>Ga0315904_10007859_pt1 | contig 14230 bp, 12 predicted proteins | sample LakEriMetagenome_6_FD_203529 | JGI IMG/M metagenome (GOLD analysis project Ga0315904, IMG submission 203529) | Freshwater fungal communities from buoy surface, Lake Erie, Ohio, United States - Buoy 12 MA120 | ecosystem: Environmental > Aquatic > Freshwater > Lake | place: USA: Lake Erie, Ohio... | reverse complement strand
CAGGGTGCTGTTCGGCAAGGCGCTGGTGGGCGATTACGAACTCGTGCAGTTCATGACGGCCGCGGCGGTGGCGATGTCGCTGCCCTACGCCAACTGGGTGGGCGCCCACGTGATCGTCGATTTCTTCACCGCGCGCGCCGCCGTGCGAACCAATGCCCTGCTCGATGCGATCGCGCACTCGCTGATGGCCTTCTTCGCGCTGCTGCTGGCCTGGCGTCTGGCGCTGGGCATGCTCGATCTGAAGGGCAACGCCGACGCATCGATGCTGCTCAACATCCCCACCTGGTGGGGCTATGTTCCGCTGGTGCCGTCCTTCTTCCTGCTGGGGCTCACGGCGCTCCACCAGGTGCATGCCAACCTGCGAAAGCTGCGCGCATGACCGGCATCGAATGGGGCGCCCTGATGTTCGGCGTGCTGCTGCTGCTGCTCGCGCTTCGCGTGCACATCGGCATCGCGATGCTGCTGGCCGGCTCGCTCGGCTACGTCATGGTGGCCGGCGTCGCGCCGCTGCTCAGTTTCTTCAAGACGGGCGCCTACGCGCGCTTCTCGGTCTACGACCTCTCGGTGGTGCCGCTGTTCCTGCTGATGGGGCAACTGGCCACCCAGGGAGGATTGTCGCGGGCGCTCTTCCAGGCGGGCAATGCCTTCATCGGTCACTGGCGCGGCGGCATGGCGATGGCCAGTGTGACCGCCTGCGCCGGCTTCGGTGCGATCTGCGGCTCGTCGCTGGCGACCGCCGCCACCATGGGGCAGGTGGCCCTGCCCGAGATGAAGGCGCACCGCTACTCCGGGCGCTTTGCCACGGCCACGCTGGCGGCAGGTGGCACCCTGGGCATCCTCATCCCGCCGTCGGTGCCGCTGGTCATCTACGCGATCCTGGCCGAACAGAACATTGCCAAGCTCTTTCTGGCCGCCTTTGTCCCGGGAATCATGGCGGCCATCGGCTACATGATCGTGATCTCGATCGTCGCGCGCGTGAGCCCGGACGATGCGCCCGCGGGCGAGCGCCACGACCTCGGCCAGCGGGTGCGCGCGCTGCTCGCCACCTGGCCGGTGCTGCTCATCTTTCTGGTGGTGATCGGCGGCATCTATGGCGGGCTGTTCACCCCCACCGAGGCCGCCGCCATCGGCTGCGTGGCCACGGCCTTCGTGGCCTGGCGCTCGGGCGGGCTCGATCGCAAGGGCTTCGTCGCGTGCATGGTCGGCACGGCGGGTGCCACCGGCATGATCTTCCTGATCCTGCTGGGCGCTGACGTGCTCAACGTGTTCCTCGCGCTTACCCAGATGAACACCGAGCTGGCGAAGTGGGTGATCGGCCTGCAGCTGCCGCCGCTGCTCGTGATGCTCGTGATCATCCTCATCTACCTGGTGCTCGGCTGCATCATGGACAGCCTGTCGATGATCCTGCTGACCATCCCGGTCTTCTATCCGATCGTGATGGGCCTCGACTTCGGCGGCCTGGGCGCCGAGGCCAAGGCGATCTGGTTCGGGATCATCGTCCTGATGGTGGTCGAGATCGGCCTGATCACCCCGCCCGTGGGCATGAACGTGTTCGTGATCAACAGCCTGGCCCGCGACGTCCCGATGAAGGAGACCTTCAAGTTCGTGATGCCCTTCCTGGCCTCCGACCTGCTGCGCATCACCGCCATCGTGCTGTTCCCCGGCGTGGTGCTGTTCGTCTTCGATCTGCCCTGGGGCTAGGCCGGCGCGTCCGTCTCGGCCGTCGTCCTGCGTCGGAAGGGCGCCGGGCATTCGCGCAGCGCCGCCAGCGCCTCGGCGCATCGTGCGGCCTGCGCGTCGGCCTCGTGCCTGAGCCAGCCCACCGCGAACCAGGCGCGGGGCTCGCGCTCGGCCTCGCGGTGGTAGTGCGTCATCGCCACGATCAGATCGTTGTAGCGGCCCAGCGCCTCCTGCGCTACCGACAGGGCGTCAATGAAGCGCCGCTGACGCTTCCTGCTCCATAGCGCAGCGCAGAACTCCGCTCCGTAACGCAGACGCTTCATGCGGCGGCGCAGACGGTGGCGGGCATCGTCGTCGAGCGACATGAAGTCGCGCGCATCGCGACGGATGGCGCGGTGCCAGCGCGCGAGCGCGTCCTCGAGGGCCTCTTTTGTGTGGAGGCCGGGATCGGGCGCCTCGCCGGGCGGGCTGTCGGAACGCCGGGCGGATGGTGCCGACTGCAGCTCGATCTCGGCGGCAAGCAGGTCGAGCAGCATGAGCTGGGTCGGCGCGCTGCGGACCACGCCGCGGATGTCGGTTGGCGCGCCGGGCGTGGCGGCGATCACGAAGGGCGCACCGGCCTGCGCGAGCGCCGGGGTGATCGTGCCGAGCAGCACGTCGCGATCGCGAGCCTGACCCAGCGCCCGCGCAAGCGCGCCGGCGGAGGCATCGAGCGCGGCCAGGCGCGGGATGCCCGCCAGGCGCAGCGCGCTGCGCAGCCGACGCAGCCCGACGCGTGCCTGATGCACGTGCTCGGGGTCGTACGCCGCATCGCCCGCAACGCCGGCAAGGTTGGCCAGCACCTGCCGGCGGCACTCGGCGAGCATCGTTGCGAGCGCATGCTCGAGTCCGGCCGCCGGGTCGAGGCGCACGGCGCGCGCCCGGTCGGGCGGTTTGCGCGATGCTCCTGCGGCAAGCAGATGCCCGCGCTCGGCCTTGCTTGCGGGGTCGATCCAGGCGCCGTGGCTGCGCACCATGCGGCGCGCAACTTCGACGACGGCGAGCGGGCTGCCGCGGATCAGCTCGATCTCGACCTCGTTCACCGCGACCGGATCGCGCCCTGACGCCGCGATCCGGCCGACGTCGAGGGCAATCTCGACCCAGCCACGCCGGCTGCGCAGCGCGATGGTCGTGCGGCGGATGTCGGTCTCGAAGATGGCGCCGAGCCCAGCGCCGGGCGAATTGCGGTCGATCACCCTCCTCAGCGCCTCGGGCATCGGCCCTTCGACATGGCGCGACGCATCGGGCGCGGGCGGCGCATCCACGCGGCCGCGCTGCACGACGACCTCATGCTCCAGGCGGGCCAGGGTGCCCGTGGCCGGCGCCTTGAGCGCCTGTACCCACTGGCCGCGCTCGTGGCGCAGCCGCAGCGCGATGCCCGCGGCTGCAAGCCTGCGATCGGGCGTGTCGAAGTAGATCGCCCGCAAGCGCGCGGAGCTGGCCGCCCGTTCGCGCAGCCACGCGCGCAGCTCACCCATCCGTTGCGCGGCGAGCTGCAGCTTGATCTCGATCTCGATCCCGGTCATCGGTTCGCTCCGGCTGCGGTTGCGAGGGCCATGCGTCGGGGCACGCCCGGCTCGGGTCGCGCGCTGCCGGCGACCGTGTCAGGACTGCCGACCGGCCTCCGACTAGAAGCCCGAGCGTGCCGGATGGTCAGTCGCATCGCGACCCCCGTCACCACCCATATCACCACCCACAGGCAACAGTGTCCGCCACCCCATGATCCATTTCCATCCCCGACCGGCACGTCCCGGCCGCGCCGCGCTCAGCGTCTCGGTCTTCATCGCCATGGTGGCCGGCACGCAAGCCCAGGCGCAGACGCAGGCCCCCCCGGGCGTGGTCGTCGATGTCGAGTGGGGCGCGGCCTGGCAGGAGCGCAACGTCGTGCAGTCGCCCAACGACGCCTCGGGTACTCGCTTCGCGCTCGATCGCCTGACCGGCGATGGGCCGGTGTCGGCGCCGCGCGTGCAGGTCGCGCTGGCCCTGGCGCCGCGCCATGAGCTGCGGCTGGTGGCCGCGCCGCTGCGCCTGTCCGGGAGCGGCAGTCTGCCCGCGCCGGTGCTTTTCGAGGGGTCTGCCTTCGGGGCCGCGCCCACCTCCGCGACCTATCGCTTCGATTCCTACCGCGCAACCTGGCGCTACACCGTCCACTCGGCCGGCGACACGGTGGTGAAGGCTGGCGTCACCGGCAAGATCCGCGATGCCGAGATCACGCTACGCGAGGGCGGCATCACCGCCACGCGATCGAACACCGGCTTCGTGCCGCTGCTGCATCTGCACGCCGAGCGCGCGCTCGGTGATCGCACCCGGCTGGTCTTCGAGGGCGACGGGCTGGCGGGCGGCCGCGGCCGCGCGTTCGATCTGGCGCTGCGGCTCGTGCACGACGTGCGTCCCGGGCTGGCGGTCTTCGGCGGTGTTCGCGTGCTCGACGGCGGTGCCGACGGCAGCAGCGTCTACAACTTCGCGAGGTTCCAGTACCTCACCGGCGGCCTGCAGTGGCGCCGCTGACGCGAGCGCTCTGCGCGGTTTTGTGACGTCTCTCCTTGAAGGCGGGGCAGGGCGCTCCTAGGCTGCGTCGGGCCGCCGTGCAATCGCCGCATCCGGCCGTCTTGCGCCGCGTCGGCGCAGGCATACCGCCTCGCCTCCATGTCCAGCACCCGCTCACCGATCCGCGATGCGATTTCCCTGGCCTACGGGGCGTCCTGCGCAGCCCCCCAGACCGGGCAGATGCGTCGGCCGGCCGCAGCGCCACCGGGCGGGGTGCCTGCGGGTGGCGGGCGCGCGGGCAAGGCCACGGCACTGCTCGCGCAGGGCAACGCCCTGCGCGAGCGCGGCCTGATGGAGCAGGCCGCCGAGTGCTTCAGAAAGGCGGTTTCGCTGGCGCCCGATTCGGTCGCGGCGATAGGCAACCTGGGCGGCGCCCTGATGACTCTGGGGCGTTTCGAGGACGCGTTGCGGTGTTTCGACGATGCGCTGCATCTGGAGCCGCATGCCGTCGAGGCCCTCAACAATCGGGGCAGCACCCTCTACGAGCTCCGGCGTTTCGAGGAAGCTCTGGCCGGGCATGATGCGGCGTTGCGGCTGCGGCCCGACCACGCTTCGGCGCTGAACAACCGCGGCAATGCGCTGAAGGAGCTCGGCCGCCTCGACGAGGCGCTGGCCAGCTTCGAGCAGGCCTTGCGCCTGCAGCCCGACTCGCCGCTCGCGCACGCCAACCGCGGTGGGGTGCTGCTGGAGCTGGGCCGGCTCGAGGAGGCGCTTGTGGGCTTCGATGAGGCCCTGCGGTTGCGCCCCGACTATGCCGAGGCCCACTGGAACCGAGGGGTGGCGCTGCATCTGCTCGGGCGGCATGTAGAAGGATGGCTGCCCTTCGAGTGGCGCTGGCGCCGGCGCAGCGCGCCGCCGATGCGCATCGCACGCCGCGATCCGCCCTGGCTGGGCCACACCTCGCCTGCCGGCGCGTCGATCGTGCTGCACGCCGAGCAGGGGCTGGGCGACACGATTCAGTTCAGCCGGTACGCGATGGCGCTGGCGGCCAACGGCGCTCGGGTGACGCTGCTCGCGCAGCCCGCGCTCGTGTCTGTGCTGGCGGCGAGCCTGCCGGGCGTGACGGTGGTCGACGGCTCGACGCCGCTGCCGCCGCACGATGGCCATTGCCCGCTGATGTCATTGCCCATCGCCTTCGGCGGTGAGCCGCTCGAGCCACCACCGGGCGGGCGCTGGCTGCAGCCCGATGCCGCCCGCGCCCAGGCCTGGGCCGCCTGGCTGGGCACCCGGACCCGGCCACGCGTCGGGCTGGTGTGGAGCGGCAACCCCGCCCATCGCAACGACCGCCGCCGCAGTCTGGCGCTGGCCACGCTGCTCGCGTTCATGCCGCCGGACCTCGAACTGGTGAGCCTGCAGAAGGAAGTCCGTGAGTCTGATCGTGCCGCGCTTGCCGGCGGACGGGTGCGCGACCCGGCCGAGGGCTTGTGCGACTTCGCCGACACCGCGGCACTGTGCAGCCTGCTCGACGTCGTGGTGAGCGTGGATACGAGCGTCGCGCACCTGTCTGCCGCGATCGGGCAGCCCACCTGGATCCTGCTGCCTTACGTGCCCGACTGGCGCTGGGGGTTCGCTGGCGATCGCACCGCGTGGTACCCGTCGGCGCGGCTGCTGCGCCAGGGGGCCGATCGCGCATGGGAGCCTTTGCTCGCCCGCATGGCGGCCGATCTGCGCCAGCGGTACCCGGGCAGGCCCGCCTGACCGCCCGCGGCTGAGCGGCCAATAAACTGCAAGGTTGCGCCCCGCGCGCCGACTCAGCTCATCCACCCGCCAAACCGCATGGAGTCCGAGTGACGCGTCACCATCGCTGGCTTCCGAGTCGCGAGTCGCTGGCCGCCAACCGGCTGCTGGGATGGATCGGCCCGGGTCTTTTCGACCCGCGTCTGTGGCAGGCTCGAAGGCGCAGCATCGCAGCCGGTTCGGCTCTGGGCCTGTTCTTCGGCCTGCTGATCCCCATCGCCCAGATACCGGCGAGCGCGGCCGCGGCCGTGGTCCTGCGCGCAAACGTGCCGGCCGCCGTGGCCTGTACCCTCGTCACCAACCCCTTTACGTTCGGGCCCATTTACTACGCCGCCTGGTGGGTGGGCACCGTGCTGCTCGGTGACTCCTCCACGCCGCCGCCTGGCGCGGCGCTCGCCGCGGCTTCGGCCGATCCCGGCCTCGGCTGGACCGCCCTCCTCGCGGGCGGCTGGTGGGAAGCCATCACGACCCGGCTCGCCGGGGTGGGCAAGCCGCTGATGCTGGGGCTCGCCCTCTTTGCCACGGTCGCGGGGCTGACCGCCTACGCCGCGGTGTCTGTTGGCTGGCGGGTGGCCGTGGTCGGTCGGCGCCGTCGTCGTCGCGGCCGGCTTTCCGGTCGGGCCGTCTGACGCGGCAAGCCGCGCACCAGCGGGCAGCCCGCGGCGCGTTGCAGTGCCGATGGCGATCGCTCCCTTCTGGTTTCGCCCTCTCCGCACGGCGGGTGCGCGCGGCCTGCGCCTATGATGGCGCAGACACTTCGACGCGACGGGGGCGGGCCTTGAGATACAGCTTCTCCGAAGAACAGGATTTGTTCCGGACCACGGTTCGGCGCTTCCTCGACGACCGCTCGCCGACCACCGAGGTGCGTCGGCTGATGGCCACCGAGGCCGGCTGGGAGCGCGCCACCTGGCAGGCGCTCGATCGCGAACTCGGCCTGTGCGCGGTGCGCATTCCCGAGGCCTATGGCGGCCAGGGCTTTGGCTTCGGCGAACACGCCATCGTCCTCGAGGAGATGGGCCGCGCGCTGCTGTGCGCGCCCTATTTCGCCTCGACGGTGCTCGGGGCGAGCGCCATCCTGAACGCCGGTCACCCGGCGCAGAAGGAGGCGCTGCTGCCCGGCATCGCCAGCGGCGCCACCATCGCCACGCTGGCTGGCGCCGAGGACGACGGCCGCTGGCACGCCGCAGCCGTCACCCTGCAGGCCACCCGGGGCGCGGCCGGCTGGCGTCTGAACGGACACAAGAGCTTCGTGCTCGACGGCCACACCGCCGATCTGATCGTCGTGCTCGCCCGCGCGCCCGGCTCGCAGGGCGAGGAGGGCCTGTCGCTGTTCACCGTGCGCGCCGACGCGCCGGGGCTGGCGCGCCGGCCGCTGGCCACGATGGACGCCACCCGCAAGCTCGCCCGGCTGCAGTTCGCCGACGTGCCGGCCGAGCTGCTCGGCGACGAAGGCGCGGCCGCCGCGCCCTTCGAACGCACGATGGTCGAGGCCGCCGTGTGTCTGGCCAACGAGATGGTGGGCGGCGCGGCGCGCCTGCGCGAGGACGCGCTCGCCTACGCCAAGATGCGCGTGCAGTTCGGCCGCTCGATTGCCTCGTTCCAGTCGATGAAGCACAAGCAGGCCGACATGCTGCTCGAGGTCGAGCTCGCGAAATCGGCGGCCTACTACGCCGCCGCCGCGCTCGACGAGGGCGATGCCGACATGGTCGCGGTCGCCTCGCTGGCCAAGGCCGGTGCCGCCGAGACCTATCTGCAGACCGCCATCCACGCGATCCAGATCCACGGCGGCATCGGCTTCACCTGGGATCACGACACGCACCTGTGGTTCAAGCGCGCAAAGAGCTCCGAGGTGCTGTTCGGCGACGCGCACGAGCACCGCGAACGCATGATGCGGCACTGGGCCGAGTAAGGAGAGCAGCGATGAGCGAACTGACCGAATCGTCGGTGCGCGCCGAGGTGCGCGCCTGGCTCGAGGCGAACTGGGATCCCACGCTGTCGCTGATCGACTGGCGCAATCGCCTCGTCGACTCCGGCTGGGGTGCGCCGCACTGGCCCGCAGCCTGGCATGGCCGCGACCTGCCGGTAGGGCTCGTGCCGGTGGTCGAGGAGGAATTCACGCGCATCGGCGCGGTGACGGTGGCCCGCGTGGGCATCCGCACGCTGGCCGCGGCCACCATCCTCGAACATGGCACCGACTTTCAGAAGCGCAAGTTCCTGCGCCGCAGCCTCACCGGCGAGGACGCCTGGTGCCAGCTGTTCAGCGAGCCGGGCAGTGGTTCGGACGCCGCCGGCGCGCTCACCCGGGCCGACTTCAACGGCACCCACTGGGTGGTCAACGGCCAGAAGGTCTGGACCTCGGGCGCGCAGAAGGCGCACTGGGGTCTGCTGCTCGCGCGCACCGACTGGGGCCGCACCAAGCACGCCGGCCTGTCGTATTTCGTGATCGACATGAAGCAGCCTGGCGTCAGCGTGCAGCCATTGCAGCAGATGAATGGCCATGCCACCTTCAACCAGGTCTTCATCACCGATGCCGTCGTGCCGTCCGAGCACCTGGTCGGTCGCGAGGGCGGCGGCTGGGCGGTCACCACCACCACGCTGATGCACGAGCGCCGGGGCGCCGACGCGCTGCGCGGCTGGGCCCGCGGATCCGACCGCCCGGGCCGCGTCTATGCCGAGGAGCGCGAGGAGATCGAGATCGCGCTGGCGCCCTACAAGTGGTACCCCAACCGGGCTGGCCGCATCGATCTGGTGATGCCGCGGGCGCGCGAGACCGGCAAGCTCGCCGACCCGGTGGTGCGCCAGGAAATCGCGCGGCTGCTGGTGCTGGCCAAGTCGGCCGAATGGACCGCGCGGCGCGCGCGCGCCGCCCAGCAGCAGGGCCGACCGCAGGGCCCGGAAGGGTCGCTCGGCAAGCTGGCCGCCAGCCACGTCGCGCGAGCGGCGGCCCGCGTGCACACGCAGATGACGGGCGCCGACGCGCTGCTCACCGGGGCCGACGGTCCGTTGAACGGGACCATCGCCGAGATCCTGGTCTCGGTGCCGGCCACCTCGATCGCCGGCGGCACCGACGAGATCCAGCGCAACATCATCGCCGAGCGTGTGCTCGGCATGCCGCGCGAGCCCAGCGTCGATACCGACAAACCCTACCGCGACGTGCCGCGCAACGTCGTCGGCTGACCCGCTGGGAGACCGTCCGATGTCCGTCCGCCGTGATGCCATGGTCGTCACCGCCCAACCCGAGGCCACCGAGGTCGGGGCCGAGATCCTGCGCGAGGGCGGCAACGCCGTCGATGCGGCCGTTGCCATCGCCTTCACCCAGGGGGTGGTCGATCCGCTGATGGCCGGCATCTCCGGCTTCGGCAGCATGGGCCTGTATCTGCCCGACAAGGGCGTCCACGGGTATATCGATTTCCACTCGCCGGCGCCGGCTGCCACGCGGCCCGACATGTGGGCCGACCTGATCGAGTCGGAGGCCCGCGACGGCTATGGCTTCGTGCTGAAGGGCCGGGTCAACGACGTCGGCTACCAGTCGATCTGCGTGCCGGCATCGCTGCGGGCGTATCACGACGCCCATGCGCGCCACGGCCGGCTGCCCTGGGCCGAGGTGGTGCGCCCGGCGATCGCCTGGGCCCGGCAGGGCTGGCGGGTGCGACCGCACGTGCATTTCTTCTGGTCCGACGAAGGGCTGATGGGCCGCACCGGCTCGGCCGAGCGCATCGCCTGGTCGCCAGCCGGTCGCAGGCTCTACGTGGGCGCCGACGGCCGGCCCCGGCGCGTGGGCGATGTCATCCAGAACCCCGACCTCGCCGACACCCTGGAGGCGATCGCGCGCGAGGGCGCCGATGCCTTCTACGTCGGCGACATCGCCGCGCGCATCGACGCCGACATGAAGGCCAACGGCGGGCTGCTGTCGCGGGCCGATCTTGCCGCCTACCGCACGCGCGATACCGCGCCCCTGTGGGGCAGCTACCGCGGGCTGCGGGTGTCGAGCAACACGCCGCCTGGCGGCGGCATCATGCTGATCGAGATGCTCAACGTGCTCGAGCGCTTCGATCTGCGCGCGCTCGGCCACAACAGCAGCGCCTACATCCGCGTGGTGTGCGAGGCGATGAAGCGCGCCACCGTCGACAAGGATCAGCATGTCGGCGACCCGGCCTTCGTCGATGTGCCCGTCGAGCGGCTGCTGTCGGCGGCGCACGCCGATGCGGCCGCCGCCGCGATCAGGGCCGGCGATCGTCTGAGCGTGCCGAGGGTCAACAGCGGCCGACCCACCAAGGACACCACGCAGCTGTGCGTGATCGATCACGACGGCAACTGCGTGACCATGACGCACTCGCTGGGCATGCCCTCGGGCGTGATCACCAACGGGCTGGGCTTCTTCTACAACGGCTGCATGGCGGTGTTCGATCCGCGCCCGGGGCGCACGGGGTCGCTTGCGCCCGGCAAGGCGCGCTTCAGTTCGATCTGCCCGTCGATCGTCTTTCGCGGCACCGACCCCTGCCTGCTGATCGGCGCGCCCGGCGCCACGCAGATCGCGATGGGCGTGCTGCAGGCCTGCCTGAACGTGATCGACTTCGGCATGACCATGACCGAGGCGGTGAGCGCGCCCCGCTTCTCCTCGACCAGCGACGCGATCGACCTGTCGAACCGCATCGGCTTTCGCACCGAGCGCGAACTGCAGGCCATGGGCTACGACACGGTCCGTGACGCCCACACCTTCGGCTTTGCCGCCGTCCACGGCATCCGCATCGACGACGATCGTCTCGACGGCGGCGCCGATCCCGGGCACGACGGCACGGCGATGCTCGTGCCGGCGCCGCGCTGAACCCCGCTTCCTTCCCCGCAGGAGTCCATCGATGGATGCATACGTGGTCACCGGAGGATCCTCCGGCGTGGGCGCGGCCCTGGTACGGCGGCTGGCGGCCGGCGGCCGCCCGGTCTTCAACCTCGATCGGGCCGAGCCCGCGCAGGCCGCAGCCGGCGCCACCTGGCTGCGCTGTGACCTCGGCGACGAGGCGAGCATCGCCGCGGCCGTGCAGGCCGTACCCGCGCAATCGCTGCTGGGCCTGGCCAACGTCGCCGGGATGGCGCGCGCCGACGACCCGGTGCGCGTGCTCGCCGTCAACTTTCTCGGCATGCGCGAGGTCACCGCGCGGCTCGCGCCACGGCTGGCGGCGGGCGCCGGCATCGTCAACGTGTCGTCGATCGCCGGCCGCGACTGGCTGCGCCGGCTCGATCGCATCGCGCCCTTGCTCGACACCGCCTCGATGGCCGCCGGTCTGGTCTGGTGCGAGGCCAATCGGGCCGCGCTCGCCCGCGATCCCTACTCCTTCTCCAAGCGCTGCGTCACCGCGTGGTCGCTGCGCGAGGCGCGCCATCACGTGCACCGCGGCACCCGTGTGCTGTGCGTGAGCCCTGGCGGCATCGACACGCCGCTGTCGCCGCAGTTCGAGGCGCTGATGGGCAGCGAGCAGACCGCGTGGTCGCGCGGCCATGTGGGCCGCTCGGCCACGCCCGACGAGATCGCGGCAGCCATCGAGTCGCTGCTCGGGCCGGGCTGCGCCTGGATCAACGGCGTCGATGTTCCGGTCGATCGCGGCTACAGCGCCGGGCTCGAGGCCGGCTGGATCGACTTCAGCCAGTCGCCGGCGGCGCTCGCCGCGCGCCAGTCGCGCGAGCGCTAGGCCGGATGCCGGGCCCCCCGCCGCGGCGGGGGCGTCAGCCCCGCGGGGCGTCCGGCGAAAGTACCCGACCGCGCACGATGCGGCTGGGCACCGCGAACATCCCGGCGCCCAGGTGGTGCAGCGTATGCAGGTCGGTGTTGTCGGCGTCGAAGTGCCAGCGGCCGTCGCGAAACACCCGGGTGTCGGCCTGCGCCGAGTCGATCTCCACGAACAGCGTGTCGTAGGCCTGCGCGGCGTGCCCATTGCGATCGACCCCGCGCTCGTCGGGCGCAACGATGATCCGGCCCTCGAGCCAGGCCACGCAGCCCTCCACCATCGGCAGCCCGTGGACCGGCCCCTCGAAGCAGGCGATGCCGTGACGCGCGAACTTGTCGGTGCCGGCACTCGCCAGGTCGCGGCCGCTTTCGCTGCCGACCGTGAAGCACAGGTCGGCCTGCGCGGCGCACGGCACGCAAAGGCCCACCATACCGCTGGCGGCAATCAGCTCGGCGCTCCAGGTGCGCTTGTCGACCACCACCGCGATCCGCGGCGGCGTGAACTCCACCGGCATCGACCAGGCGGCCGCCATCAGGTTGCGGCGCGTGCCGTCGCGGCTGGTGACCAGCACGGTGGGGCCGTGATTGATCAGCCGGCTGGCGTGGCCGGCGGCCACCGGCGCCCTCACGACGAGGGCCCGCGCAGCGCGCCGTAGACGTCGTGCAGGCGCGCCTCGCCCCAGCCCTGCGCGTAGGGCGCCAGGATCTTCAGCGCCACCTGAACGCGGGCGAAGCGCCAGCCCTGATCGGTGCGTACGCAACGATCGTCGTAGCGCGCCGACATCCACCAGGCCTGCTCGCCGCCGGGCAGGCGGTAGGCCATCGGTTGCCACAGGTACCAGCGGGCTCGGGCAACGTTGCCGTCGACCTCGATCTGCGGGTTCAGGACCATGTGCAGCGCGAAGGCCACTCGGGTGGATGAGCCCTGAAAGAAGCGTCGGATCGCCTCGCGGCCATGATGCGCGCCCATCGGGCCGCCATCCCAGACGGCGTCGTCGGTGAACAGCGCGGCCAGCGCGTCGGCGTCGTAGTCGGCGTCGCACAGCTCGCAGTACCGGTGCTTGAGCTGGCGGATCGACTCGATGTCGGCGAGCTGGCGCACCAGACGCGCGGTCTCGGCCGCCGTGATTGCCGCGTCCTGCGGCGAATTCATTACCATCGCGGTCCCCCCGTCATCCGTTCCAGGAGGCTAGATTGCCAGATTCGTCCACGGTCACCCGCCGCCGGCTGCTCGCCGCGGCCCGCCGCAGACGATCTCGCTGGTCGTGAACTACGCCAACGTGCTGTGCGTGAATCCGGAGCTGCCGATCCGCACGCTGAAGGAGCTGATCGACTATGCCCGCGCCAACCCCGAGAAGGTCACCTACGGGTCGGCCGGCGTAGGCGGCTCGAACCACCTTGCAGGCGAACTGCTCGCGAAGATGAGCGGCACCAAGATGGTCCACGTGCCCTACAAGGGCAACAACCCGGCGATGGTGGATGTGATCGGCGGCAAGATCACGATGATGTTCGACATCACCAACACGGCAGCCAGCCTGATCAAGGCGGGCAAGGTGCGCCCGATCGCCGTGACCTCGAAGCGGCGCAACGGCGCGCTGCGCCAGATCCTGGCCGATGCGGCCTTCGTCGAGCGGCTGCAGGGGTTGGGTCTCGATCCCGAGTCGTCCTCGCCCGAGGAGTTCCAGGCGCTCATCCGCCGGGATTTCGAGTTCTGGGGCAAGGTGGTGCGCGACGCCAACGTGCCGCGGGAATGAGCGGCCCCGGGCGCATCTTCGAAACGCGCCGCCGCGTGCGGGAGTCCCGCGCCGCGTCGGCCCGGGCAAGATGTCCGCTGCGTTGCCCCGACAAGGATTACCGATGCGCCCGCCCGCCCGCCGCAACCTGCTCTCGCTCGCCGCCCTCGCCCTTGCGGGCGCTCTGGTGTCGCCTGCCGGCGCCCAGGACTTTCCGAATCGTCCGGTCACCATCGTCGTGCCCTACGCCGCGGGCGGCCCCACCGATCTCACCGCACGACGCATCGGCGAGCTGATGTCGCGCAACCTCGGCGTGGCGGTCACCGTCGAGAACCGACCTGGCGCCTCGACCACCATCGGCGCCGCGCATGTGGCGCGCGCGGCGAAGGACGGCCACACGCTGCTGATGGCGCCGGGCACCACCACCGCGATCAATCCGCACGTCTTTCGCTCGCTGCCCTACCGCACCGACCAGTTCGCGCCGATCTCGCTGGTGTCGCGCCAGCCCTTCGTGCTCACGGTCACGCCCGGCCTGTCGCCGAAGTCGGTGACCGAGTTCGTGGCCTGGGGCAAGGCCCAGGGCAAGGGGGTGAACTTCGGCACCACCGGCACCGGCACCATGACCCACATCATCGGCGAGTGGATCGGTCAGGAGCTCGGCGTGAAGATGACCGAGGTTCCCTACAAGGGCACGTCGCAGTCGACGCTCGACCTGGTGGGCGGGCGGCTCGACACGCAGGTTGAAGGCCTGGCCAGCGGCTCGGCGCTGCACACG
>Ga0315904_10007857_pt1 | contig 14232 bp, 13 predicted proteins | sample LakEriMetagenome_6_FD_203529 | JGI IMG/M metagenome (GOLD analysis project Ga0315904, IMG submission 203529) | Freshwater fungal communities from buoy surface, Lake Erie, Ohio, United States - Buoy 12 MA120 | ecosystem: Environmental > Aquatic > Freshwater > Lake | place: USA: Lake Erie, Ohio... | reverse complement strand
GTGACGAACATTACCTTGAACAACAGCATGATAGGCAATCATGTTACCCTCGATGGCAACAGCCACGAACTCAGCATAGGCGATTACAATTTCTCGTCATGAAAATCCGTCAGCTAATACCGTTTTTCACCTTGGTATTGGCTGTGTCTTGCAAATCCTTGAAGACACCCCAAACCACCCAATCGGGGGTGTCTGATGAATTAAAGGACATCTACTATCAGGCGGAAGCAGCCTTCCAAGGCGACCAACTGGATGAGGCGAAAAAACTATTTGAAAAATACAGCAAGGAAAGCCCTGCGCCCGCACCCGCTTATTTTCGTTTGGCGGGCATATGCAAGGTAAATGGCGATAAGGATGGTGCATTTGACAATATCCGAAAAGCGAGAAAAGCCGACACCTCGAATTATTATTATACCCTTTTCGAAGCAGATCTGCATGCTGCCACGCGCGATTTTCAAACCGCAGGTATGATGTATGCCTACCTCGCAGTGCGTTACCCCGGACATTGGTCTTTCTATCAAGAAGGGGCGCGCCACTTTACCAATGCCAGAAACTATGAATCTCTCCTTTCTCATTGCACCAATTGGGAAAAAGCATATGGCACCAAAGAAGAGATCATCAACTACAAATGCCAAGCCTTGAGTCAACTCAAAGAGCCGGGGCGCATTGTAGAAGAAAGACAGAAATTGGTAAACAAATATCCCTATCGCAGGGAGTATCAATTGCAATTGGCAGCAGCCAAACAAAATGCAGGGGACGCTGCGGGAGCTGCTAAGTTATACGAACAATTGTTGACCTCAGACCCAGAAAATCCCGAATTGCTGTCTTCCCTGTGTGATTATTACCAAAAATTCGGAACCAAAGACGATATGTGGCGCCAAGCCAGAAGGGCAGCGCAATCCAAGTCCATGGACCTGTGGAAGAAGCACGCATGCTTATTGCCCTTCCTCAACGACTTGTCGGACAATCTGTATTACGACAGTTTGGAACAAACCTTGAATTTGCTTACCCAACTGCATGCATCTGACCACCGTGCTTGGCTATTCTCGGCAGATTGGCACTATGCGCGCAAGAACTATATCCACGCGACAGCCGACTTTGGTAAAACCTTGAGCCTGTTTCAGAATGATTTTCAAATTTGGTCGAAATACACCGAATGCCTAGATAGAACCGCCAATTTTGCAGAATTAAGCAAAGCTGCAGGTGAAATGGAAATGCTCTTCCCCTCGAATCCGCGCGTGTTACTCATTGCAGCGACAGCATACGCTGGGTTGAGCAACTTTACCAGGGCAAAGGAAAAATGCGAAGAAGGCTTAATTTACGCTGTAGATGAAGAGATGATACTCAGTCTGCAACTGAATTTGGCCCGTGTTTTGAATAGTATGGGGAATAAGGCTGCTGCGTATGATTTGCTAAACAAATTGAACAGTAGCTACCCAGAGCATCCTGCGGTCTTGAATGAATTTGCAAGAACCTACGGTGCGAATAAAGAAAATCTAGAAACTGCCCTAATGTATATCAAGAAAGCCTTGGAAAACATACCGAACCAACCTGATTTTCTCTGCACTTTGGGCTATGTAAGCCTGCAAAGTGGAGATGCGCAAGGTGCGATACAAGCCTTGAAAAACGCATTACAACAAGACGAAAAAGGCAGTACGTTAGAACTCTTGGGAGATGCCCATCTAGCCACGGGCAATAAAACAGAGGCCCAAGCTGCCTTCACCCGCGCATTAGCCCTAGGTTATAATTCAGCCACCCTCATCCAAAAACTCAATTCAAATTGATTTCCCTCAAACATATTCCCGCCCTTCTCCTCGTGGTCGGCAGCTTTGCCGCATGTAAAAGCCGCAAACATCAGGTGGTACAGGCACCTGTAATTATTGACACAGCGCAACTCAGCACCCAATCGACAGGCCTAGATTCTTTGCTTCGCAAGGATTGGCAATACTTTAGCGGACGTCTCGCGGTAGATTATACCTCCGAAGAGCAAAGCCTTTCCGGCACCATATCCCTAAGAATGAAGCGCGATAGCATACTGTGGTTCTCGGCAAGCGCTGCATTAGGCATTCAAGTAGCAAAAGGCATTATCACCCGCGATAGTGTTAAAATATTGGATCTGTATGAGAAGCGGTATATGGCATACGGTATTGAAGAACTCGGCAGCATGTTTGGGGTAAACCTAGGTTTGCGCGAATTGCAAAACCTCATACTCGCCAATCCGGTGTTTGACTCTCTAACCTATCGACGCAATGGCAGCGGCCACAATTGGTTTGCTGTGGAAAATCCATTGAGCAACATCCTTACTGCGCGCGATTTCAGCGCAGCAGACAGCAGCTTTTTGACCCAAAAAGGAAGCATGCGCCAACTCATGGTGGCCTACAGCGGACAAAAAACTGCAGGGAGTTTCAATGTACCTGCGATGATGATGGCTTTAGCGAGCAGTGAAGCAAAAACTGTACGCCTCGATATTGAGTTCACAACTGCAAGCGATGCACCCATACCTTCGTACCCGTTTGCAGTACCTCCAGATTACGAAAGATAAACCATGAAAATAGCCGGTAAAATCCTCATACTCATGCTCGCCCTCTGCTTTGTTCCCGTGCAAGGACAAAGCAGAAAGCAGTTAGAGGCGAAACGCAAAAAAATGCAGGAGGACATCGCCTATACCCGGCGCATTCTAGAAAAAACCCGCGCCAAAAAATCTGCCGCACTTCACAATTTAAACACCCTGAATGTCATCATAAAAGAGCAAACCGAAGTCATTACCGGTCTTAAAGATGAAATTCAGGAAACCGATGTAGAAATTGCCCAGCGCAATCAGCGTTTAAAGGAACTGCAAGAAGCCTTTGAACAAGAAAAGATGCGCATGCGCAAAACCATAGTTAAAGCTTACAAAACCCGCAAAAATGCTAATGAAGTGGCATTCGTATTTGCCTCTGAAAGCTTTAGACAAGCCCTGCGCAGGCTGAAGTATCTCAAAAAACTCAGCGAATACCGTTCATTTCTTATTGGAAGAATAGAAGATAGCAAGGATAGCGTGCAAAGTGGACTTGTAGCATTGGAATCTACACGCCAAGAAAAAAATGTACTGCTCACCGATGAGCAACGCGAGAAAAACGCTTTAGAAAAGGACAAACAAGACAAGTCGAAAGTAGTTAAGACCCTCAACCAAGAAGAAAAACAGCTGCGTAAAAAAATCCGAGACAATGAAGCCAATATTGCGAAACTGAATTCGGCCATTAGCCGAATGATTGCCCAAGAAATTGCAGCAGCCCGCAAAAAGGCGGAGAAAGAGGCAAAAAAATCAGACGGGAAAACGGCATCCTCGGGCAAAAAAGAGGGTAGTACCAAATCATCAAGCTCCGTCTTGACCTCTACCCCTGAAGCCAAGGAGTTAAGCAACAACTTCGCATCGAACAAAGGCGCGTTACCTTGGCCCGTAGACAAAGGATACATATCCCAAACCTTCGGAGTTCATGCACACCCAGATTTGGCAGGGATTACACTGGTCAATAACGGGGTAGATATTACTACCGCTGAAGGTGGCACTGCAAGGGCTGTGTTCAGAGGTACCGTTTCCGCCATCATCAATATACCTGGCCAAGAAAAAGCGGTGCTTATCAATCATGGCGAGTATTACACCGTGTACAGCCGTTTGAGTGATGTGTATGTGAACAAAGGTCAGACAGTTAGCGCTAAAACAAGCCTAGGTAAAGTTTGGACCGATGGCGATGGCAAAACCGTATTGCAGTTTCAAGTATGGAAAGGACAGGAAAAACAAAATCCTGGCTCTTGGTTGGCATCAAAATAAAATAGTAGCTTCGCATAACATGAAAGTAATCATTGCCGGTGCCGGCGTAATGGGTTCGGGGATTGCCTTGTGCAGCGCCCAAGCAGGACATGAAACCCTACTCTACGATTTACATGATGAGGCCATCGCCAAGGGCAAAAAGTACATTGAAAGTGAATTGCGAAAATCCTTGGAAAAAAGCCGTATAGACCAAGCAAAACACGACCAAACGCTTGGATTGCTCAACTATACAACTGATTTTAGCCAACTCACTGGCGATTTGATTTTGGAAGCGGTTCTGGAACGCTTGGATGTTAAAAAAGAATTGTTTTCCAAATTGGAACAACAAAACAGTGTCCATACCATTCTGGCCAGCAATACCTCTTCCATTCCGATTACTCAAATTGGCAGTAGCCTTACACACCCTGGGCGATTTGTGGGTATCCACTTTTTTAACCCCGCACAAATCATGAAATTGGTGGAAATCATCAGTGGGGTAGCTACCGATACTGCGATTGCCAAACAAGCGTTTGACTGGGCTGTTTCCTTGGGCAAAACTGCAGTGTATGCCAAAGATGCACCCGGGTTTATCGTAAATCGTGTGGCACGACATTACTATGTGGAGGGATTGAAATGTGCAGAAGAACAAGTGGCAGACTTCACAGCAATTGACCGCTTGTGTGAAGCCAGTGGATTTAAGCTTGGTCCGTACAGATTGATGGATCTTATAGGGGTTGAGACCAATTTTTCGGTAACATCTTCCATGTATGCTCAATTTCACCAAGATGGGAAATTCAGACCCAGCCGCATTCAGCAGCAAAAAGTGGATGCGGGACATTTTGGCCGCAAAACGGGCAAAGGCTTCTATGATTACGAAAGCTAAATACTGCCTGCTCCTATTGCTGCTCGCCAGTGGCAGTTGTAAGCGCAATAGCGCTACAGAACTCATTCCTACCGGCCCTGTGAGCCTTACCATAGATCTAAACTTAACATCAAACCAACATTTAAGCAATGTGGGAGGCTTCTCATACTTCGAAGGTGGCGTTAGGGGTGTAGTGATTATTCATGATTACGATGATGTTTATTATGCCTTTGAACGGACATGCGCGCACCTTCCTTTGAATACTTGTTCTACTATATATATAGACACGCAATCACTTCAAATGAAGTGTGGTGGGTATGAAAATGGCAAATTTGATCCATGTTGTGACAGCCGCTATCAATTTTCGGGTTTTCCCGTGAAAGGCCCCGCCAAAGGGCGATTGGCAAACTATAAGATTCAAAAGAACAGCAATCTTTTATTGGTTTACAATTAGATTCTAGAAACAGAATTGTTCGAAGTTTCTTCAATTTTTTGTAAAAAAATTTTTTTTAGGGTCGAAGTTCCTATATTTGCTCGCCAGAACCTCCAATAGAATAATAGAAACCTATGATAAAAGACTACTTAGCGAAGGCATTATTATCCCTAGTCATTTTGTTCGGGATAGGTAATGTGCAGTCACAGAACCAAAACGGCAAGATGTGCATCGAAGCCAACGTAGGTATCCGAGAATACCTCGGAGACCAGGGCTCATCGCTGTTCTTTCAACGCGCACCCATCTATCAAGGTGCAGGTTTGAATTTCGGTTACAACCTAAATCCTTTCTTGGATGGGGTTTTCAACTTCTCAGCTGGAGATGTTGGGTACTCAAGGGTAATTGACTGGAGACCAGAACCAACCAAATACACCAGTTTCCGCGCAAATACTGCTGACGCAACAGTAGGTGCACGTTTCCGTTTCAACAACGGCGTAATCCTTTCTGAAGAAGCAAAAATTGCACCCTACATCTACGGCGGATTCGGTGGGTACTACACCCACTCAAACGTGCGTTGGGGCGCACTAAACGAAATTAGCACTACCGTTACTGATTTAGGTGCTCAATTGCAAGGTGGTCTTGGTATCAGCTTCTACCTGTCTGACCTTATTGGTCTGCGTTGGTCTTGGACTGCTACCTATACCATGAACGACCGTTGGGACGGTGCAAACAGCCCGCCAACAACCAACCCATTGGATCCATTGGTAAACAAACTTTGGAGAACCAATGACCTTTACGGCTACCATGCTGTAGGTATTACCTTCTTATTTGGCGAAGGTGGTGGACCAGCGAAGCTTAAAGACAAAGACGAAGACGGTATTCCAGACAAGTACGACTTGTGTAAGAATACTCCTGAGAAATACCGCAACTATGTGGACAGTGTGGGTTGCCCTGCTGACCGCGATAAAGACTCAATCCTTGACGCTGATGACGAATGTATCGACGTTTGGGGCTTGCGTAAGTTCAACGGTTGCCCTGACTCTGACGGTGATGGTATCCAAGATAAATTGGATCAATGCCCGAAAGCTGCAGGTTTGCCTGAGTTCCAAGGTTGCCCTGATTCTGACGGCGACGGTGTTCCAGATAAAGACGACGAATGCCCAAAAGTGGCTGGTTTGAAAGAATTCAAAGGCTGCCCTGATACCGATGGTGACGGCATTGAAGACCGCAAAGACAAGTGTCCAACTGTTGCTGGCCAAGTGGCTGGTGAAGGTTGCCCTGATACCGATGGTGACGGTGTATTTGACAACAAAGACAAATGCGTTGACAAAGTAGGTACTGTTGCAAACAATGGTTGCCCAGAAGTTGCTGCAGCCGTTGTAAAACAAATTGAAACCGTTGCGAAAAACATCTTCTTCGAAACCAATAAAGACGTGTTGAAGTCTGAATCTTTTGATGACTTGGACAACTTGGCGAAGATTTTGAACAACTTCCCAGAAGCACACGTAAACATCGACGGTCACACCGATTCTGATGGCGACGATGCTGCAAACTTGGATTTGTCAGACCGCCGTGCAAAAGCTGTAGTTGAATACCTAGTAGCTAAAGGTGTTGCTCGTGAACGCCTCGTGGGCACTGGTTATGGTGAAACTAAGCCTGCTGCTCCAAATGATACCAAAGCAAACAAAGCGAGAAACCGCCGCGTTGAGGTTCATTTGACCTACGAATACTAAGATTATCAAATCATATCAAAAAGGTCCCGTTCATCGGGGCCTTTTTTTTTGCCCTAATAACTGCATACACAGGGTACCCATCTCTATCAAACCCATCGTGCCAGCAGCAAATTTCGCAACACTCAAGTGCCGCTTTGCTTGATGAATTCGATGGCTGCAGCTCAAAAAAGCAACGCAGAAAAGGTGCCTACACGCCTAGAACTGTAAGTTGGAATTGCACTCTAAGTTTCAAAGCCGCAGCCAACCCCAAAACCCATCAAAATAGACCCAACCCTATAGGCCATAGCCCTGGATTTGAAGAATAGGGAGAATCCGTTTTTGTGTGAGGCTTGAAAGGCATGGTAAAAAAGAAGCTCGGCTGTATCCGGAGACCGAGCTTCTTGTACTATAAGGGAATTAAGCGACTGAATGATGCCTAAAATACGCCTTAGATGAGTGAAATCGAGGATTAAAAGGCGCGATTAATACCCAACATCCAACGGAACTGCAAGTATTCATCACCCGGTTGAACCGCACTTACAAAGAAGGGCATATCGAAACGGATATTCAGTGGGGCAAGTGCCGTCATAGAAGGGCGCATCTTCTTAGGGGCAAGCAGATTCCAATTGCGAATGCTCAACACAAAGCCAGCACCCGCATCTGCCAATACGCCTGAATTCACAGCACCTGTCCCTGAAGCGTATCCAAGCATGCCGATGTCACCGAATAAATAGCCTTTGAGAGACAACATCCGGTTCGAAGATTTTCTAGCAAAGAAACGGCTGTAATCCAGTTCAGCATTAATCGCTGCACCTGAACTGCCGCGGTAAAAGGTTTTAATGGTATCGCCACTCTTATGCGGCAAACCATAGCGGTTAAAGCCGCGCAAATTCAAGCCACCTCCCAAGTGCAAGTGCTCTCCAGTTCCTGATTGCTGCAAGAGGTAGGTACCCCAATCTCGGGCAATCTTATTCTCCTGATATTCCTCTGGATTGGCACCAGAAGCATACAATGCGCTTTCAGCAGCTTGATTGCTGCCTTGGCCTGCCTGGATAATTGCCCTTGTGGAAAGGTCGAACTTGCCCAAGGGGAGTTGATTTTTCCAAGTAAATCGAACAAATCCGTATTGCACATCACTCCACGGGGTGGTTGTGCGGAAGGCTAGTTCCCAGTTGCCCGCAGTGCGGAACCCACGATAAGGCCTGTTATACATTACATTGGCTGATATATTGCGCCCCTCAGACCATACAGTCTGCTCAGGCAAAAATCCATTCGCCTGCATCAATTGCGTCTGTTGGGGTAAAAATTGTCCCAAAGCGGGTATAGACTGCATGTATTTAAAACCTGCATAGAGGCTTCCTTCACCTGCATTCATGCGCCATCCCGCTTGATGCAAGTGGATGTTAGAAATCAAACGACTGCCCAACTCAATTACACCCGCTTTGCGCACATGGTGCTTATAATCAAACCACCAGGCATAGCGCAAAGGTCCATTTTCAATGCGTTCTACGCCGCCGGTGGTCCAAGCATACAGGTTAAAAATATGCTTGCGGTTGGCATAATCTCCCGACAGTTTTACCCCTGCCCTGTAGCCGCTGTTTTGGGTAAGCCAAAAATCAGGTCTCCAATACAACTTATAGCCACCCAAATGCTGCCTAGACAATTCATTTTCACAGTCAAATTTCAAGCTGCGCTGACGCTTCCAAAGATTGTTGCGAAGATCAATGTCGGCAAGGCGGCCGCTGTTGTCGATTTGCACCTGCTTTATCCCCGAGGGCAGGTTCAAGCTCAGGGTATACTCTTGGCGCAGATTTCCCCAACCAATCCATGGTTTATCCGCAATGGCACCCGGCTTGTAGTAATAGGAAACAGGCACCGTTACGGGCAATTTGCTGCCATCTTGTTGCGTAATGATTAAATCAAGCGGCATAATCATATCCCCCCTTCGTTTTAGGGTAATATCCCAGCGGTCGGTCCCTTTTTGCTTTTTTACTTTATGCACTGAATAATCTATGTATTTGCTGCTCTCAAACCATTGGTCAAAGAACCAGTTTAAATCAGTGCCTGCCGACATGGTAATGCTGTTTCTAAAATCTTCAATATACGGATGACACATTTTCCATTGACGCACATACGCTTTCATGGCGCGCAGAAAAACAGAATCTCCCAGCACATATTCTAAGTTATACAGCATTGTAGCTGTTTTGTAATACACATGTCCGTAACCACCACCGTGACCAATGGCATTGTGAAAATCATCGCTATGCGTATTTAGAGTGGGGTCTGTGCCATCAATGGCATCACGGAGGTATCCGAAGTAGTTGGTGCTGTATTCTACTGGTGAGGGCCTTTGGTTTTGATTGGTAAGCTCCTTCATACTCCAAGCAGTTAAAAATTGGGTAAAGCCCTCATCTAGCGCGGCTCTGTAGGTTTCATTGCTGCCGATCATTCCGAAAAACCAATTGTGTCCCACTTCATGCGCGATAAGCCCTCTGTGGCTCGGATATACACCACCATCTAACGTAATCATAGGGTATTCCATACCATCCGCTGCGTCTGCAGCCACCATTTTGGGATACTCATACATGCCAAAATCCCTACTGTAGGTTGCCACCACATTCGCTACAAAAGCCGCGGTGGGCTGCCATGCATGCGCATTCTGTTCTTGGGCCAAGGCAATGCACTGAACCCCATTCCATATGACTTCACCAATGCGATAGGTAGGATCTGCGGTCCATGCAAAATCGTGCACATTGTTGGCATGGTAACGCCAAGTTTTACGGCCCCCTTTGGGCGCTACCAAGGTGGGTTGGTCATTGGGTCTGCGTTCTTTAAAATTGGAGATATCCAATTTCTCCCGCAGTCCATTTGCATATACTTCATCTGAATTCAACAGAGAGCCTGTTGCCTCATTTACATATTCCGAAGGCAAATTCAATTCTACATCATACGCGCCATAATCGCCATAAAACTCATGCTCCATGTGCTGTGAGGTTTCCCAAGCAAACTTGCGGTCATACACGCAAATGCGCGGATACCAATGCACCCCATTAAAATGCTTAAAGCCGTCGTGGTCATATACTTTCATGCGACGGCGAATGCTTCCACGGTCGAAATAGGTTTTAAAATGCAACTCAAATTGCACACTATCACCGGGCATCAAGGGTGCTGGCAAGGCTACTTCCATTACCGTATTGGTAATCTGATATTGCGTTTTCGCCCCATTGACAGTGGCATAGGTGATTTCAGTGCCCAGTTTCTGAGCTTCGTATTTTCCAAAGGTGTGTGGTGTTTTATTTTCCTTATACAACTCATCTACCAAGCTGCCGGGCTGCACTGCATTTTGGTACAAATGAAAATAGGCCTCGGTCAATACATTAGGGGAATTATTATAATACATCAGCACTTCTGTACCCTGAATTACCTCTGCCGAATCATCCAAATACGCAGAAATGCGGTAATACACATCTTGTTGCCAATAGCCTTCAAATGGCTTTTTATTCTTCCAGTACAGCGGGTTGGCAGGGCTTCTGTAGGTATTCCCTAGCTCCCAGTTTGTTGTTTGTGGATTTTCCAACTGCGCAGATGCGGATGTAAAAAACGCAGCAGCACATAGTAGTAATAAAACACGCATGTTGCAAAAGTACCATACTCGCGGCAAATTCAAATTCTTGGGCAATTGACAATTAATGCGGAACTTTGTAACGATGGAAAAACGCCTCTGGGAGTATCGCATTCAAAGTCCGACTGAGGCTAGCACTACCTTCTATACAAACCTGCATGGTATAACCCAGCTGATGGTCTTTGACCAAAACACACTCATCAATCATACCATTACCGAATCGGAGCAAGCGCCTGAAGCGCCCGAGAAAAGCATTTGCCTCGACGCTGAACTGCCCTTTACACTGATTCCTGATGCATTTAAGGAAACGGGAATACCGGGTTGGGAAGGCGCCATCAGGAGATTTCCAGTAGAAGGCGCAGTATTGTGTTATGGCAGCCATGCTGAAAACAGCTATCATGCTGCAGTACCTGTGTATTTGCTGGCCCAGGAAGCCTCAAAACAGGGCGATGTGGTCTATTGCTACTGCCAACAAGACCGTTGTATCATCTTTGTTTTTCGCGGCGGGCAGTGCGAACTTGCCAATAGTTACCCTGTGCAAGGCGAGAGTGAAATTATGTATTTCTGTCTTGCTGCGGCCAAAAAATCGGGTGCCGATTTAAAACAATTGCAAGTAAAACTCCTAGGCAACGACACCAAAACCTTGGTACAAGCCTTGGAGAGATTTGGCGTACATGCTGCTGCAGTGCAATTGGAGCTTCCTTATCCCGCAGGTGAATATCCACCCTATCCCGCAGAGAGTTTCTTACTTTGCCAACTGCACATATGCGTATTACAGGAGGCGAATTAAAAGGACTCAATCTCAGTGGCAAATTGTCCAGTCATGTGCGGCCAACAACCGACATGATGCGGGAAGCCTTATTTAATAAACTAAGTCATACTTCGGGTATAGAAGGCATGCGTGTACTCGATTTGTTCTGTGGCAGCGGAATTGTCTCTTTGGAATTTCTGAGCCGTGGCGCGGAAGAGGTGGTTTCGGTAGACCGCGACATGCGCAATATTTCCAGTTTGCAAAAATTTAAAAAGGAGAAAGACCTAAACCAATGGCAGCTGCACAAGCGGGATGTATATGCTTGGGTCAAAAACAATACAGCTCCATTCGATATCGTATTTGCCGACCCGCCCTACGACATGCCGAATTTTTCTCAATTGCCCAATGTGTTGCTCCCTCTGTTGGCCGAAGACGGCATTCTTATCGTGGAGCACCGCCCTGGAACGCAGTTTCAGCTTGCCCCTGCAGAGTTAAGAAAGCATGGTAGCTCGGCAATTGCTATATTCGCTGCACCAAAGCCCTGATAACCATGGAAAAAATTGCCATATTTGCCGGCACCTTCGACCCCATTACCTTGGGGCATGTAGACATTATAAAACGCAGTCTCGACCTGTTTGACCGGGTGATTGTTTCCATTGGTGTAAACACCAAAAAACAGACCTTGTTTTCACTGGAAGACCGGGTAGGTTGGGTAAAAGCAATATTTAAAGACGAGCCTAGGGTTACGGTGCAAGACTACACCGATTTGACCGTAAACTACTGTCGCACCGTAGGTGCACAATACATTGTTCGCGGATTGCGCAATGGCAGTGACTTTGATTATGAGGCGCACATTGCGCAGGTTAACAAAGAATTGGCACCGGAAATCGAAACGATTTTCATTATCAGCTCACCTGAACTGAGCTATATATCCAGCACCATTGTAAGGGATTTAATCATCTACGGCGGACGTTATCACGCCTTTGTACCTGCAGAGGTAGATATTGCAAAAGCGAATCGTAATTTTTAAAGAGTTTTTCTTTTACTCCGCCGCAGCCACATTCCTGTCCAAGGCTTTTTTTACGATATCGCGAATGCTTTGGTAGGTGGTGAATTCCTCACCGCGGAACCAATCTTTATCGGCCCATTTTACCTCAGAAATTCCTTCTTCCTGCTGAGGCTTAAGCTTACTGCTGGCACTGGCATTCATAAAATACCAATGGGTAACTTTTAACATGGTGGCATCATCTTCAAAATAGGCATGGTAGGTTTCACCGGCTTTTTCTGAAATGTTTATCATGTTGATGCCTGTTTCCTCCATCACCTCGCGCAAGGCTGCTGCACGCTGGTCTTCATGCTTTTCAATTTTGCCTTTAGGCATATCCCACACCCCGTTGCGCTTGATGGTAAGCAACTGGCCTTCTTTGCTGAAAACCAAGCCACCCGCCGCTTGAATAACGGTGTAATTTTCGACAAACTCCTTGAAAGTCGCTTCGGGATCCGGACTGATGAGTCCAAAATTTAACACCTTGCCATTGCTCTCAGCAGTGGTGAGTATCTTGAAACTCTTATGCATCTCATCGTCGCCAATGTAATACAAATTTGAAAGTCCACGCAGCTCCGATGGCGATTCTGCAATTACCAGGGCCCCTTCATTGAAGTAAATTTTATAGCTTTGCGCCCCCATGTCTATCAATAAAGCAGCAAATTTAGCGAAATTTTTACTGGAAATAAACGCAGTAAAGTTAAACCCTGATAGTCCTTTTACCTGGACCTCAGGAATTCAATCCCCCATATACTGCGACAATCGCATGGTGCTCTCTTTCCCTGAAGTTCGAACTTTTGTTCGGGACGCCTTGGCAGACATGACCCAAAGTCATTTTGCACACGCCAATCTGATTGCAGGTATTGCCACCGCAGGCATTGCACATGGTGTTTTGGTAGCTGATGTATTAACCATGCCCTACTGCTACGTGCGCCCTGAGCCCAAGAAACACGGCATGAAAAACCAAATTGAGGGTCGCATGGAGCCAGGAGCCAAGGTGTTGTTGATAGAAGACCTCATTTCTACTGGGAAAAGCAGCCTCCAAGCGGCCCAAGCGGTGCGCGAAGCAGGTGGTGAAGTGGTAGGTCTCCTTGCCTTGTTTACCTATGGATTCCCAGACGCTGCCCAACGATTTGCCGACGAGAATATACCTTTCCACACCATCAGTGACTTTCACACCCTTACAGATGTGGCCGTAGAACACGGTTACTTGGAAGCCGATAAACTGGATGAGGTGAAAAAATTTGCCGCCAATCCTGCAGCCTGGAGATCCTAAAAAATATGAAACCCCATCTGCTCCTCTTGCATGGCGCCCTTGGAAGCGAAACTTCCATGGAACCCCTGAAAGCACTGCTTGAAAAAGATGCGGTGGTTCACACCCTGAGCTTTGCCGGTCATGGCAATACACCCGCATCAGCAGATGGGATGCGCTTGGCCTCGCTTTCGCAGGAGATCATAGTGGCCTTGGAGGCCACTCCGGCCGACAAGGTTTGGCTCCTAGGCTATAGTATGGGCGGATATTTGGCCTTGTATACTGCCCTTTTGCAGCATAAAAAAATTGCAGGGGTCATTACCCTCGCCACAAAAATGCATTGGGATCCTAGCATTGCAGCGGAAGAGTGCAAGAAACTCAATCCCGAAATTATAGAGCAAAAGGTTCCCAAATTCGCCCAATACCTTGCAACATTGCATGGGGCCGATTCATGGAAACCCCTCCTGCGTGAAACTGCACTTTTTCTCGAAGAACTGGGACAAACCAATGCTCTGGGTCTTGAAAATTTGAAAAACATCAGTGTCCCCTGCTGTTTCACATTGGGAGAACAAGATACCATGGTGACCGTGGCAGAGACGGAAGCTGCAGCAAATGCTATGGGAGCTGCCTTTCACCTCCTGCCGAATTCTGAACACCCTATTGAGAAGACCAATGTATCTGCCTTGGCCACAATAGTGCTTGACTTTGTGCTTCAGCATAGCCAATCCTAAATCATAGGGCATAAAAAACCCCGCAACACAGGTT
>Ga0315904_10007856_pt1 | contig 14234 bp, 10 predicted proteins | sample LakEriMetagenome_6_FD_203529 | JGI IMG/M metagenome (GOLD analysis project Ga0315904, IMG submission 203529) | Freshwater fungal communities from buoy surface, Lake Erie, Ohio, United States - Buoy 12 MA120 | ecosystem: Environmental > Aquatic > Freshwater > Lake | place: USA: Lake Erie, Ohio... | reverse complement strand
GCTTTGGCACGGGCCTGGGCAAAGACCGGAAAGAGAATAGCAGCAAGTATCGCGATGATGGCGATGACAACGAGAAGCTCGATCAGCGTGAAGGCCACGCGACGGCGCGAGGAGGAAGTAATAGAAAGCATGCGGCAAGGCTATCAGGTGAAAAATAGTCCAACAAGGGCATTGCACCCCTAAGGCAGGGATAAACGGCCCCTCTGAACGCCCCACGGCAGGGAAATAGCGCCTCCATCACGAACCTTTAGCCATGAAGACACCCACGGAACTCCTCGCGGATCTTGTCGCCCTTCCTGGCCCTCCCGGCCAAGAAGATGCCGTGCGCGACTACCTAGCCCACACGCTTGAGGAGCTAGGTCTGCCGTGGCGTGTGGATGCTAAAGGCAACTTTCTCTGTGGCGCGGAGAACCCCAAGGTCATTGTCACCGCGCACTTAGACGAGATCGCGCTCATGGTCGCAGGAATGCGCCACGATGGCTCCCTGGCCGTGATTCCCCTCGGCGGCGTGCAGCCCTGGAAGTGGGGCGAGGGGCCGGTTGAGGTGCTTCCCTTAGAGGGCGGCGAGCCTATCCCCGGCGTGCTCTCGTTTGGCTCGATCCACACCAGCCATCCCGCCACGGCCATCGAGCGCAGCCGCGCGGGAAACGCCCTGACCTGGGGCGATGCACGGGTTCTCATCAGCCCGGTTCAGGATATTCCCGTTGGCTCCCGAGTTGTCATGGCCCGCTCACGACGTACCCTCTGGCCGATGGGCGATAAGCTCGGCAGCTACTTCCTCGACGACCGCGCGGACTTAGCTGTCTGGCTGAAAGTCATCGAGGCAATCCAAGGCTCCCTCAAGCTTGGGAGCGGGATACTATTTGCCGCCACGGCGTCGGAGGAGCTAGGCGGCCACGGTGCCCTCTGGCTCCTTGGCAACACCCGCCCGGAGGTCTGTATCGCGCTGGAGATCGGGCCGATTGCCCCGGATAATGCCATCCAGCTCAGCGCCACCCCCACCTGCTGGGTCACCGACGGCTACGCCCCCACCGATCCCAAAGACATCGCCCTCGTGCAACGCGCGGCTCAGAGCGCTAAGACCGGCGTCCAGTTTCAGGCACTCACCCGCGGCGGCTCCGATGCAAGCTGCGCGGCGGCACAAGGGCTCTGTGCGCGGCCTATCACGCTCGCCTTCCCCTGCGAAAACACCCACGGCTTTGAGATCATGCATAAAGATGCTATGGGCAAGCTCGCGGCTCTGACGAGAGCTGTCCTGGAGGCGCTAGAGCAGGAATCCACCCCGTGACTGTCGAATGCCTAGCCAGGAGGCTGAGTAATTCACATGGCATTTAGTGGTAGGGCGGCGGTTTTGACTGAGGCAGGAAAAGACGTCGAGCTGATTGATATCTCGGTGGCGGAGCCCGCACCCGACGATGCGGTGATTGAGGTAGTGGCAAGTGGCGTCTGCCACACGGACCTGACGATCAAGATGCAACAGGGCGCGGGGATGAAGTTTCCGATTATCCTAGGGCACGAAGGCGCGGGGATTGTGAAGGCGGTGGGAAGCAACGTGACGCACCTCAAGCCTGGTGACCCCGTGGTGATTGCCTACCGCGCTCCATGCGGAAACTGCCCCGCCTGTCGGCGCGGCGATCCACGGCGCTGCTACATGGCGCTACGTCCCACCACGCCCATTACCCGCGTCGGAGACGATGCACGGTGCTCGCAAGTGCTGCGCTGCGGGACGTTCTCCACGATGACCGTGGTCAATGCCAAGGCGGCGATCAAGATGCCGGAGAGCATGCCGCTGGACAAAGCGTGTCTTTTAGCGTGCGGCGTGATCACCGGTGTTGGTGCGACGATGAACACGACCCAGGTCTGGCCGGGCGCGAGCGTCGCCGTGGTGGGCTGTGGTGGCGTGGGGCTCTCGGTCATTCAGGGCGCAAAGATCCAAGGCGCGAGGCAGATCATCGGTGTGGACGTGAACCCAACCAAGCTAGAGTGGGCGAAAAAATTCGGCGCGACACACTTGGTCAACGCACTCGACGGTGATCCCGTCACTGCCGTCCGCAACTTAGTGACCGACGACTGGCCCGGCTATGAGGGCGGTGTGGACTTTGCCTTCGAGGCCACGGGCCTGATGAAGTGCATCGAGCAAGCCGTGCGCATGGTGAACTACAACGGCACGGCGGTCAATATTGGCTTCCCCGGAAAAGACGCAGAAGTGACGCTCAACGTCGGCAATATTGACACGGGCGTCTACTGGAACAAAGTGAACCTCAAGGTCTGCCACTGCGGCGACGCACTCCCCAGCCACGACTTCCCGCTCCTTGCCCAGCTCTATCTGGACGGCCGTCTGGATCTCGACGCGATGGTCACGGGCTACGTCAAGCTAGACGAGGTCGAGCACGCGTTCCACACCATGGAAACCGGCAACGTCATCCGCTCCGTCATTCGGCTGTAGCCCCCTCGATCAGAACGAGGGGACGGGAGAGCTAAAGCTACGAAGGCCGTTCCGGCCATAGGAATTCGGTATGGGCGGCACGCCCTTTGTAGCCGCAGGCTCTCCAGTCCCGCCCCTCTAACGGGCGGGACACCAAACGGGGAGCTATTTCGGCTTGGGCTTCATGAACGCCTCGCCCTCGGGGTCGGACTTATCGTTCTGGCCCTCGATGATCCGGGAGGTCATGGCGCGGGCTTCGATGCTCTTGGCAGGAAATGGGAGCATGGCGTTTTTGACCACGTAGCTTGAGCGCACCAGCTGGCGGGTCTTGGCATCGAGCCAGTAGGTCTCGGTGAGCTGGAAGTACTCTTTCTCCGTGATCCCGTAGGCCGTGGGAAAGCTCGCCTTTAGCTCAACCTTGAGGCAGTCTAGGCCCAGAACCGTCTCGTTGCCCACCAGCGTGGAGTTAAACGTCACGATCTTGTTCTTAAGCATCGGGTTTGGCAGGTCGGTCTTCCACGAGTCGCCCGCCTTCACACCCACCGGAGGCACAGGAAGCGCACTGAGGAGAGGCAGGAGCCTCTGGGTCTGATCGCCCGGGTCGGCCAGCGGGTTGAGCCGCTTGAGTACCACGCCGTTCTTACCAAACGTAATCGTCACCGGCTTCACTTCGTCGGCGGGAGGCAGGGGCATTCCGTTGAGAGAGGCGGCGCTCCCCGGCTCATCAAGCTGCTCCCAGATCACATTTCCCTCGGGCGTAAGCTCGCGCGTGGTGTTCTTGGAGGTACTCCGAACCATCAGATCCACCTCACCGGAGTCATCGGGCGTGCGGGCCAGGATCCGAATGTAGGTGCGGTAGCGCAGCTCCTCGCCTTTTTTATGCTCAAACGTCCAGCCCGGCGCAGCGGCTACGGCCTGCGTCGTTGCGGCAACTGGCGCTTGGGCGCGGGTCAGGGAAACCACCAGAGCGAGCAGGGCTCCCGTGGCAAAAATCGCGTGTGGTACTCTCGACTTTCTCATGCGGGTATGATACCAGAACCTATGCGACATCTCATTATTGGAACCGCCGGACATGTGGACCACGGCAAGACGACTCTCATTCGTTCCCTCACCGGCACCAACACGGATCGGCTCGCGGAGGAGCAGGCGCGGGGAATGACGATTGACCTTGGCTTTGCCTTTCTGGCGCTTCCCGGCGAGATCGAGGCGGGAATCGTGGACGTGCCCGGCCACGAGCGCTTTGTCAAAAACATGCTGGCAGGCGCGGGTGGCGTGGATGTCGCGCTATTGGTCATCGCCGCCGACGAAGGCCCGATGCAGCAGACCCGTGAGCACTTAGACATTCTCACCGTGCTGGGCGTGTCGGTCGGTGTGGTGGCGCTTACTAAGACCGATTTAGCCGACCCTGATATCCAAGAGATCGCCGAGCTAGAGACGCGTGAGCTGCTCGCCGAGACGCCGCTTAAAGACGCCGTGATTGTTCCCGTGAGCGCCCAGACCGGCGCGGGCTTGGAGGCACTAAAGGCCGCACTCACCGAGGCTGCAGCAAAGACGCCCCTTCGCGATGCAAGCGCCGCCGTTCGGCTCCCCGTGGACCGGGTTTTCTCGCTCCCTGGTGTCGGCACCGTGGTCACGGGTACCCTGATTGCGGGGACGCTTCATGCAGGTGATGCTGTCTCACTAGAGCCGCAGGGTTTGGCAAGCAAGGCACGCACCCTCCAAGCACACCGCAAGAAAGTCGAGATCGCCGAGCCGGGAATGCGCGTTGCGGTCAATCTTCCTGGCATTGAGGTGAGCGAGATCGAGCGCGGCGCGGTTCTCTGCACGCCCGGCGCACTCGCCGCTACCACCCTTTTAGATGCCCGTCTCTCGGTGCTTCCCTCCGCCAAGAAGCCTCTGCGTCACCGGGAGCGCGTCCGGCTGCACCTGGGAACCGGCGAGCTTTTAGCGCGCATTGTGCTGCTCGAAGGCGCGGAGATTTTGCCCGGCACCGACGATGTGCCTGTCCAGTTCCTCTGCGAGAGCGATGCGGCTCCGGTGCGCGGCGAGCGTTTTGTAGTTCGCACCTACTCTCCCGCCCGCGCGGTGGGCGGGGGAGCCGTCGTGGATCCGCACCCGGCCCGCAAGTACCGGCGTGGCGATGCCTCGGCTCTGGCACTCTTTGAGGCGCGGGGCGAAGGCTCCCCGGAAGAGGCGGTCTATGCCCAGCTCTCCTCGCGCCACGCGGAGTTTACCGCCAAAGAGATCAGTGACGCGGTCGGGTTTCCTGCCGAAGCGGCCCTTGAAACGCTTGCGGATGCCGGTCGTGCCATCGTCATTGGCGGCACCCACTACCTCTCCGACGAAGCAGCGCGTCGGCTCAAAGAAGCGACACGGCGCACTTTAGAGCAGTACCACAAGCAAAACCCCTACCGAAAGTCCATGCCCCGCGATGGCCTGCGCACGCCCGTCAGCAAGGCCGCGACCGTGAAAGACTTTCACGCACTGGTTGCCTATCTCGTGAGCGAGGGAGTTCTGGTGATTGAGGGAACGAAGTCTAAAGGGCTTCGCGCCCCCGACCACGAGGTCATTGTCCCTGAAGGCTGGAAAAAGCCCGCCGAGCACATTCTCTCCGTCTACCAGAGCGCCGGGTTTGCCCCGCCCAACCCCGGTGACTTTGCCGCCAACTACCCCCGCGATGTTCACGTCCCCACGATCCTTAGTATTCTCTGTGAGCGCGACCAGCTCGTCAAGATCGCAGACAATGTCTACATCAGTGAGGCGGCCTTCAGCGAGGTCAAGCAAGTCGTCCGGCGGCTCGCCAGCACGCCTGAGGGAATCACCGTCGGCGGGGTGCGTGATGCCATCGGCAGCTCCCGAAAGATCGTCCTTCCCCTACTCGAATACCTAGACGGCATCCGCTTCACCCACCGAAACGGTGACATCAGAACCCTGGGGGAGCTATGAAGTACCTGCGCAACTGCCTTATCCTCTTTGGTATCACTGCCCTCCTTGTGTCAGGTGGGTTAGGACTCATAGTTCTCACCTTACAAAACGACATCGCATACGTGGTTTGGCATACAAAAATCACACCAGATGGAAAGTTCAAAGCCATCGCGCACTACTCCGATGGAGGAGCGACCACAGGATTTTATACCGCAGTAAGCATCGTCCCCGAGGGCTTTGAGGCCCCACAGGAAACGCGACGTAAGCCTAACTACCCAAATGAAGTTTTCTTTGCGAACCATCTCCCTGGAACAAAGGTTCAGCTTAATTGGGCACAACCACGGACACTAATCATTCGTTATCCTACAGGAACCTACGTCGGGAGCTTCCAGGCAAAGGTTACGGTAGGCACGGAGACATTTCGAATCGAAAAGAAAGAAATGGCGGATGCAAAACAGTGATGGTTCCTTGAGTGAGCAATGGAGGATCTTTGCCGACACAGGCGGGACGTTTACAGACTGCCTGGCACTCTCTCCTAATGGCAAATGGCACCGGGCAAAAGTGCTCTCCAGCGGCGTGCTACGAACGGATCTTGTAGGAAATGCCCCATGGCGAGTCGGGCTACCCGATAGCTTTCTCGATGGAGTGAAGTCCGACCACGACAGCGCGATGATCACGTACTCGCCCGGCCTGGAAGCGCCGCTTGTCGCGGCGCACTTGGTCACCAAAACCCCTTTTTCGCAGCCACTCCCCCCGCTGGAGCTACGCTTGGGCACCACGCGGGGCACCAATGCGCTCCTCACACGCACAGGGACACCTCCCATTTTCTTTGTCACGGCGGGCTTTGAGGATCTGCTCCATATCGGCAACCAAGCACGCTCGGATCTATTTGCTCTGGATATTGTCAAGCCAGAGCCGCTCTACACAGAGTCCATCGGTGTTTCGGAGCGCCTGAGCGCGGACGGCTCACTTCTACGCCCACTCGATGAAGCCGCGCTCCGTGAGGCAGCAACGCAGCTCGTGGCGCGAGGCCATCGGACGGCGGCAGTGGCGCTTCTTCATGCCTGGCGCAACCCCACGCACGAGCTGCGGGTTGCGGAGATTCTGCGTGAGTGCGGCTTTACCCATGTCTCGCTTTCATCGGAGCTCGCGGCGCTTCAGAAGCTTTTGCCGCGTGCCGAAACGGCTGTTGTTAATGCCTATCTCACGCCCGTTCTAGAGAGCTACCTGAGTGGCGTGCGACGTGGACTCAGCGCGGGTAGCACGCTCACGATCATGACGAGTGCAGGTGGGCTCGTCCCCGACAGCCAGTTCCGTCCCAAGGACAGCCTCCTCTCCGGGCCGGCGGGGGGCGTGGTGGGAGCGTGTGAGTCGGGGGTGCGTGCAGGGTTTACCCAGCTTATCGCCTTCGACATGGGCGGCACCAGCACCGATGTCGCGCGTATCGAAGCACCTGAGCTTCCGTATGTCTTTGAGCACAAAGTCGGCGATGCCTTGCTTCTTGCCCCCGCTGTGGCCGTGGAGTCGGTCGCGGCGGGCGGTGGCTCGATCTGCGGCTGCGACCGTCACGGGCGCCTCTTCGTCGGACCAGGGTCGGCGGGAGCGCAGCCCGGCCCCGCGTGCTACGGCGCGGGCGGCCCCCTCACCATCACGGACATCAATCTCTTGCTGGGTCACATTCCCGAGCGAGACTTCTCGCTCCCGCTCAGCCGCAGCGCCGCCGAAAAGGCGCTCCAAGCCGTCGCCGAAAAGTCCGGCCAGCCTGGCGAGGCACTCCTCCGTGCCTTCTACGACCTTGCCAACGAGGCCATGGCGGACGCGATCCGTCAGATCAGTGTCCGCAAGGGCTACGATCCCACGGAGCACGCTCTGGTCGCCTTCGGGGGTGCGGGGGGTCAGCACGCCTGCGCCATAGCCGAGAAGCTCGGGATTCGCACCATCGTGGTCCCCCCCGACCAGAGCCTCCTCTCCGCCTTTGGAATCGCCCACGCCCGCCATGAGCGTTTCGCCGAGCGCCAAGTTCTCCAGCTCTTGGATAAGACAGATGTCTCAGCCCTTCTCACCGAGCTAGAGACCGAAGCACGAAATGCTCTGGGTGAGCTGAGCGAGGTCACCCGTCGGATCGCACGCCTACGCCTTGTCGGGCAGGAGACGCCGCTCGAAGTCCCCGCTACGAGTGCACTTTCCGAAGCCTTCCAGGAACACTTCAAACGCCTCTACGGCTACGCGCCTGATCCGAGCCGGGCCATTGAAGTCGAGAGCTTACGGGTGGTTGTGGCGGAGACCCGGCCAGAACCCACCCGGCCAGAACCCACCCAGCTTTCCGTTCGTCCCTCACTCCAAGCCACCCTCCCTCTACGAAGGAGGGTTGAAGGTGGGTTGATTGTGGAGGCGTTTAGTGTCACGGTTATGCGAGAGGGATGGACAGAAACAACATCGGAGAGCGGGGCGCTGATGCTACAGCACTCTTCTCCCACGCCAAACCAGGGTCGAGAGGCAGAGGAAGTGGTAGCACTTGAGCTCTTCACGCGCCGCTTTGAGTCGATCGCAACCGAGATGGGTGAGGCGCTACGGCGCACGGCGCTCTCGGTGAATGTCAAGGAGCGACTGGATTACTCCTGTGCCCTACTTGGCCCTAGCGGCGACTTGGTGGCAACGGCAGCCCATATCCCGGTGCATCTCGGAGCGCTGGGGGGCTGTGTCCGTGAGCTCATTCGTGCCAAGGCTTTTGTCGGGGAGCAGCCGATTATTGTCAACCATCCCGCCTTTGGTGGCTCGCATCTCCCCGATGTCACGGTTATCAGCCCCGTCTATGACAGCGAGGTTCTTTTGGGCTTTGTCGCGAGCCGGGCGCACCACGCGGAGATCGGGGGAACACGACCCGGCTCGATGCCTCCTGGCGCAAAAACACTGGCGGAGGAAGGCGTCGTGATCCCGCCCACGCCCTGGGATCGGGAGACGCTCACCGCGCTTCTCACCCAAGCCCCCTACCCCACCCGCGCTCTTGCTGACAACCTCGCCGACCTCGAAGCGCAGCTCGCCGCCAACCACCAAGGCGCACAAGCCCTCCGTGCTCTCGCCAAGCAGCATGGCCCCGAAAAGCTCTTCGCCCTACAAGCCGCCCTCGCCGACCGATGCGAGCAGATTGCAAGGAAACACCTTAAATCCCCCCCGCCGGGCGGGGGATGGGGGGGTGGTCGGTTAGACGACGGCCACACGATCCAAGTCACGCTCCGCCAGGAAGCTAACAAATTTATCGTTGACTTTACGGGCACGTCTTTGACCCATCCGGCGAACTTTAATGCCCCGCCCGCAGTGACAGTCGCTTGTGTCCTATTTGTGTTGCGGCTTCTGATTGGCGAGGACGTCCCGCTCAACGAGGGGCTCTTGCGGGCAGTGGAGATAATCCTGCCACCCGACACGCTGCTGAATCCGACGTTTCATGCCGACCCGACCCTCTGCCCTGCGGTGGTGGCGGGCAACACAGAGGTCAGCCAGCGGGTGGTGGCGGCGCTCCTCCAGGCCTTTGGGCTCTCGGCGGGCTCTCAGGCGACCATGAACAACACGCTCTTTGGGAACGCACGCTTTGGCTACTACGAGACGGTCTGTGGCGGGGCGGGGGCGACGGCCACCGCGCCCGGTGCCTCAGCGGTGCATACCCACATGACCAACACACGCATCACCGACCCGGAGATTATCGAGGCACGCTACCCCGTGCGGCTAGAGCGCTTTGCGATTCGGCGCGGCTCCGGCGGCGCGGGCAAGCACCCCGGCGGCGAGGGCATTGTGCGGGAGTATGTCTTTCTAGAGCCTGTCGCAGTCTCACTCCTCACGCAGAGCCGCACCTCGGGCGGGTTTGGCGCAGACGGTGGCAGCGAGGGTGCCCCCGGCCAGCAGCGTGTTGTTCGTGTGGATGGAAGTGTCGAGACGCTCCCTGCTGTCGCGGCGGCGGAGTGTGCGGTGGGCGACAGACTGATTCTGGAGACGCCGGGAGGGGGGGGCTATGGCAAACCGTAGACAAGTGGATCGACGGCGGCTGGGGGCTTGGCTCTGGTATGGTGGGCGGATGCTGGGCGGTGGCGGCACACTCGGGGTGCTGGCGGGCAGTATCGCGCCCTGGGTGCAGCTCTCGCTCTTTGGAATCCCTCTCGCTGCACCCGGCGTGCTCTTTGCGGGCGTGTGGTCGGCGGCGGCGGGACTGATCGGCCTGAGTGTGCTACGCCGAGCGCCGCTTGTCGCTGCCGTAGCGGGGTTGGTCGCGCTGGGAGTCGGGATGAGCCAGGGCAAGCCCGCGGTGCAGGCCGTCTCCCGGCAGATTCTCGCGCTACGCATGCGTCTCATGCCCGTCAATGCGCGCCTGGAGCAGGCTCGCCTCTCTCCCATTGAGCCCTTCGGTGAGGTTAGCCACGCTGAGCCCGGTCCTGGCCCCGCTTGGGTTGTTTTCGGTGGTGCTGCGCTCTTGATGGGAGGCATTGCCGCAACTCTCGGGGAGCGCTGGCGACGGAGCTGCCCGCAGTGCCGTCTGGTCTGGTCCGATGAGCGCCTGCCCACGCTCCTGCACTGCCCCGGCTGTGGCCTGCGCCGCACCAGCGCCCGTCAGTGCCAGAACTGCTGGCATGTCGCCGAAAAATCCGACAAACACTGCGCCCACTGCGGCGGGGCACTGCAATAACCATGATCCACGACATCACAATCCCAATGAACTCGGCGCTGGCGGTCTGGCCCGGCGATACCGCGTTTTTCTTCACGAGCACGGCCTGGGGAACAATCTCCGTGGGGGCAGTGACGATGAGCTGCCACACCGGAACCCACGCCGATGCACCACGCCACTTCCTGCCAGACGGCATCGGGATCGCCGAGATTCCCCCCGAGGTCTATGTCGGGGAGTGCCTGATGATTGAGGCTGTTGGGCGGGATATGCTGGATGTAGATGTCTTTATTGACCCCAACCTGCCTGAACGTGTTCTTATCAAGACCCTCGCCTGGACGAATCATACACGCTTCCCCGATGAAGTCCCCGTGCTGACCGAGGCAAGCGTCGCGCTTCTCGCGAGTCGTGGCGTGCGACTTATCGGGCTGGACGTCCCGAGCGTGGATCGCCTCCAGAGCAAAGACCTCCCCATTCACCACGCCCTGGCGGCGGCAGGGATTCACATCCTAGAGTCCCTCGACCTGCGCCAGATCACGCCAGGCCGCTACCAGCTCATCGCGCTTCCCCTACGCCTCGACGGTGCCGATGGCTCCCCCGTCCGTGCGGTGCTGGTCGAGCCATAGCTCCCGCCCGTTGGAGGGGCGGGACTGGAGAGCGTCGCAGGCTCCGCTACAAAGGGCGTGCCGCCCATACCCTCTTCGCTTGCCAGAGGGGGTAACGGCGCTGTCGCCGTGGGGGAGGCATGGCCGGAACGGCCTTCGCAGCCACAGGCTCTCTAGTCCTGCCGTTCTAATCGGCCGGACTCAGGTGCTCTTCGATCAGGGCGACGAAATCCGGGTACCCGAAGTGCTGCGCCCAGCCCAGTGCCGTTGCTTTGAACTGTAAGTCCTGAATACTCAGATCAGGAAATGCGGCGAGAATAAGGCGAGCAAGCTCCAGGTCCTTGCGTAGTACGGCTTCATGTAGCGGGGTCCAACCACCAGCGCCCAGCAGGCGGTTCGCAAGCTTGGGGCGAGCCACGAGCGCCGCAGAAACTTGCTCGTGCCACCCCAGATCACAGAGGGGAATGATGTCGGGCAAGGCTCCCTGGTTCAGAAGCCAGCGTGCGGATTCGGGCTGCCCAAGACGTGCCGCGACTTCGAGCGGGGTCATCTTGCAGCGGAGCGGAGAGTCTAGGTCAGGAGGCACTGGCAAGGCTTGGAGCGTCGCTAGGTCGCCGCACCCAACTGCCTCGGTGAAGGCGATTGTCTCCGCATCCAGCGACGGAAGCTCCAGCGCGGGGCGGAACATCCACCAGGTCTGGCCGTGGCCCAATGAGACAAAGCCGAGCCGGTTGTAGATGTGGGTAGCAGCGTTGAGCAGGACGTAGCGACAGCCCAAGTGACGGGCCTGCTGGCACGCGGCCCAGGAGATCGCTCGCCCGATGCCCTGGTTGCGCACCGCAGGGAGCACCCCCACATTGTAGATTCCCGCCACGTTGAGCGTGCCGCCAGAGACATGGAGCAAGCTATGCCCCACCACCTTGCCCTCTAGCCACGCACCGAAGTGGTAGGTCTTGCGCGGCTCTTGCTGTGTCAGCGCTCTCAGGCGTGAGGCATCGCTCGGCTCGTAGTAGGGAATGCCTGTCACGTCCCAGTCGCTCCCCTCATCAAGCGCAATGGTCAGCCCGTCGGGAACCGGGAAGTCCTCGTGCTGTACTGCCTCCAGATCCAACACCATCCAGTGCGGCTCCCAGCCCCACGAGAAGCCACGTGCGACCAGAAGTGCGGCAAGATCACTTGGCAGTGTGGGCACCACCGACCAGCAAGAGACTTGGCGAACATCCTTACTCAGGGCAAACTCTAGCGCAGCATCCAGCGCCGCTCCGATCCCCTCACTCGCCCGCTGGGGGAAGGCGATAACTACCTCGCCTAGGACAGAGGGATCAGAGGCGGGGGAATAGATCACGTTTAGGCCATCGAGACGCTTGACCTCGCCACCTGCCACCAGCGCATACTCGGAGAACCAGGCAACATGATTTTCCGCAGCCGCTTGAACGAGTCGCTCTCTTTCCAGCCCACTGCCTTCCCCCCTCATCACGATCAATTTCCTTTCACAAAGTATACCGACTCCTTGGTACAATGCACGCTATGAAACGCCTCGCCGCGGCTGCCTTTGTCGTGCTCACCCTTATGCCTACTGTCCGGGCACAGACCCCGCCGCCCCCGGTGAGCTCGGTAATCAAGCTCTACCCAGTGAAATATGCCACGCCCAAGGAGCTCTCGGAGCTGCTCACCAAGCTGCTACCCGAGGTGCAGACATTTCTGGGGCCACAGCCCAAGTATGTCCGTGACACACTCCAGGGGGAAGATCTGGGCTCATCACCGACCACGCCCCGTCCGGTAATCGCGACGGTGGATACAGTGGCCAAGGATGTCAGCGACCAGTTTGTGCGCTTTCTGGTGCTCAAGGGCACGCCTGAGAAAGTGAGTGAGGCACTCGGACTCTTAGAGCAGCTAGACCTGCCCGCGCCCCAAGTGCTGATCGAGGCGCAGATTCTCGACATCAACGAAGGCTTCACCAGTGCTCTGGGCATCAGTTATGACCTAGCGCCAGGCGGCAAGACCGTTAAGGGCACGTTGGACAAGCCCAAGGGCAGTGGCCGCTTCGATGAGATTGTCTTTGGACGCCTCTCCCGCGACCCGATCACGTTTAATGCCGCCATAGATGCCGCGATTCAGAAAAACCAGGCACGGATTTTAGCCAGCCCCAAGCTCATGGTGCTCTACAACCAGCGGGCACGGATTTTTATCGGCGATGAAGTGACGTTTCTGCAAGGCACGCAAGTCACCCAAAACGGCGTCGCGCTCCAGACGGGGAAAGTCAATGTGGGCGTCGAGCTCAACGTGACGGCAATCGGAAACCCCGACGGCACGATCCAGCTCAAAGTAAACCCCGAAGTTGGGAGCCTGACTCTGCTCGAAACTCAGACCAACGGCATCTCGCTGCCGCGCATCTCCCGCCGCACCGTCCAAACCTCCGTGCGCCTCAAAGACGGCGAGACTTTAGTCATCGGCGGCCTGATTGGCGAGAATGAGCTCAATACTATCCGAAAAATCCCCTTCCTAGGAGACTTACCCATCCTCGGCCAGCTCTTCCGCCGCGACGGCCGCGAAAAATCGCGCTCCGAGCTGGTGATAATCTTGAAAGCAACCATTCAAAAACCCTAGTTCCCGAACGAGGAACGAGAGAGGCGGCGCGAAGCGCCCTAGAGAGGGACGTTTACCGTCCTGGAAAAATTATGGAAACAAGACAACTCGGAACCGGTGGGCCACAGCTCACCACCGTCGGATTTGGTGCGTGGGCCGCGGGCGGCCCGTATGTGTTTGGCTGGGGACCACAGGACGACAACGACTCGGTGGCGGCGATGCTCAAGTACCTAGAGCTCGGCGGCAACTGGATCGACACGGCGGCGGTCTACGGCTTCGGGCACTCAGAAACCATCGTGGGACGGGCCGTGCGTGAGTTTGGCCAGCCGGTCTTTGTCGCCACCAAGTGCGGCCGCGTGGCCCCCCCCGCCCCCAATAATGGGGGAGCCAGTGTGCGCCCGCAGTCCGACCTGCGCCCCGAGTCCATTCGCCAGCAGCTCAATGCCTCCCTCCAGCGATTGCAATTAGACTACGTGGACTTATTCCAGGTGCACTGGCCCGACAACGACACGGGAACCGCGCTCGAAGATTCCTGGGGGATGATGGCGACGCTCCAGGACGAAGGCAAGTGCCGCTTTATCGGAGTGAGCAACTTCGATGTGCCGCTCCTCGAAAAGTGTCACGCGATCCGCAGTGTCCAGAGCCTCCAGCCTCCGTACTCGCTACTGCGGCGCGAGATCGAGGCGGAGATTCTTCCCTGGTGCCTCGAAAACGGTGTCGGGGTGGTGGCCTACTCCCCCATGCAGGCAGGCCTGCTCTCGGGGAGCTTTGACATCAATCGCGTGGCCGAGGACGACTGGCGACGCAAGAACCCATTCTTCCAGGAGCCGCAGCTCACCCAAAACCTCGCCATTGTCGAGAAGCTCCGCCCCATCGCCGAGGCGCACGGCAAGACCGTCGGGAACCTCGCTGCCGCCTGGGTGCTCTCCCATCCCGCTCTCACTTGTGCGATTATCGGAGCCCGAAGCCCCCAGCAAGTGGCGCAGAACATGGCCAGCGCAAACTGGCCCCTCACCGACGAAGAAAAAATGAACGTTTTAGCCGC
>Ga0315904_10007855_pt1 | contig 14236 bp, 9 predicted proteins | sample LakEriMetagenome_6_FD_203529 | JGI IMG/M metagenome (GOLD analysis project Ga0315904, IMG submission 203529) | Freshwater fungal communities from buoy surface, Lake Erie, Ohio, United States - Buoy 12 MA120 | ecosystem: Environmental > Aquatic > Freshwater > Lake | place: USA: Lake Erie, Ohio... | reverse complement strand
ATCCCTCCTCTTCGCCGAGGCCGCCTCTGTGCCTCTGTGCCTCCGTGAGAGACCTCGAGACCGTCAGCCGCACGCCGCCCGCTGAGGGCCGACGGTGCCATAGCCCACACGAAAGCCTGAAGACCCGACATTAGTTTGAGCGGCGGCTGCTGGCGGCAGCCGCCTTTGGCTCTTCCCGCACCAGAGGGAACGGCCGCAGCCGCGATCGCTTCTACTCTGCCCTATACTCCCTCCATGGCCGACAAGCCCGTCCTCGACCACCCCTCGCTTCCGATCATCAAGCAGGTCTTCCCCGACGTGAAGTTCATGGCGGCGGAGTTCCGCGGCTTGACCACGATCATCTGCCCGCCCGACCGCATGCACGACGTCCTCCGTCAGCTGCGCGACGACCCGCGGCTCGACTACAACTTCCTCACCGACGTCGTCGGCATCGACTACCTGAAGTATCCGGTCAAGCAGCCCGGTCGCTTCGCGGTGACCTACCTCATCCACTCGCACAAGCACGAGCTGCGCCTTGGCGTGAAGAGCTACCTTGAGCCGACCCTCGACACGAGCGGAACCGCCGTCGACCCGGCGCTTGAGATCGACAGCGCCTGCGACATCTGGCCGGGTGCAGAGTGGCCCGAGCGCGAGGTCTACGACATGTTCGGCATCCGCTTCCGAAACCACCCGGACCTCCGCCGCATCCTCATGTGGAAGGACTACCCCGGCCACCCGCTGCGCAAGGACTATCCGCTGCGCGGACGCGGCGAGCGCGAGCATCATGTGCCGCTGACGAGAGACAGCCGCTGATCTTGCAGGCTTGTCCGCGCGAACTGCGACTGGTGTGATTGCTCGACGAAACATCCCGACGCGCGCGCATGGATTCCTGCGCGCGCGTTCTTTTTGGAAGCCCCGCCACTCCCCGTGCCCGAGACCAAGCGCCATCTCCAGTTAAAGGATCTCGCGCTCGCGTGGCTGCGCGCCCTCGGCTGCCGCGCGGTCGCGACCGAAGTGGCATGCCCCTTCCACCGCTATCGCTTCGATGCGCTCGGCTGGCTTGACCATGCCGACGACGCGCGCGCGGTCGAGGCATTCGGCGCGCCCCTCGCCGAGCCCCGCGCACCGCGCACGATCGCGGTCGAATGCAAGCAGTCGCGCGCGGACTTCGCCTCGGATGACGCCGACCCGGTCGAACTCACGCGGCGCAAGGAGTACCTGCTCGAGCGACGCAGCGTGATCGAGGAACTGCGCGTGAAGGTGCGCGAGACGCACCTGCGCGATGACCAGTCGAGCCTCTTCGAGGAACTCGCCACTTGGGAATTCGGCGAGAGCCGCATCGCGGCCTACCGCAAGGTGCTCGACGAACTGGCTTCGATCGACGCCAAGATGGGGATCGACACCAAGTTCGCGCAACTGACGCGCTGGCGCACCGCCGACTATCTCGTCGTGGTCACGCCCTCTGGCCTCCTGCGGCCCCGCGAGGTGCCCGCAGGCTGGGGCCTCGTCGAGGTCGATCCCAAGGCGCTCCGGAAGGGCTGGGAGCCCGTGGCCGGAGAACCGCTTCCCTGCCGCCTCCGCGTGGCGCCGAGCGCCCTCGGGACGCCAGAGGTGCGCCGCCTGCGGCTTCTCCGCAACATCGCGGTCGCTGCGAGCCGCGGCGTCGGATATGGCCTCATCCCTCCGAAGCCGAGGGATGGCGCGTCTCCCGCTGCCGAAAACGCCGGCGAAGCTCTCGCCGAAACTCACGGCCTCTTCTCACTCGACCCGCGCCCCCCCGCCGATACGATGAATCACCACGAGCCCCGGTAGCTCAGTTGGATAGAGCACGCGCCTTCTAAGCGCGTGGTCGGCGGTTCGAATCCGCCCCGGGGTGTTTCCGATGTGCACGCGCGTTGCATGCCGCTGCGCAAGCGAATGCGCTCCGCCAAGCGAATGCGCTCCGCCAAGCGAACGCGCTCCGCCAAGCGAACGCGCTCCGCCAAGCGAACGCGCTCCGCCATCAGGCGCGCCCGCGCTGCCGCCGGCGCTCAATTCACGCAGCGCAGCCAAGAGACGGTGCGGCCCGCGGCCGATCATTCGGTATCTCGGGGGCCCTTCGGAACTCTGCACGCGCCACGTGATCGGGAGACAGGAGACTCACGGGGTAGATTCACGGGGTAGATTCACGGGGTAGATTCACGGGGTAGATTCACGGGGTCCTGGCGACCCGGAATCCAACCCATCCGACCGGAACGTTGGGCTCGTAACCGCCGCGCGTAGACGCGCGCGAGAGGACCGGAAGGATGTCCCAGTAGCCACCACGAATGACCCGCCTCGACCCGCTCAGGGGACCGGGGGGGTTCGTCGTGGGACTCGAGGCGTAGTAGGTCGAGGAGTACCAGTCGTCGACCCACTCCTGCACGTTGCCGGCCATGTCGTGCAGCCCGAATCCGTTCGGCGCCTTGCCCCCGACAGGGCGGGTTTGTTCCGCGGAGTTTGATGCGACCCATGCGACGATCGGAGCGACATCGTCGGCCTTCGCACCGTCTGGCTGCGTGGACCAGCCGTGGAATGCCGTCGTCGTGCCCGCTCGGTACGCGTACTCCCACTCGGCCTCGGTCGGGAGCCGCAAACCCGTTGCAGGCAGGTAGCCCTGGATCATGTTCCAAGAAACCCTCTCGACGGGTCGGTTTGGGACCTGCTCGGAAGGAACAACGGCGCTCGCAAACTGGAAGTAGGACGGATTCGTCCCCATCCGCGCGTCCCACTGCGCTTGGGTCACTTCGTAGCGGCCCAAGTAGAACGCGTTCGTGAGCGTGACGGCGTGGACGGGGTTCTCCCCTGCGTTGCACGCAGTCCAGGTCGACGCCGAGCAGCCCATCGCGAATGATCCCGGTGGGATCAGCACCATTTCGATCTGCGTGATGTTGTCGCGCACCCGCCACGGCAATCCCGTGGCGATGATCGCCTGGCGAAGCGACGCGCTCGTCACGATCGCCGGGTCAGGAAGCGGCTCAAGCAAGGTCGCCCACGTTGGCGTCGGAACGGCTGCATACTGAAAGGCGCCTCCAAGGAGAAGCTCGCCGGTTCCGGTGGTCACCGAGACGTCTCTCGAACCGGAAGCGCCTGCGGGAGTCACGGCGGTGACCGTCGTCGGGTTCACCACCGTCACCGCCGTCGCCGGAACACCTCCGATGGTGACGCCGGCGGTGCCAGCGAGGTTTGCGGCTGTGATCGTGACCATGGTGCCTCCCGTCGTCGGACCTGACGCGGGAGAAATCGAGTTCGGCACGATGTAGGTGAATGCGCCCGTCACAAGCCTGACGCCTTCGGCCGACGTCACGATCAGGTCCTTTGCACCGACGCTCGCGGCCTGCGGAACGATCGCCGTCACTTGCGTCGGACTCACGACGGTCACCCCGCCCGCGGGGATTCCGTCGACGAGGATCGACGTCGTGTTGGCCAGGTTCGTGCCCGTGATGGTGACCGTCGTACCGCCGATCGGGGGGCCGGACGAAGGCTCCACCGCGCTGACGATCGCTGCGGTGTCGGCAAGGCTGCGCACGACCCGAAAGCCGAACGTTTGAAAGCCGCTCCCGTGGGGGTGCATGCTGTTGCGTCTGGAGGAACGAAGGAAGCCCGTGTCGCTCCCGAGGCCGCTGCCGCCGCGCAGCATCCGACCGGTGCCTCCCGCAGGGCCCGGTGGGCTTGTCGCGGGGCTCGATGCGTAGTATGACGGCGAGTACCAGTCGTACACCCACTCGGACACGTTGCCCGACATGTCGTGGAGCCCGAATCCGTTGGGCGCCTTTCCTCCCACAGGGCGGGTTTGGCTGGCCGCCTCCGGTGAGTACCAGGCGATGAACCGCAACTGCTCGTCAATGTTCGTACCTTCCGGATTCGCAGGCCAACCATGGAACGCCGTCGTCGTGCCCGCTCGGTACGCGTACTCCCACTCGGCCTCTGTCGGAAGCCGCATCCCCGTGTCCGACAAGAAGCGCTGAATCATCTCCCAGGACACCCTCTCGACGGGGCGGTTCGGCACCTGCGCGGCGGGAACCTCAGGGCTCGCCGACTCGTAGAACGACGGGTTCGCTCCCATCCGCGCCGTCCACTGTGCCTGCGTCACCTCGTAACGACCCATGTAGAAGCCAGCCGTGAACGTCACCGGGTGGACGGGATTCTCGTTTGTGAGGCAGGCGGTCGCGTTCGACGAGGAACACCCCATGTTGAACGATCCCGGCGGAATCAGCACCATCTCGATCTGCGTGAGGTTGTCGCGCACGCGCCATGGGTAGCCCGTCGCGACGATCGCCTTGCGCAGCTTCACGTCCGTCACGATCGCGGGGTCGGGCGCCTCCTCGAGCACCGTCGCCCACGGCAACGCGCTGCACGTCTCGCCCCAGAAGGACAGCAGCGCGCCAAGATCGGCGGAGTCGACTTGGCCGTCGTCGTTGACGTCGGCTGCGCAGGCTGCGCAAGGCCCCCACGCCGACAGCAACAATCCGAGGTCCGCAGAGTCAACCGTGCCATCGCCGTTGGTGTCGGCGTCGCACGCGGTCTGCGCGCGCGCGGGCGCGGCCAGCGCCAGCATCACCGACGCGAACACCATCGATCGGACCGTACTGTTGTGCATGAAGTTCGTCATGGGGTTGAATCTCGGGTACATCGCGGTCGCGCGCTCGCGCCGACCGTCCGCAACCGAAGGAGCCCGCCGACTCAGATTCCGTACAGGTGTTTCACCTAAGGTCGTGTGAAGTCCGCGAAGGTCGCGCCGGCGATCGGCCAACGCGGCCCCACGCGGGATGACCGCGGGAAGTTGGGTATGGACTTCTGACGCCAGACGGCACGAGGACAGTCGATGCGGGCTGCGAGAACCCGAGGCCACGTTGCCACATCGAATCCGGCTTGCGAGCGGGCATCGGCCGAGCCGTGCCGCTTGCGTCTGCTCCGCGACACGCGCCCGCGCAACGTCGCGCCACCTGTGGGACGGTTCGGATCCGACCCGGGGTGTTCTCGGTTCTGTCTGACGGATCACCGGCCGAATCACCGCCGGTTGCGGCGGCGATCACTGGCGCAGTGATCGATCCGGTCACTGGAATGTGAACGCATTCGGAGACGACGCCGTGCCGCTTGCCGTCTGCAAGCTGACGGTCGCGGGGCCAGGCGGACCGCCCGGCGTCACGGCGGTGATGGTGTTCGCATTGACGACCGTCACGTTCGATGCAAACGAATTGCCGACCCGGACCCACTGGGTGCCCGTCAGATTGACGCCGGTGATCGTGATCGTCGTGCCGCCGTTCCGCGAGCCCACGTTGGGCGCGACCGACGAGATGATCGGCGACGTCGACTGGTAGGTGAAGCCGTTCGGGAAGTTCGTCGTGCCACTGCTTGTGGTCAACGACACAGTCACCGGTCCAACCGAGCCTGCCGGTGCCACGACGCCCACGCTCGTCGCGTTCGTGCCGATGATCGAGGCGTTCACCGAGCCGAATCGAACCGACGTCGTCGTGGCCAGGTTGGTTCCGGTGATGGTCACGACCGTGCCGCCCATCGTGGAACCGGTGTTTGGCGCGATCGAAGTGATGACCGGCCCGGGAGCCTGGTAGGTGAACGCATTCGCAAGCGCGGCCGTGCCGCTTGGCGTGATCACGCCCACGGCGACCGTGCCCGGGAAGCTGGCCGGGGTGATGGCCGTCACGGTGTTCGCGTTCTGAACGATCACGTCGGTCGCAGCGAAGTTCCCCAGCATGACGCCTGAGGTGGACGCGAGATTCGCACCGGTGATCGTGATCAACGTGCCGCCCGTGGTTGGACCGAAGTTCGGCGACACCATGGTGATGACAGGCGGAGGCGGCACGTAGGTGAACCCGTTCGTACGCGTCGCCACTCCGCCCGGCGTCGAGATCGTGACGTCCGTCGGCCCGAGGGAGCCCGCCGGGGTCACGGCCGTCACCGTCGATGCATTGACGACCGTCACGTTCGTCGCGGCGACTCCGCCAACGGTCACCGACAGTGTGCCGGTGAAGTTCATTCCCGCGAGCGTGATCAGAGTCCCACCGCCGGTCGAGCCGCTCGAGGGGTAGATCGCGCCGATGAAGGGCGCCGGAAGCGCGCCGCGCGCCACGCGGAAACCGAAGTCGTCGATGGCGATGCCTGGCTCGGCTGCGCCACGCGCGGAGGATCGCGCCCAGTCGCTGCCGAACTTCCACGATCCTCCCCTTGTGACGCGCTGGGTTCCGTTCGCCGGGCCTTGCGGATTCGTCGATGGACTCGACGCGTAGTAGGTGCTCGAGTACCAGTCGCCCACCCACTCCCACACGTTGCCCGACATGTCGTAGAGGCCCAGCGCGTTTGCCGACTTCCGCCCGACCGGCCGCGTTTGGTTCGCGGCGTTCGCCGACGTCCAGCCGAGCGTGGTCACGCTCGCGGCGTTGCTCGTTCCGTTGGGAAACTTCGGCGTCGAGTGGTACGCGGTCGTCGACCCCGCGCGGTATGCGTACTCCCACTCCGCCTCGGTCGGGAGCCGCAGCCCGGTGTCCGCGAGGAACTGGTCGACCATGCCACGCGACACTCCCTCGACCGGACGGCTCGGAACCTCCTTCGCGGACACCTCGGCGCTCGGATCCGTGAACCTCGACGGGTTCGAACCCATCCGCGCCACCCACTGTGCCTGCGTGACCTCGTAGCGTCCGATGTAGACCGGGCCGGCGATGGTCACGGAGTGAACCGGATCCTCGGAAGCGGCGCAGGAATCGGCGCTTGAAGCGGAGCACCCCATGCCGAAGGTGCCGGCCGGAACGAGCACCATCTCGATCTCGGTCGCGTTGTCGCGCACGCGCCACGGAAAGCCGGACTGCGCGATGGCGGCGCGGAGCGTCGGGCTGGTGACGACCGCGGGATCGGGCGCGAACTCGATCACGGCGGCCCAGTCGAGCCGATCGCAGGGCGAACCCCACAAGGAGAGCAGCGCGCCAAGGTCGGTCGAGTCCACTGTGTCGTCATCATTGATGTCGGCGGCACATCCCGAGCACGCACCCCAACCGCTGAGCAGCGCGCCGAGATCGGCCGAGTCGACCATGCCGTCGGCAGTGATGTCCGCATCGCAGGCCGTCTGCGCGCATGCGACGGGCGCAGGTGCGAGCGCAAACAGCATTGCGGCGACCGCGCCAAGCACGCTGCGAAGGCGTCCGGGCGACGCGGCCCGACGGACGGCGTGCAAGAGGGACTCTGAACGCGTGACCTTGGCGATGGGCTTGTCCACGGGATTTGCCTCGATTGAAAGCGGCGGCGGATGCATGCGGGGCTCGATGTCGGCCGAGACGGCATCGAGCGCACGTCGTGCGCCGACACGCTTGGGGGGCTCGGCTGCCCGGGCGCCACACGGTGCCCGTCGCCAGACCACGCCCGGCCGTTCGGCTCGGCGCACCGCAGCCTAAACCACTGCGGCGTCGTTCCAAGCGAGGCATCGTCATCCTGCGCACAACGTCGCACGCGATGCCCCCGAACGAGTGTCGATCGCTCCGCCTCGGGGGGTATCGACCCTCGTTGCGCCAAACCTCAGCGTGACGCGCCGTCACGCGCTTGGTCTACGCTCTCGCCATGACGACCGCCGGCCACCCACCCGATCCCGCGCGTTCTCGGCCAATGGCCCCCGGCCGTCTCGTCGCGATCCACGGACCGATGTTCGCGGGGAAGACGACCGAGCTCCTCGCGCGCGTCGTCGGAGCGCGCGCACGCGGCGAGCACGTCCTCGTCGTCAAGCCCGAGCGCGACACGCGCTATTCCGCCGACGAACTGGTCACGCATGCAGGCGCGCGCATTCCAGCGCTGAACGCACGCGTCGCCGCAGACATCGCCGAGATCTTCGATCGCGAGGCCGTGCGTCCGTCGCTCGTCGCAATCGACGAAGTCCACTTCTTCGCCTCGGACGCGGTAGATCCCATCGAGCGCCTTCTCGCCTGCGGAACATCCGTCATCGTCGCCGGCTGCGACATCGACCACTTTGGCGACGTCTTCGCGCCGTTCGATGCCCTGCTTCCACGCGCCGACGAACGCGTGCATCTGCGCGGCGCGTGCGCGCGATGCGGCGCGCCCAGCACGCACAGCGAGCGACTCGTCGCGGCCACGGACCGGATCATCGTGGGCGGCGCAGCGGAGTTCATCGCCACCTGCGCGGCATGCTTCAGGCCGAGTCGCCGCTGACGTGCGCATCGTTCACGACGACGAAGTGCGCCTCCGCCCGGTATCGCTCCGAATGGAGCGCATACGTCGGCTCCGCCACCGTGTGGAAGAAGTGCTCGAGGTACTCAAGCGGCCACGGGCGATCGCCGGCGCGCTCGCGCTCGACCGCGCGGCGCCAGCGCACGTCCCTCGGCGCATCGACGAACACAGCGACGTCGACATGCGCGCGCGGCAGCGCATGCAGCGCATGCAATCCCTCGACCACGATCACCGCGCCGGGCTCGACATGCTGCTCGCCGATCCGCGCGTGGGCGTCGAAACTCCAGTGCGGGATGCGCGTGGCGCGACCCGCGCGCAGTTCTCCGAGGTCCCGCGCGAGCCGCGCGAGATCCGACGACTCCGGCAGATCGCGAACGGGCTCGGGCGTGCGGTCGTAGTCGGGCAGGTAGTGGTCGGTCGAGACCACGCAGGTCGAGAGTGCGCGCGCGAGCGTCGATTTCCCAGAGGCGACGGCCCCCGTCACGCCGACCACGGCTCGCGGCCCTCGCGCACGCGCGGCGGCCAAAATCGCCGCCGCGGCGTCGCGCATGTGAAGAAGACGTGGCTCCGGCCGTTCCATCGTCTGCAGGATACGGCCGAGAAGTATGCTGCGGAGCGCATGAATCCAACCGGACTGCTCGGCATCGTCCTGATCCTCGCCATTGGGTACGGGCTGTCGCGTGGCCGCCGCGCGATCCGTCTCCGCACCATCATCGGCGGAGTCGCGCTGCAGTTCGCGCTTGCGTTCCTGCTGCTGCGCGTGCCCTTCGTCGTCGAGCTGTTCGATGGCGTCGCAGGAGGCGTCTCGAAGGTGATCTCCTTCGCCGACGAAGGCACGCGCTTCATCTTCGGAAACGCCTCCGACGCCTCCGGCCTCTGGGGCTTCATCTTCGCCGTGAAGGTGCTGCCGATCATCATCTTCTTCTCGGCGCTCATGTCGGTCCTCTACCACTACGGTGTCATGCAGCGCGTGGTCGCGCTCCTCGCCGCGCTCCTGCGGCGCGCGCTCGGCATCACGGGCGTCGAGGCGATGTCGGCCTCGGCGAACATCTTCGTCGGACAGACCGAGGCGCCGCTGACGGTGCGCCCGTTCATCGGCCGCATGACAGAGTCGCAGCTGATGTGCATCATGGCCGGCGGATTCGCGACGATCGCCGGAAGCGTGATGGCGGCGTACATCGCGATGCTCGGAGGAAGCGACGAGGCTGCGCGCATCGAGATCGCCAAGCACTTCATGACCGCAAGCGTGATGAGCGCGCCGGCCGCGATCGTCATGGCGAAGCTCATGCTGCCTGAGACCCGAGACGCACCCGATGAGTCGATCGCGGCGCTTCGAAAGATGCCGCGCGAGACGGTGAACGGCGTCGATGCCGCGGCCGCAGGCGCGACCGACGGACTCAAGCTCGCGCTCAATGTCGCGGCGATGCTCGTCGCATTCGTCTCGCTGATCGCGCTTCTCAACTGGCCACTTGCCGCGCTCAGCGAGGTCGATGCACGCTGGCTCCCGATTGCATCGTGGCGCGCGGAGCTTGGCATTCCCGTCCTCACCTTCCAGAACATCCTCGGCTATCTGCTGCAGCCGATCGCCTGGGCCATGGGTGCCGGCTCCGACGCGCACGCGGTCGGCTCGCTCATGGGCCAGGCCGTCGTCGCGACGGAGTTCGTCGCCTATCTCGACCTCGCGAAGCTACAGGCGTCCGGCGCGATCTCGGAGCGGGGCGTCACCATCGCCATCTACGCCCTCTGCGGCTTCGCCAACCTGCCCTCGATCGCCATCCAGATCGGCGGGCTCGGCGCCATGGCGCCAGAGCGGCGCGGGGATCTGGCCCGTCTCGGCCTCCGGGCCATGACCGCCGGGGCCCTCGCCTGCTGGATGACGGGGGCCATCGCGGGAATCTTCGTCAACTGACGGATTTTTCGTCCGGCCCTGTCACGGCTGGCTTGCCCTGCGCACTTCATGTGTAAGGAGGCACACAGCCATGACCGCAGCACAAGACACCATCCGGAGCACCGAAGAAACCCGCGCCCACCGCTTCATCAAGCTCGTCGGAATCGCAAGCGCCACCGCATTGGCCTTCGCGATCGGCCCCGTCACCTTCGCAGAGGCCCCGGCTGACGGCCCAGCGACCGAACTCACCGCCGGCGGCAGCGCACACAGCGCCTCCGGTGATGCCAATGCGGGCGCCCTGGTCACCGAGTCCCGCCACCGCACCTTCGGAATCAAGCCGAAGCCCATGCCGAAGCCCATGCCGAAGCCCGTGGCAAAGCCGAAGCCCACTCCCGATCAAGGCCACAAGGGCAACCCCGAATCCGAGGCCTACCCCTGGGTGCTCGCAGAGCCCCTCGAGGTCGACACCGGCGGCCTGAGCGCCAAGACCGATGCCGACACCGTGACCGCTCGGAAGCGCGACGAGAACGCGAAGCAGTTCACCGCTCGCGGCCACGGCCAGTTCCTCGCGAAGGACACCGGGGCGACCCAAGCCGCCGTCACCGGCCCGTCCCTTGAGCACGGCATCTTCTTCGACGACTGCAACTCGAACGGGATCAGCGACATGCAAGAGGTCGAGGCCGATGGCGAGGACGTCGACGAGAACGGCATGCTCGATTCGTGCCAGATGGCCGCGGGCGACCTCGACCTCGACGGGATCACTGGATCCCGCGACCTCGTCATGGTGCTCATGCACTGGCAGAGCACCGAGTCGCTCCGCGACCTCAATAGCGACGGCGTGGTCGACTCGGCCGACCTCGGCATCCTGCTCTCGAACTGGTCGGAGAATCTCTGAATCTCTCTCATCGCTTGAGCGCAACGCTGCCGGGGCTGGCGGCGCGCGCCCAACTCCTGACCCCGCCCGTGTCCGATGGCACGGGCGGGGTTGTCGTTGGCGCGTGGCGTCGCTCCCGCAGAGGACTTGCGGGAACTCTGGGCGACGTCAGACGCGCGTCAGTTTGGTCACCCGACCGATCGGCACCCATTCGACCACGAGGATCGAGCCATCCGCAAGGAAGGTCGCGGAGTGTGGATGCACGAACTTGCCGGGAATGAAGTCCTTCCGCGCAGCCCCGCGGAGATTCGTCGGATGTCCGTCGCCTAGGACCGCGAGCGCCTTGTTGTCCTTCCCAAGGAGTTCAACCGCGCTCGAAAGGTCGGGCACCAGCAGCAAGTCTTCCCGCGTCTTGAAGTGGCACGGCTGGCGCATCGAGTCCTTCACGAACGACACGTGCTTCCAAGGCTGGTTGGCCCCCGACTCGGCGAAGTACTGGATGCGGTTGTTGCTTCGATCGGCGACCGCAAGCCTATTGACGCGATCATCCCACCAAAGCCCGTGCGGACAGGACACCTGCCCCTCGCCGCTTCCAGGTCCCACGATCGTCGACTTGAACGCGCCATCCTTCGAGTAGATGTGCACGAAGCTCTTGCCGTAGCCATCGCCGATGAAGACGTCGCCGTTCGGATGAAACGCCACGTTCGTCGGGTTCCAGTCGTTCTCGCCACCGTAGATCTTGGCGCCCGCGAACTCCGCCTCGACGGGCGCGCCCCGTTCCCACAAGACCTTGCCGTCAAGCGTCGTCTTGAGCACGCGGCGGCGGTTCACATCGCAGTGATAGAGGAACTCGACACCGCCCTCGTCGCGGACATCGAGCCCGTGCCCGCCGCCCTTCATCTGCGGCAGCATCGAGCGAACGAACGCGCCATCCTTGGTGAACACATACACGGCGTCGTCCTTCGTCGCCTCGCCTCCGACCGTGTGGGAGATGTAGATGTTCCCGGCCTTGTCTTGCGCCACGCCATGCGTGTCGCCCCACGCGAGACCTGCCGGCGGCGTGAGCCAGTCATGCTCGACCCGATAGACATGCCCGCCGCTGCCGGTCGTCACATCGCCGGCAAGAATCGCAGCGGCGAAGGCGTTGGCGATGGGGGCGGCGACGACCAAACCCGCCGCGCCGCGGATGAATGCCCGACGCGAGTCGGAGGACGCAACGAGAGGCGAAGACGACCGTGGGTTGGCGTGGTTCATGCGCGCAGCCTACCCCGCTGCCGCGGGACGTGCCGGCCGCATGCGGCGCTCAGCTGCCCGGCTTCGCGGCCGCACCGCTTGCGTCGGCCGCGGGGTCGAGCGGCATCGGCGGCGTGATGGGCTGCGCCGACGGAAGATCCGCACCGATCGGATCGATCCTGCCGCCGTCGCGCATCTCGCGCAGCAACTCCGGCGTGTCGAGCGCGGTCTGCCACACGTAGACGCGGCGCAGCGCCGGCTGCTGCCGAAGCCATGCGACCAACGACGGCGAGACCTTCGTCGCGATGAGATTCACCGACTCGAGCCGGCCCAGTTGGCCAAGCGCCTTGACTCCCTCGTCGCCGATCGCCGTCTGATCGAGGCGCAGCCGCTCAAGGTGAATCATGGGGCCAATCCGCGAGAGTCCCGCGTCGGTCAGTGCCGACTGCGAGAGATTCAGATTGGCGATCATCGGCGCGAGATCCGCCAAGAGCGGCGCGTCCGCATCGCCAAGCGGCGGCTCCGCGCGGCTCGCGTTCACATCGACCAGCACGCTCTCCTGCGCGATCGGCTGCACAAGCACGCCGCGCGCCGCGAGCGATCGGGCTGCCTCCATGCCGCGCTTGCGAACGTCTTCCGGAATCTCGACGGTCGATCCGCCGGCGATCGCGACGGTGCCGAGGGTCGCCAGGGCGGTCGATGCCGCGGACACGTTCAATCCCGGCACGCCACTCGCAGCCCGCTCGGGGAACGCCGCACCCTTCTCGATCCATGTCCGCAGCACCGTGATCTCGTCGGCGGTGAGGCCGGAGCCCTCGGGCGGCATGGCATCGGGGTCGTCGCGCTCGAGCAGCACGCGCTGGAGCAGATCGCTCTCTTCCGGGATTCCAGGCACGACCGTCCACTTCGACTCGTCGGGGCCGAAGAGCCAGGCCTTCGTATCCATCCGGAGGCCGCCCTTCTGCTTGCGCGAGCCGTGGCACTCGAAGCAGTGCACCTCGAGGATCGGACGCACCTTTTCGAGGAAGAACGTCTCGTCCGGTGAAAGCGCGATTTCCTGTACGGGCGCCTCGGTCTTCGGCTCGAGCTCGCGCTTCTCCGCCGCGGGGAGGAGCACCTTCGAGAGATAGCCTTCGCCGTGCACCAGCTCGCCGCCGAGATGACCCGTGACGCCGACGGCAACGCCGCCCATCAGGGCAACCCACCGGAATGCGCCGAGTTGCGCGACAGCCTCCGAACTCGCCCGTGCGATCATCGCCTGCACGGCGCTGCTCCAGACCGCGAGAAGGACGAGGAATACCGTCGTACCCGTGCCGATCCAGCGGTGGAGGTTCAATGTGGCCGAGTCGCTGCCCGCGTGTTCATGGGCCGCGTTCACCCAGCCGGAAGTGGTCGCGAACACCGCAGAAAGAGCTGCGATCCAGAGCAGCGGCCTGGTGAGCGCGGAGAGCCCCTGCTGCCGAGCGAGACTCCGCCACCATTCGGCGCCGATGGCCACCAACGCCAAGGCGATCGGGAAGTGCACCATGAGGGGGTGCAGCCGACCGAGCGCCCGGCTGAGGTCCGGCCCTGACTCGGCAAGCATCGGCGCGGCCCCTGACGGTGCGAGGAAAGCGATCTCCGCGAGTGGAAGCATCGTCCAGGACTCTACTTGAATCGCGGCGCGGGAGGAAGCGCCGTGCGGCGGAAGCGCGTTGCAGGGTGGCAAAATGGGTCTTCAGGCCTTTGTGTGGGCTATGGCACCGTCGGCCCTCAGCGGGCGGCGTGCGGCTGACGGTCTCGAGGTCTCTCACGGAGGCACGGAGGCACAGTGGCGGCCTCGGCGAAGAGGAGGGATGACTTCTCGCGTCTTCTCGCGTCTTTCCGCCTCCTCGCATCGCTCGCAGTCTTCGGGTTCTCGTCCTTCCTCCGTGCCTCCGTGAGAAAACTCCGGGTCTTCAGGCTTTCGTGTGGGCTATGGCACCGTCGGCCCTCAGCGGGCGGCGTGCGGCTGACGGTCTCGAGGTCTCTCACGGAGGCACAGAGGCACAGAGGCGGCCTCGGCGAAGAGGAGGGAT
>Ga0315904_10007854_pt1 | contig 14238 bp, 10 predicted proteins | sample LakEriMetagenome_6_FD_203529 | JGI IMG/M metagenome (GOLD analysis project Ga0315904, IMG submission 203529) | Freshwater fungal communities from buoy surface, Lake Erie, Ohio, United States - Buoy 12 MA120 | ecosystem: Environmental > Aquatic > Freshwater > Lake | place: USA: Lake Erie, Ohio... | reverse complement strand
CAAGCCGCTACGTTGGACTACAAGACGGGCAAGCGAAAGCTTACCCACCAGCTTATGCTGTACGCTGGATATACGTTTGCATACTACCCCGAAGTCACCACGGTGACAACTGGCTTTGTGTGGATGCGGGACAAGAAGATTGACAAAGAAGTGTTTACACGGGAACAAGTGCCAATGATCTGGAACACGTTCCTGCCCAAGGTTCGTAAGCTGGAGTCTGCGCATGAGCGGGATTCCTGGCCTGCCCGTCCATCAGGACTGTGCAATGGGTGGTGTCCTGTCAAGACATGTGAGTTTTATAAGGATAGAAAGTAATGGCTCAAACCCCTGAAGGCAAGGTCAAAGACGCAGTCAAGAAGGTGCTTAAAGCCAGAGACATTTGGTTTTTTATGCCTATGCAAAACGGGTTTGGTGTAGTTGGTATTCCCGACTTTATCTGTTGCTGGAAGGGACAGTTCTTGGCGATTGAGACCAAGGCTCCGGGTAAACGAGGACAGACAACACCGAACCAAGAGCGTAGGATTGAGGAAATCAAAACCCACGGTGGATGGGCCATCGTGGTGGATGATGCAAAGCAAGTGATTGAATACATTAATTCGGAGGGGTCATGAACAAAGGTGGGCCAACAAAAGCAGCGTATGACAAAGCGTACAACGCGAAACCAGAACAAGTGAATAAGCGCGAGATGCGCAACAAAGCAAGGGCTGAGTTGATGCGTGACGGCAAAGTCAAAAAGGGAGACGGCAAAGATGTCGATCACAAGACCATGCTGGATGGCAAAGGCACGAACGCCAAGAGCAACTTAAGAGTAGTCGACAAGGAAACCAACAGAGGCTGGAGGAAAACGAATGGCAGTAAGTACGGTTGAATTTACAGAAAGATTTTTTAACTTTCTAATGGACACAATACGTCCAGGGACAGTGTATATGGGGCACGACATACCACCAAACGTGGCGCACATTGACACTATGTACACCGTGCACAACGACGCAACATTGGTCAGATGGACAAACAAAGATGGGAGCACACACGACATGGAATTTTTACACCCGCTTGTACCAGAGTACATCACTGCACTTCTGGTTTCTATGAGACTTTCATGCTAATAAGACAAGACAAAAAAGCAGTAATCCTGAAACTGAGAAATCCTGGCAGAGTCACAATACCCATCCCAACTGCACGGATGGTGACTCACAATGGCGAATCGTTGGTGGCAGTGCCACATCGACCTGATGAAGTTAAGGTTCTTCGTAACCTTGGGTTCAATGCACCAGACCCGATGTCGTACTACTACAAGTGGCCTGGACGGTTCAAGCCTTTTACCGCCCAGGTGGAGACCGCTAACTTTTTATCCATGCACGACAGAGCCTTCTGCCTAAACAGCATGGGACTTGGTAAGACAGTCACGTCCCTGTGGGCGTATGACTACATGCGAGATGCCAAGATGGTTAAGCGTGTGCTGGTTATCTGCCCACTCTCTACGATGGAGCGCACATGGGCGGATGAGATATTTCGCACGTTCCCACACTTGGACGCCACAGTGTTGTATGGCACACGAGAGAGGCGACTCAAGCTGTTGGCACAGCCAGCAGATGTGTACATCATCAACACAGACGGCATCAAGACAATCAAAGACGAGTTGGCTAAGCGTGATGACATCGACTTGATCATCGTGGACGAGATCGCCATGTTCCGCAATGCAGGCACTGAACGATGGAAGACACTTAACGAAGTCTGCAACAAACAAAAGGTACGGCGTATCTGGGCGTTGACTGGCGCACCTACACCGCACGAACCAACAGACGCATGGGCGCAATGCCGCATCGTGTGTCCAGCAAACCCTGATGTGCCCAAGTACTTCAGTCAATTCAGGGACATGGTGATGAAGCAGATCACTCAGTTCATTTGGACGCCCCGAGCAAACGCTGTGGAAGTTGTAAAGAAGGTGATGCAGCCAGCCGTTCGGTTTGCACTTGACGACTGCATTGACTTGCCTGAACAAACGTTTGTTACCCGCGATGTGGTAATGACCAAAGAGCAGAAAGAAGCCTACAAGCACATGCTGGAGAAACTCACAGCAGAGTACGAAGGCGGCGAAGTCTTGGCAGTCAACGAGGCGGTCAAAGCCAACAAACTTGTGCAGATTGCTTGTGGGGTAGCGTATGGCAAGAACGGGGAGTACATCCATATCCCCAACGAACCACGCATTGAAGTCCTCAAAGAACTGGTCGAGGAGTCCGAAGGCAAAGTCATTGTGTTCGTGCCGTTGACTGGTGTGTTGGAAGATGTGGTGGCCAAACTGTCTGTGGAGTGGGAAGTTGCCGCCGTTCATGGGGCTACACCCAAGGCCGAGCGGGATGAGATATTCCGCAACTTTCAGGAAAAAGAGTTCCCCCATGTGATCGTGGCGAACCCTGGAACCATGAGTCACGGGCTGACCTTGACCGCTGCAACCACTGTGATCTGGTACGCACCCATCCACAGCAACGACATCTATGAACAAGCATGTGCCCGTGTGCGTCGTCCTGGGCAGACAAGAACGACAGTGATCGCTCACATAGCTGGGAGCGACATAGAACGGCGCATCTACACCCGCCTCCAAAAGAAGCAGAAACTGCAAGGGGCGCTCTTGGAAATTATGAAAGGAATTGAATCAGATCAGTGAAAACCCCTATTCACAACCCCCCTAAAACAAGTAAGATCAGCCCCCCTCTGGAGAAAAAATGAAGCTTTCTGAACTGGTAGAAAAGTACATAGAACTGCGGGACAAAAAGTCCCAACTCAAAGCAGAATATGATGCGCAGAAATCAAAGATTGATGAGAAGCTGGACAAGATCGAAGCAGTGCTGTTGCAGACATTCGACACCGCTGGCCTGGATTCCATCAAAACACCTTTTGGTACGGCGTACACATCCACAACCACAATGGCCTCAATTGCAGACCCTGACACGTTCATGGAGTTTGTAAAGGCCAATGAGGCGTTCCACTTATTAGAGAAGCGTTGCTCGAAAACCGGGGTCGAGCAATACAAAGCTGTCCATGACGATGTCCCCCCTGGAGTCAATTGGCGTGAAGAACGGGTAGTCAATATCCGCCGCGCCTCTTAATCTTTTAACAACTGGAGAAAAACCACGATGAGTAATATCATCCCTTTCGACACTGGCACTTTGCCAGCCTACCTGCGTTCATCCAATGCCGCAGAAATCAACGATGACCTGACTGCACACGCCAGTGCTGGGTTCCCAGTGCTCAGCATCAAAGGCAAAACGTTCTCTGTTTCCCGTGGCGGTGAGCGTACTGTGCTGATGAACCCCAAAGACCCTGACAGCGTGGCTTCTTCTTTGGAAGTGGTGATTCTCAAGGCCAACAAGGGCGTGTCCAAGGTGTTCTATGCCAAGGGCTACCAAGAAGGTGCGGAGGCTACCAAGCCTGACTGCTTCAGCAACGATGGCTCCAAGCCTGACGGCAGTGTTGACAAGCCGCAGTCCAAGTCCTGTGCTGTGTGCCCCAAAGCACAGTGGGGTTCCAAGATCAGCGATGATGGCCGTAAAGGCAAGGCTTGCCAAGACTCTGTGCGTATTGCTGTGGCAGCACCCGATCAACTCAACGACCCCATGTTGTTGCGTGTCCCCCCTGCGTCTATCAAGGCACTGGGCGAGTTTGGTGACCTGCTCAAGAAGCGCGGCGGCGGCAAGCTGGCATACAACATGGTTGTTACCCGCATCGGCTTTGTTGCAGAGGAAGCCAGCCCCAAGCTGACTTTCAAGCCAGTCGGTATGCTCAGCGATGAGGCGTACGAGTTGGTCAAGGAAGTTGTCCAGGGTGACGCCGTGCCAGCCATTCTTGGTAGTGGGTATGCTGCGGAGCATGTTGAGCCTGAGCCAGAACCTGAGACCCCCAAGTTGGCCCCTGTAGTTGAGAAGATGCTCGAAGCCAAGCCTGAGCCAAAGCCAGCGGTCAAGGCCAAGGCAAAACCTGAACCAAAGCCTGAACCCGCTATGGCGGACATGGAAATTGGCGGTTTGAATCTTGATGACTTGAACTTTGACGACTGATCTTTGTGGGGGAAAGCCATCGTGGTGAGTACCCCAGGTGTATAACTTGGAGAGATAAATGGCATACGAAATTGATCAGCGCAAAGTTGTCGGTGTTGTGATCGAAGCACATGCTGCGCTTGTTGACAAAGGATTTAACCACGGGGAAGTTGTCCTTGGGTTAGCCGAGTTGGTTGGGCGCACGATTGTCGAGGTGGCAGAGTCGTCTATTCAGTCAGCGGAATTGATGCGGGTGGCGATGGAACACATCGAAAAAACTATCCGAATTGGGGCCGAGGCTACGGAGAAACGAATCATCACTGCGGGGTGATTCATGAACACCCTTGAATTCCTACGGGCGACATTGCCCGAAGAAGGGTATAAGTTCGTTGCCCTGAGCCGGGCAGGTACAAAGGGGTATGCCCACAAAGCATACGAGTCCTTGGAGCTTATGGCCCAAGCATTGGATTCCTATGACCGCCAGTCTGATCTGACGGTGTATCACGCTTGCTGTGCGTACAAAGAACCATTCTTTGAAGTCGAAGTTGATGGGGAAATCAAACGCAAATACCGTGGCCAGCAAAACTGGCTCAAGGCCAAGTCGTTCTGGGCAGACATTGACTGTGGGGAAGACAAGGCCGAAAAGGGTAAAGGCTACGCAACCAAGATGGACGCAGCTAAAGCCATCATTGGGTTCTGCCGTGAGAACGGATTTCCTGACCCCATGTTGGTGGACTCTGGCGGTGGGTTGCACTGCTACTGGCCCCTGACCACAGAGATCGGCCCAAAGTCTTGGCGGCTGATGGCCAATGGATTTAAAGCGGCACTTGACTCAGCTGGTCTGCTTGTAGACCCAACACGCACGGCTGACCTGTCTTCTGTATTGAGGCCAGTGGGTACTCACAATCGCAAACCTGGGCGCGATGTCAGGGAAGTGAAAGTCAAGTCCTCAACTAACCCAGTCGAACCTGCACAGTTTGCTGCCGCAGTTGCTAGGGCTGTGGATAAGTATGGTGCTAAGCCTGCTCAACTCAGGGGCGAACCAGACATCAACGATGACCTGACAGCACACCTGCACCCACACATTGATTCATCTATTGAGGAAGTCGCCAACCACTGCGCTCAAGTTGCCGTCATGCGGGACACCAAGGGTGATGTGGACTACGAGACTTGGCGCGGCGTTATCGGCATCATCAAGCACTGCGTTGAAGGGCACGAAAAAGCTATTGAGTGGAGCGAGAGACGCGCTGAGACAAACCACTCAAACACCGATGTAGACATTCGGTACAACTCTTGGGACGCTGGCCCAACAAGCTGTGAGTTCTTTCAGAACAAAGGGGCCACACCAGAAAAGTGCGATGGGTGTGTTCACAAAGGCAAGATCAAAGGCCCAATCATGCTGGGGCGCATTGTCCCAGTGCCACAAGAAGAGTTGGTTGAAGTCACCACAGAAGAAGCCGAAGTTGTGGAGACAGTTGTCCCCCCATTCCCAGAGGCGTATGAGTTCAACGCCAACCGGATGATTCGGTATCTCAAGGACAAAGACGGGGTGATGCAGCCCTACGCATTCTGCCAAACACTGTTCTACCCCATCCAGCGCATATGCAAGGCCGACAAGACATACGCCTTCACGATCAGGATGCACCTGCCTGACAAGCGCATCAGGGATTTTGAAGTGGACACGGCGGCTATTGCAGCTTCCTCCGACCTACTCAAGGCGCTATCCAAGTATGAATTGCTGCCATCCAACAACAAGGACGCGACCATGCACTTGACCGCATACATACGCGACTCCATCCAGAAACTGATGTCGGAGCAACGCGAGACAGACACCCTGACCAGCTTTGGCTGGCGTGACAACATGAGCGGGTTCCTGCTTGGCGACAGGCTGTACCACGTTGATGGGTCAGTCCGCAAGGTATTCGTTGGCGGAGCGGCGGCATCGTTCAGAAGCATCTACCCAGAACCCCGTGGCACATTGTCCAAGTACTCAGAAGCAGTCAACTTCATCTACAACCGAGAGAACAGTCAAGCTGCCCAGTATGTGTACTGCAATGTGTATGGCTCTTTGCTCACCCCGTTTGGCGAAGACAGCTACAACGGCATTCTGGTAGCCGTCAACAGCGGTGACTCAGGCAAGGGCAAAACGTCTGCATGGAGGTCTGCACTGTATGGGCTGGCTGACGCCAACGGATTGATCAAGGCTGGCAAAGAAGGCGCAACCCGCAATGCACGATGGGGCTTGGTGGGCGCACACAAGAACATCCCCGTGGTGTTTGATGAGATGACGGACATGGACGCCGCCGAGTTGAGTAACTTTGCGTACACCGTATCCCAAGGGACGGAACGGGCGAGGATGACCTCCAGTGGCGGCAAGGTTGGATTTGCTGAGCAACACACTTGGAAAGCAGTGGTGGGCTTAACCGCCAACGAAGACATGCACGCCAAGCTGGCGGCTCACAATGCAAACACTCAGGCTGAAGCTGTGCGGATGTTGAGCATTAACTTTGAGAAATACAAAGTGCCCATCATCGACCCTGCTCTGGACGTGTCCAACGCCATCGACAAGATGCGCGAGAACTGGGGCCATGCCGGGGATGTGTTCCTCAAGTATGTCGTGACCCACCAGAAGGAAGTCATGGACTTGTACAACAAGGTGGAAGGCAAGCTGAGCAAATTATTGCCCGAGTCCGAGTACCGCTTCTTTCGCAGTCATGCGGCATGTACATTGTCGGCGGCACAGATTCTGATTGACCTCAAGATCGTGGACTTTGACTACGCTGCATTGGAAGCGTTCTCTGTGACCTTGATCAACGACATGATCGCCACAGTGACCACGGGCAACATGACATCTCCTGGCGATGCGTTTGGACGGTTCTTGCGAGATATGTCCAGCCGAATTATTGTGACCTACGGATACCGGGATTTGCGCACTGACAGTCGCGGCCCCGAGGAATCACAGTCACGCATCTTCGGCTCACCAGTTGGTCGCAGGATATTGAGCAACCCCAATCCAAACTCCAAGGAAAAGCTTGACCCCAAGTTCATCGACAAGTTGTTCATCGCCAAGAAAGAGTTTGGAGACTGGTGCGCCAAGAACCGGACAGAACCCAAGAACTTGATCGAACACGCCAAGGACGAAGGTTGGTTGGTCTCCTGGCCAGAGAAGGTCAACATTGGCCGAGGCACTGCGGTTTCAACAGGTAGCTGCGCCTGTTATGTGTTTGACTACTCAGCTATGGAAGGTGCTGTAGAAAAGACCAGTGGGGAAAGTACTGACGAAGTCACTGCGCTTGGTGTAATATCTAGCCACTAACAGTTGCCATTGTTAGTATCTCCAGTGAAGGTTCCCCCCGGTGCGTAACAGTGCCGGGGGTTTTTTATTTACCGGATAGGTAATGTGCAAGCTGCGTAACTGCCGCACCAACTGTGCCACTTATGCCAGAGATCATCATGAGCATCCGCCAGCCACCCTTGGCTTCAGACAGTGTTTTCTGAATTTCAAGCAGAGCAGCTTTGATGTCGTTGACATCGTTGACAAGCTTGTCCATATCGTCTTGCAAGTGTTTAATGTTGGCCGCATGAGTGGCCAATTCACGAGCAGTGGTGATGTCAGCTTCATTCATAGTTAGCACTTCCATGCTTTGAGGCTCTTGTTGATTCGGCTGTTCGGGTCTTTGGCTGTCTTCTCGCTGGTCAGCTTTTTCTTCATGCCTTCCATCCGGGCACAGAACGAGTCCCGTCTGCTCCCGCCCTCCGGTTGCGGTGCTTTCAACCCCGGCTTTCCTGGGTTTGCTGCGTTGTAAGACGCTCTTCCCTTGGCGTTGAGTCCCCCGTTTGGGTTCTTGCCTTCTTTGCGTTGCCATGCTGGTGACTTAGCCATGATTATTTACCGTAGAAAATAGTTGTGCTGTAACCCGTAGGTTGCGTCAAGTAGCAGTTCGTTTCAAACAATATACCAGCGTCGGGAATCATTGTTTCTTGGATGTTGTTGGCATTTCCCGGCACATCAATCTCTAACAAAAGAGTGCCGCCTGAACCGCCATCACGAAAAGCTAAGGTTCCAGCAGTGGCAGTGCCAAGGCAAGTCAAACCTTTAAGATAAAAAGGGCCAGTAAACAAAGTTGTTGTGGTTGTACTGGTGTGGGCAGACTTTACGCCAACGGGATCACTCATGATTCACTCCTTAAAGGGTTGATAAAGATTCTACAAATTGGCGGTTAGATTTGCCAAACTCCACACCACCAGCAATGTTGCGTTCCCGCTTGGCTGCGGCAGAAGGCGCTCTAAACAGATCGGACAAAGGCTGGCGTTTGTAGCCGTTCTTGGCCCGTGATTCTTGAAGTTTACTCCATTCCTCACGCGCATCAGCCATACCGCTCACATCACCGCTGCGGGAAGCTTCAACGTAGTCACCCTTGATTTCCGTGGTGCGCTTGTCATAGAACTTGTCAAACTCAGCAACAACACGTTGGGTGAATTGACGATCTGTGATGGTGGTCGTGGGCAGGCCAACAGCTTGGAAAGCTGCGTCAAACATGCTGATCTCTTCAGGCTTCAAGACCACATCACCGTTACGCATGGTGATGCCCTCAGTGGCAAACCGACCAGCCTTCATCACATTGGCCACGCCGCTTGGCAACATGGACTCCAAGCCCTTGTAGTATTCCCCACTTGCCATCTGGCCCAAGCCGTCAGCAAACTTCAGACCCAGGCCAGCGGACGGCCCCATGATGCCGACCAGCATTTTCTCTGCGCCAGCACGGCTTGTGAAGTCAATGTCTGTGAATGGCAGGATGGAAAACACGTTACCCATACCCAGCTTGCTGCCCAAGTTGACACCGAGAGCACCAGGGACACCATTAATCAGCAAGTCCGCCATGACAGGGTCATTGATCAAACGGCGAAGCGTGAGTTCCAAGTTCTCTGGTTCATCTTCATCGCCAAACATTTTGAGCAAGAGTGAACCAAACTGCTGTACAAGCGGAACACCAATCGCACCGCCCAACACCATCATGTGGCCAGCAATGAACCCAAGCGCACGGCGAGCAACTGCTTTCTCATCCCGAGATGCGCCCTTGAATGCTGTGTTGATCAGCTTGAGCAGCATGGAAATCTGGATGATCTGGAACCGCTTGAATTGGAGCAACACTTTGCCAGCACCAGTCTGCATAATGCGCGGTGTGTTGAAAGCGTCGTACGAACCGTGGGTGTTTGACACCACATCAGCAGCATACGCAGTGGCCGCAGCAGTGTCGCCGTTCTTGTAGCGGTCTAAGTACCCACGATACGCAGCAATGGCCGCAGTTGCCCGGTTGACTGCCTCAATGCGGCTGTTCACCCCTTGGAGTTTTTGCATTACCTTGGCGGCAACGCCAGCTTCGCCAGCGCGAACACGAGCGTCAGAGTCAATACCAATGTCAATCTTGCCCATACCAACCAGCTTGGTCAGCATCTCGCGCACGTCAGCAGGGGCTTTGTTGAAGTCAATGGAGTCATCAATGCCCAGTCCTTTGACCAGGGTAGCCATGTCGCCGTATGCTTTCTTTACAGCACGGGCTGAGCGGAAATACCCCAGACGCCCAGACATATACGGCAGAGACAACACCCCAGTTTGCAGAATCTGCTGCAAGTAATAAGCTGGGTTGGTTGCCAAGTACCACACATTGGACATACGCAGCAACGCACTGGACAACACGCCAGGGGTCTCATACTTCATGCTGTTTGCATGCCGCTTGAGCAGTTCGTTAAAGTACGGGCCAGCCTCTCCACGGTTGCGGTTGCGCTCTTCACGCATGGCAGTGATGGCGTCTGAGATGGCGTCATTGTGTTCCAGCGCAGCCAAGAAATGGGCATCGGCTCGACCACGAGTGGCCAAGTTGCGCATCATGTCCTGATCGGCTCCAGAAATGTTGAGCCTCTGGAATTCAGACTTGCGCGAACTGGCTTCAGACACCGTGTGCAAGTACAAGTCGCCCAACAAACTACGAATGGACGCTTGAGCCGCTGGGTTTGCGCCTTCGGCTTCTTTGTCAAACAAGGTGCGCAGACGGGCTACGGCCAAGAACAAGTCCCCGCCTTCTTGGGAATAGGGTTCCTTCTCGTAGGACTCAGCAATGTCGTAGTTACCAGTGGCGTTCAGTTGGTCAGCAATCTGATTTGCTTCTCCCAGGGTCTCGGCAAACTGCACCACATAGTGCGCAGGATTGGTTCGGTTCTCATCCAGCCATGCCGCAGACCGCGCACCCATCAAATCTTCACCCTTGACCACTGGGCCAGCCTTGACTTGTTCCTCATGGAACTTGTACTCAGCAGACTTGCCGACAACCACGTAGTCGCCATAACGGCCCAGGTACGCATAGGGTTTGCTGCTGTCTAACCCAAGCAGTTTTCTCTCACGCGACAGCGTAAGTTTCTTTTCCTTGTTCAGTTTGTCCGTAAGTTCGGCGTCCCCTTGGACGGCCTTGAGCCGATCAGCATACTCACGGTCAACCGCAGCTTTCACTGCGTTCTGCTTGGCGTCCAGTGCGTCATACCCTTGCTCAAACACATCACGAATCAGCTTCTTGGCGTCATCGGGGAATGCGTCATACCGTTTTTTCATATCAGGGTCAACGGTCAGCAGCGTGGTTCCCACCATGCGCTCAACAGGGATGTATCCCCACTTGCCTTCACGGGTCGAATCAAAAATGTACTTGTTGACAGACCCTTCGCCTGTACCCTGGAGGTTCTTGGGCAACTTGTCAAACTGCTGAAGAATTTTTTCAATCTTCAGTTCGTGGTTTAGGCGGGTGGCTTGCCGTGCGTACTGCGCTTTCAAATAAGTCTTGGCAGACTTCATGAACTTGCTGGCCATGTTGATCACGTCTTCAGTGATCGCAGAAGCCAACATGCCTTTCTTGGCTTGGTACAGCAGATCGGTAGTCGTGTTCCTAACAGGACTGCGCAGCTTGGGCGGCAGAAGATTAACCGCAGCGTCTACCGTTGCCCCTGTCCCTTTGGCTGCGAGAGGGCCGATTTCTTCCCTGACTCGATCTTTTGGAGGAAGTCCGCCTGTCGTTTTGTTGCGGCTGGGTTGATTTCGATTTTGGAAACTAATGGTTCGGAGCGCAGCAACTTCTGCCTTTTGGATTTGAAGCGGCTTTGAAGATTTGATGTCATTTACAACCTCTTTAAGATATGCAGCGGTTCTGGGGGCAGCGGCCTCAATGTACGCACGACCAGCCGGGCTGGTGTACACCGCCATAATCTGCGCAAACAATTCAATTTGGATTTTTGTACCGTTGTCCAAGTCTGGGTACTGGTCAATATCAAACGGATATGCCAGAAAATCTTTCCAATCTGCGTCGGTTTGATACAGCGCAAACATCTCTCTGGCCACGTTGCCAGTAGGAACTACTTGTCCATTTTGAACAGCTACACCCATTTCAGGTTGCGCAGAGTAGATGCCACCATGTGGGGCCATGTCAACTGCGTGAGAAATCTCATGCCGTGCAACTAAAGCTGCGTACTTGGGGTTGTTTAACTTGGCGGTGTTCAAAGAACCAACATAGCGCCCACCGACAACTTCCAGGGAACCGTGCCAAGCGTCTTTACTGGTATTGCTTTCAAGCGTCCAGTCACTGACAAAATCCAGAGCGTTCTCAATCCCTGCTTCCCGCAGTTGTTCCCGTACCAAATCAACGCCGCTCAACTGGGTTTCAATGTCTTCAAAGTCCAGGAACGTGCCGCGAGACGCCAGAATACCCGGCTCTTCTTTTGCAACAAATGTGCGGTTGGCATCAACAGTTGGTGTGGCTGACTTGACTGGAGTCGTAGTGGTTCTGGTTACGGGCTGTACACCTTCACGAATGAGTCTGTCGTCGGCCACGTTGCCAGTAACAAAGTCGTTGACCGTACTCTGGGCGTCAGGAACCACGAACAACTTGGAGCCGTCCATCTGGTCGCTGTACTTGGTGACCATGTCCTTGAACGTGTCTTTGTCCACGTTAATACAGCCAAATGAGTAGCGTGAGTCAGTGGCAGACTCGTTCTTCAAGGCAGCAGCACGTTTGGGAGCGTCAGACTCTTTGAGCCAGACGGAGTGCATAAAAGTCACCGTGGCATCGGGGTCGTCCAAGGCAAACACTTTGCCAAAGTCATAGTCCCCAGCAGTCTTGGCAGCAGCGCCACCCTTGGCGGCGTCCACAATGTTGATGCCAAACAAGCCAGCGGGGGTTACACGATTGGACGGGACATCGTTATTGCCTTTGTACAAGTCGCCCTTGGCCAAGCCAAACAAGGCTTTCTTCTGTATGACCAGACTGCCATCAGCTTTGAACACAAAGATGCGCCCACTGGGCTTGTCAGCGATGGTTATAAACTTGTCCCCGAGCTTGCCTTTGAGTGCAGGAATCAGGGTGGCGTAGGCTTGCTTGCCTGCATCGGACATACCGACAACGTCAGCTGGCACTTCTGCCAAAACTTGTTGGGTTGTAGTCTGGGTTTCCTGTGGGATGACCACGAAGGATTCCAGTTGTGACATTGCCCCTGGGTTGAAGATCATGGCCACTGACAAGACGCCAGCATGAATGGCCTTGATGACATCACGAATTGCACCAGCTACAGCCTGTGCACCCTTGGTGGCATACAACACCACATCTTCTTTGACCTTGGCCAAGAAAGAGGCAGAGTCGCGCTTTTCACCGTAGTGGGTTTCGAGTCGCTGGACTTGCGCTTCAGGCAGGGCTTCCAGTTGGGGAGTAAGGACTTCTTCAGTCACTTGCTCTTGGACAGTTTCCTCGACAGGCGCGGCAGCTTCAGTTACCGCTTCAGACGCTTTTGCAGTGGACGCTTTTAAGCTTGTGGTATTAGTATTTTCATTAAACCGAATGTCCAATGAAAACACGGGGACGTCGTACTCACTATATTGACTCAGAACCTTTGCTGAAGACGTTGTTTTCTGCGGCAAAGACTCCGCTCGATCCATTTCGCGGAAAATACGATCTTCTTCGCGGTTAAGTTGCATGATGCGGTCATAAAAATCACCAAAAACTTTTTTGGTTTCTTCTGAATTGCGCACGGCAAGTTGAACTCGCTGCTCTTCTGTTATGCCAAGCGTCTTGTCAAACGCAGCCAATTGAGCAAAAACTTTTTTGTATTCTTTTCCCAGTACATCCAAAGCAACCTGTTGTGGTTGTGTTGGTACTAAAGACAAATCCTTTAATATTGCAACTGGAAAAACACGTTCTCCAATTACGCTATCGTTTTGATAGCCTTTGGTAGTTACATTAGCCTTCTGTTTCGGCAAAACTAAAATAGTATCGCCTTCCCCAGCAAAAGCTTGCCCGTTATGGGACGTACTGACATTCGTTCCTGGTGCAACGCCTGATTTCATAATTGACGCTAGATCAGCGTCAGAACGCACTGCGTGATACACATATTTAGAAGTATCAAGAACTGACTCAGAGGTTATTTGCTGGGCAGTTTCAGCCGCAGGCTCAGCAGCAGGCGCAGCAGTTTCAGCTACCGCTTCAGACGCTTTTGCAATTTTGTCAGAGCCGCCAAGAACCGTTGCCACAGACCCGATGTCACCAAAACCACGGTTGGCAAAATCGTCCCAAGTTTCTTTTTCAGATTTTGTAAGAACATCATATGGAGGCATCCCAGGAAATTGTTGTGTGAGCGCGTCCCACTGCTCTTTGGGCGTAAGGACGGCAGGAGTTACTTCTTCGACTTTGGCTTCGACGGGCTTTTCGACTTTGGCTTTACGTACTCGGGTAGCTTTGCCGACTTTGGCGACTCCTTTGCCCACTGCTTGGCCACCTGCGGCTCCTTCAGAAACAGATACTTTCTCTGCGCTTGGCTCTTGAACGGCATTTGTCGTCCCTTTCTGGGTTTTCTGGTCTGCTTGCTTCTGAGCTTTTTCAAGCGCTTTTTCGATACGGCTACTCAACTCTGCGTTGAGTTGGTCAGCAAGTTCAAAGTTTTCAGTCAGCTTGGCGTTTACAGCCAAGTTCAGCAAGTCGTGTTCTTTGAGTTTGGTGACATCGCCGCCAAGCTTTTCCAAAGCAGCTTCTGACAAAGAAACAATCTTTGGAGCCGGGGGGTTCTCGATAGACTCGGCTTCGTTGATCTTGTCTTGCATGTCCAACAAGCGCATGATCTTGGCTTGGTTGGTTTCAACTGCGTTGTTCTGCTCTTGCAAGCTGGCGCTTTTGCGGCT
>Ga0315904_10007851_pt1 | contig 14247 bp, 1 predicted proteins | sample LakEriMetagenome_6_FD_203529 | JGI IMG/M metagenome (GOLD analysis project Ga0315904, IMG submission 203529) | Freshwater fungal communities from buoy surface, Lake Erie, Ohio, United States - Buoy 12 MA120 | ecosystem: Environmental > Aquatic > Freshwater > Lake | place: USA: Lake Erie, Ohio... | reverse complement strand
TACGTTGTCTTAATTGCCAACTACTTATAGAATGTAATACTTCATGTAATATTAATTTTTCAATAGTAGGAAATGGAGAGTTAGTGTATAATAGTATATTATTATCTGTTGGAAAATATGTTCCTGCTGCTGTTGCTTCACTACCATCACTAAGTTTAAATTTACGAGCATTATTTGTTAATACAATATCTACATCATTAGCTTTTACATAAGGTAATAATTTTTCAGCAAGTTTATTCAATGGGTGATTACTTTTACTAATTTCAAGTAATACTTCAGATGATTTTCTTGTATTTGAATTTTTAAAGTAAGATGCTTTAGCTACTGTACCTACTGTTATACCAGTTGTTTCTGCTGCATTAAATAAATAATCTTCATCATATTCTAATCCTGCTCTTTTAGCATCCCTCATTTGAGTAAGTTTTGCTTCTTTTTCAACTTTTTTAGATGTTTCTTTTTCTTCAATAGATTCTCTTATTGTTGAAATTTTATCTATTTCTTTAAATACTTTAGTATTAGGATATACTTTAGTTCCTTGTTTGTTTTCCAAAAATAATTTTTCATTCCAACCTTCAACATTACTAAAGTATTTATCTTTAGCTTGTTGTCTAAGTTCAGAATGTAAAGTTCTAAACTTACCTAAATCTTTTACATTAAGATATTTATCAATAACACCTTTAGTTTTAAGGTATGATTTAGCATTAGCCTCTGATGTTTTAAATGGTTTACAGCTCATTGTTGTTATTTATTTATAGTTAAATACCACATTCATTATTTTCTGAAGTCCAATCTTCTTTAGGTTCAAATGATTTACCTCTTGTGTCAAATTTAAGAAAAGATTCAAATTCTGCACCTTCATTTTCTTGTTTTAATACATTACTTGCATTCTTGTTAGATACAATTACAGCTTTATGTCTTGGTCTTGTAACTGCTACATATAAAGATTGGTTTTTAGTTTTAATAGAAGCATCTTGTACACCAAGAATATTGTCTTCCATTACATACACATTGTTATAAGTAGAACCTTGAGATTTATGTGAAGTAATGGCATAACCATAATCTGATTTTACATGTTGGTCTTCATTACCCCAATACACATCCCAAGAACTACCACCTACTTTAAATGCATTGTCTGCATTATTTTTTTGTAGTTCAGCATACTTTTGTTTTACTTTAGGAGAAAGTACTTGTATAGTAACCATTTCTCCACTTTCATTTTGAACTCTAAGAGAATAGCCTGGTAAAGATACAACACTTGTTGAAAAGTCATTATTAAGTTTATTGAATTTTATATTTACAGGAGTAGAATTTAATACAACATATTGTTCTCCATTAAAAATATTAGCACTAGCTACTAATGATTCTTCTTTAGTATCTTCATTAATAAGTATTTCTCCTTTATTAAATTCATTAGTATTTCCTTCACCCCAAAGAATTTGTCTTGCAAGATTATTCATACTATCTTTTTCAGCATTAGTGAAGCAAATAATCTTAGTGTTTTCTTTATCAGATTGTAAGTCTTTAGTAAGTTGAGGAACCATTGATGTTTTAGTTTCAAACAAAGTACCTTTATTTTTCTTTTCATCAAACTTATTTTTTCTATCTGTAATAACTCTTAATTCAGGAGTAGCACTTTCTACATTTGCTGCAATGACATCACTTAATGCTACAATAGGAGAATCTTCACCTTGACGCATTCTTTCTGTAAGTGTAGCAGTATATTCAGGTTTAGTGTTAGCAGTAAATGATACTGAATCTTTATTTTGTAAACTAGCATTTTCTTCAATAGGTGGTAATTGTACATTATCACCCATAAAAATAACTTTTACATTTGGATTTCTAGAAAAATTAATAATGTCTGACACCATACTTTGAGTAAGCATTGAACATTCATCAATGATAATTATATCAGCATTATAAAATGGTGAGTTTTCTTTTTTAAATTTAGGGTCTTTTTCAAATACTGATGGATTATTTCTTTTAGGTTTTAACCCTATTGCTGATGCTATAGTTTTTACTTGAACTCCATTACCCATAGATAGCTGAAGTATTCCTTTAGCTTTATGAGATATAGTAGCTGCTGCAACTGACTCTCCTTTAAGACCTTCTAATATTTTTTTGATAATAGTAGTTTTACCTGTACCACCTCTACCTTTAAGTACAAATACTTGTCTTCCTCTATCTTTAACAAAACTATTAAGTTTTTCTATTGCTTTAGTTTGTCCAACATTAGCATTTACTCCAGGAAACAATTGTACTTTTTCTCCTGCTTTTGATTCATTAATCATATTATCTGTTTCTGCAAGTTCATTTTCCATATCTGCTAATGTACTATCACTCATTCCAATTTCTATTTGTTGTGGTGTTACTTGAGGTTCAATTTCTTTTTCTCCAATTGCATCTAATAACTCATCCATATCAGTAGCATTTGTTTCATTTAACAATGCTTCTACATAATCCTGATGTGCAGAAAAGAATTTTAATTGGTTATCAGTAACACTTGCTTCATTTAAAAACTTAACTATTTTAGGATAACCATTAAATTGTGAGTAATCAATTTCATCTGGAAATGTTACTTGTTCTGGATTATCATTAAGTAATTGATTTTCAGTATTAATAAGTGCAGCTAAATTAGTTTTAACTTTACTATATACTTCTTGATTTAAATCTGTTTGAGTAGTAGGTGTAAACAAATCTAATATCTCTTTTTGAGTAACTCTTGAACCAGTATTTACATTTAAAACTTTATTATCTATTTTTACATACTCTTGTTTATTAAATATTTTAGTTTCAAAGTTATTAGCTTTAGCATAAGCTGCTAATACTTTATTGATTTGAGTTTCATTAGTTTCTACTTTATCACCAGCTTTAGCATTGTGAATAACTTCACCTGTACTTGGATTATAAGTATAAGTAAATTGGTCTACTTTAGTAATAAATGATTTTTCAGATGTAGTACTAGGTTGAGTAGTTATATTATTAACAACTTCATTATTAGTTTGAGTAGTTGTAGTAGGTTTAGAAGATTGATTTATTGGTATTACAAAATTTTTATCTTGTACTAATTTATTTCCTGTTATATATTGATATGCTTTATTAAAATATTCAAACAAATTACCTCCTATTTCATCTTTAATATTATAAATATCTTCTGGTGTAACATTTCCTTGCTGTGCATTTATTTGTTCCCAAGCTTCTGCACCACTAACATTAGTGTTTATATAAGATTTATTACCACTATATATTTTTCTAATTTCATTTAATCTTTCTGTAAAAACACCTGTAGGTTTAGGCATCTGTATTTCTTGAATAGCAACAGATTGAGTAGTTGTAGTAGGTTGAGTTTGAGTAGGTTTACTATCTTCAATAAGTTGGAATATATTTTTAATAGCATCATCTGTAAGAGTACCTTCTTCTATACCAATAGCTTCTAATACTGATTTGATAAAGTTTCTTAACTTATCCATCAATGTAGTATTAGAAGAACCTATTTTAATTTCACTCATTGCCTGTTGGAATTCAGGTTGAGTCATAATCATTTCAATAAATTCTTTAATATTTACAGTACCATAAAGTATTCTTTTTTCTTCTTTATCAAATCCTACTTTTTCACCTTGTTGAAGTCTTTCAAACTTTTCAAGCATTGATTTATACTTAGCAGCATACTTACCTGTACTCAATGCAGTTTGTGCCCTTTTATATAATACAATAATTTCTCTTGCTGCTTTAGCTCCAGGTACACCATCTTTAGGTTCAAGTTGACCTTTTGAATCAGTATGATTAAGTATAAGTTGGTCAGTAACTGAATGTACAGTTTCTTTTAAAATAGTTCTTGCAAGCATTTCATCAGATGCTTCTTTAGCATATTGTCTATCAATTTGAATTACACCATTTTGATAAGTACCATTACTTTCTAAACCATCAACTACTTTGATTACAGTATTAGGGTCAACCTTAGATATAAGTTGTTTAAGAATTGTAGTTATGTTAGCAGGAAGATTATTTGAATTAACTATATTTCTAAGAATAGTAATAAAATTATCTTGACCTAATCCAAATCTTTCTTCATTTATAAGTTTAGAAACTGCATCATCATTTTTAGGTTCACTAACTGGTGGTGGAGCAATATCTCTTACTCTACCTTTACTTATTTGTCTTTGTTGTTGATTAGGATTTATATCATAAGCAAATACTTTTTGTCCTTGATTACCTTTACTAACTGCTACTGCTAATGGCTTATATTCATTTCCCATTTTTATCCATAGGTAATCTTTACCTTTAACTCTATGTGCAATAAAGTTAGGAGCATTAGTTGAATTATAACCTGCATTAGTTATAGTTATATTTGAACTTAATACTTTATTAGCTTTACTTTCTTCCATTAATAGTTTAGGAAGTGAAGTAGGATTATTTCTTGCAAATTGAATTGCAAAATCACTTGGTGCATTTTCTTTAAATCCAAATATATTTGTAGTGTCATAGTTTATATCATTAAGTGCTTCAGTAAATCCCATTTGTTCTAAATAACTTATAGGAATAAACTTAGCAAATTGAGTAGCTTCTTGTACACCACCTTCTAATAATGCATAGTTAATTAAATCTTGTGCAAGTTTTTTAGCACTATATATTTCTCCATTAAATGCAGGGAGTACAAGGTCAGTACCTAATAATTCTAATAATGCATTATTTAATCCATCTTCATCAAAGTTAGCACCAGCAGTATTCTCATATAAAATCATAGATGGTTTGCCAGTATAATCAATATCATAGGCAAATCTTTGTATGAGTTTATTACTTTTAAGTTGAGGAAATTTATTTGCTACATCAGATAAATATTTTGCCAAAGATACTTTACCAGCTTTTTTATCATCATACATTAATCTATATCTTTCTTCAGTAGCTGTTCCTGATTTAATAAGATTTTTCTGAGTCATTACTGCATTAAAATACTTCTTAATTTCTTTAAGTACCATGTGTTGCTTCTCAGCTTTTTTAGCTTCACTTGCTTCACTCTTACTTACTAATTCCATTACTTCAGTTATAGCTTTATTAATAGAATCTTTATTGTATGGAAAATGTTTTTCCCATAAGTTATTAGCAGTAACTAATGCATTTAAAGATACAGCACCAATTGATGTTGTAGGTTTAATCATTAACTGATTTGTAATAGGAATAAATCCTTCTTTTATTTTTTCATCATATTCTTTTTTAGTTAAATTGTCAGTCATTAAATAATCACCTATTAATTGGTCAGCATTTCTAATAGAGTCATTACTTACTAATGCTGTTACAGTTTTAATCTTTTCTCCTATTTCAGGAATTGATTTACCTAATCCTTTAGAGTCTGTATTAATTGCACCCTGTACACTTCTTAATGCTAATCCATATTGTTTAAGCATTAAAAATCTATTTAATGCTATAATTTGTAAATGATTATTAGTTTTATCCTTTGTTGATTTTTTAACTAACTCATTATACATTTCAGATGTAGTGAGTTTACTACCATACTCACTATCAAACTCATAAGCATCTGGTGCATCTCCTAATATTTTTAATGTATTTGGTTCAAAATACTTTTCATAAAGTTTTTGTATTACTTCAGCTTCTGCATTTGGATTATAACCTTTTATGTTAGAAGTAGCTTTACTCATTTCAACTACATAATCTTTAATGATTGGTTGAGATAAGAAAAGGAATGATATAGAATTACCATCTTCTCCTTTATCAAATCCTAACATACACAATACTTTATCTACATCCATTGTATATGAGTTAAGATTTACTTTACCCATTACTTGTAACTTCTCATTATCTACTGCAATGTTTTGTCTTTCAGATAACACTTCTGCAATAGGTCTTTGAAGATTATTATAATCATTAAGTATTTGTTTTAATTCAGGATAGTTTTCTGTTTGTCCTTCAAATACTTGAAGTCCTGTTGCTTCATCACTTTTAAGTAATTCAGTAAGATTATCTAATACAGTATCATTTCCATTTAAATCATTTAATCTTGCAATAAAATAATCTTTTTTAGATACAACTTTAGCATTAGCTTCTCCTAATTTACCATTAGTGCTAATTGAACCAAATGACATTTTAAAAGGAAATCCATTGTTCATTAACTCTAATTGTTTACCATTAGCTTTAGCTTGTTCAAATAATGAATGAGAAGTAACATCTAATGAGTATGCACCTGTACCTATTTTACCACTTGCACCTAATGCCATTTTTTGTTTCTGATATTCATCAGACAATGGGGTAAAATATTCATTAGTGCTTGAACTAACATCATCAATCATTTTTGCTTGGTCTTCAGCATAATCTGTTGATAATATAGTATTAATTTTCTTTTGTACAGAAGGTCTACTATTACCAAATACAGCTAAGTGTATATTAACAAGCTTATTTTGAAGAAGTTTTTCTTTGATGTTTGATACCTTATCTCCTGCTTTAATAGGTCTAAATTTACCATCTTCATCTTGGGTATGCCATAATTGATAACTACTTAGTTTATCAACGTCAAAGTCTTGACCCATTTGTTTAGTAAAGTTCTTAGGGGTAATAATTAAATCACCATTTTGAGCTGGAAGAAATCCTGCAATAGTAACCTTAGAACCTGACATGTGACCTGATGTAGGAATCCTAAATGTAATCATGTCTAACAATTGTTTGTCAAACATTTTTTCATTTAGTTGAAATCCTTTGTCAGTTTTAATTACATACTTATAATTTTTTCCATCTTTATCTAGTTCTAATAAATCAATTAACTTACCATCATTATCCCTAAACTTAGATGCAACTAATATTTGAGCTGATTTAAGATTATTTTTTTCATCATAATTAGCTGCTTGTAGTTCTCCATTGAATTCATTATTCAACCAAACTATTTGACTTTTGTCTATACCTGTAAAATCATTTTGAATTTTAAATCCTTCTTCAGAACCTGCAACATAAGCATTACCAGGTAATTTTACTTTAACAAGTCTGTTATTTACAACAGCATTAAATAGTGCTTCAATTCTATTTGAATTAGCACTCATCCATAAAGGAAGTTTAAACTTATAATCTACTATTGTTCCATCATTACCATAGACAAATTCTATTTCTAATCCATCTATATCTTGTTTAGACCAACCTCTATCTAATGCTTCTTCTCTTAAAAGTTTTTGAAGTTTAAGTGCAGTTTCTTTTACATCAATAGGTTGATTAGTTTTTTCATCAATACCTAATTCACTATATAGTTTTTGTTTCTTTAAATTGTAAAGTTCTATAAATGTTTTATTATATATCTCTTGAAGTTTTTTACCTGAGTAAGATGTACCATCCATTATAAATCCAGACTCATCCATCATACCATTACCAAATAAAACTTTAGTAAGCTGAGAACCTAAAGTAGTTGTGTCCTCAGTTCTTTTACCTGATTTAAATGGTACATCTTGTTGTATCTTAAAATCTTTTCTATTTAAAACTAATGATGCACTTTCAAGTTCTTTTTGTGTTATGTTTTTAATTTTACCTGTACTATCAAACATTTTTAATGGAGCACTTAATGCTCCTACTTTATTTGCAGTTTGATATGATGCTCTTACAAATCCACCTTTTTGAAAATCCTGTAATGCTATTCTAAGTTTATCTAATTCAGTACCTGCTGTCATTTGAGGAATAAGAGGAAATGAAGATGATTTAATATACATCATTCTCATTACTCCTTGTTCTTTATCATATATTTGACCAGTATATACAGGCTTAATAGGTTGAAGCACTTTAGCAAAAATTTCTTTTTGAGCATCAGTCATTTTTTCAAAAGGAATATTTTCAGTAAATATTTTTTCAGCTTCTTTTAAATCTTCATCTGTAAGTGAAAGTACTTTATCAGAAGTTTTACCCATTTGTTTAAGTACATGTAAGTGTTCTTGCCATGTAGTATACTCTTGAGCATCAGTAGATTCTATATCAAAATATCCTGCTGATTTAGGATATTGTTCCATAAACTTATCATACTGTATTTGTTTTTCATCTGGATTTTCAATACTCATTATTCTACTATACCCATCAGCATCAAACTCTTTACCATCTAATACTTTAGTAAGGAATCCAATGTTTTGAGAAACAGAAACTCTATCTGCTAAAAAGACTTGATGATAAGTTTCATTTTTAGATTCTGCTAATTTAGAACCAGGAGCTATCATAGCTGCTAACCTTTTACCTACATTGATAAAAGTTTCTTCTGATTGTTTAGTATAACTTTCTTTAGAGTCAGCTTTATAATATAAAGCAGGGTCACCAATGATAGTCATATAAGCATTAGCATTACCAATCATTTGATTGATAACATAATCAAATGCAATTACATTTAATTTAGTATCATTTGTTAATTCATTCTTTTTGTCAGTATCTGTAACATAAGCAGTATCAAAAAATTTAAGTTTTAATTCACCACTTTCATCTATTGTGGCTAACTCATTATCTTTCCATACTTTCATTTTATTATTTACAAGTTCATTAAGATACTTGTTTATTTCAGGATATATTTGAAGTTTAAGTTCATCATTAAGTTTATCTATAGTAAAGGTACTTGAGTTTAAAAGAGAGTTTAAACTACCTTCCCACATAGTGCCATCATTTAATTTATAACTAACTTTTAAATCATTAAGCTTGGGTAAAAACATTAACATTTTTTTACCTTTATCATAACCTTTTATATTAGTAGTTTTAGGTGTTTTTGTTTTTTTATTTCCATTAGAATCAACAATTCTTTCTATTTCAGGTAATACTAATTGATTAAATAATAATCTTAATACTTCAGGTTTAGCTTCAAGTGTTTTTGTTTCTTCGTTATAAGTATAATAAGATATATCATTTAACTTAAACATTGGTGCTTTTACAGTAACCATAGTTGACTTATCTGACATAGTTGGAAATAACATAGATGCTATTCTCATTGGAAACTCTACATTATCAACCCTATGAGTTACTTTAGTACTACCTTGTTTCATGTCCATAAACATTGCTAACTTAACAAGTTCATGGTCAGCATCTGCTAAAGTAGTAATACCATTATCTTTAAATATTTTTTTACCTGCTTCTTTTAAAGCATTTAAATCTAAGTGTGAAATACTAAATGCATTAGGTAATGCACTATTATCTAACCATTGTAACCATGCTGCGTGTTTAGAAAATGCAAGACTACCTAATTGTTCTCTAATATCTCCAGCATTAGTTTTTAAATCTACAAATCTATCAGTAACATACTTGTATGCAGTATAACCATAAATAGATTTTTTACCTGACCTAAATGAACTTGTAGCTACATTTTCTACATATTTAGCTTGAAACCTAGCTAAACCATTTTCAATTGCATTATCTCTAAATGGATGATTACCTTCAAGTTCAGTTGGTATAATCATACTGTCACTATTAACAACAGTTTTTAACCAGTTAGCAAGAATACCAATGGGTTGATGAGCTTTATCTGTACTTGCAAAAAATTTATCAGGAGTAAGTTTTGTATTTTTATCTACATAGTATTGACCACTAAGTATTCTATGTATTGCATTAGGATGCATATCAATACCAAATGATTCTAACCAAGTTAATACTGTGTCAACTGCTTCAGCTTGTTCATCAATACTCATGTTTGAGTATTCCATAATAGGAACATTCTTACCTTCTATTGGAATATTTTTAACTTTTAATGCTCTACTAATAGCAGGAGTTGTAGGTTTACCAAGTGTATATTTTAATTTACCATTTATTTTTTCAACTCTTAATTCTTTAGTATCATAACTATCTTCAATCTTATTATTGACTGAATATTTTTTTACTTCTCCTTCTTTAAAATCATCAGGATTAAGACCTAATGTTTTAATTGTTTTTCCATCTTTTACTTCTAAATCTTTATCTTCACTTATTACTTTTTTTTGTAAATCTAAAAGACTTCTTGTAGCTGATGATTTTAAATCTTCAGGTGAATTATCAAACCAAGACTGGTGTTCTTCTAACAATCTTAATGCTTCATTTTTATTTGCAAAGTATTGTCCTGTTTCAGCATCAGCATCTACTAAGTCAGTACCTAAAAATTCATTTCTCCAATTAGATAAAGTTTTTCTTCTAAGTTCTGCTGAATTAGTATTCATTACTTTTGCAGTAAGATTACCATCTTTATCAAATGAGTATTGTACAAAATGCATTGTTAGTGCATGATTACCCATTACATGTAAGAACTGATTTTTAACTTGACCATTAGCTTTTTCTAACCTATTTACAAATTCATTCATCCAAGGTCTTACATCAGCATTCTCTCTTAAGTGAGCTACAGCTTCATCAAAAGTAAATGACTTATCAGCCATCAATGCAATAACAGTATCAAACACAGTATCAAATTCTACAAATGCAGGAATACCCATTACAGTATTCATAGGATTACCATCCTTATCTGTAAGAGGAATACCTCTCATCAACATTCTTAGTTCTTTTCTAACTGAATTCTTTGGATTTTTTTCTAAAGATGTTTGAGAATAATTTTCATCTCTTTCACTATTTGTTTCTTCAAAATCTGTAATACTATCTTCTGATGATTCTTCTTCCATATCTGCTATTTTAGAAGTATCATCTGCTTCTTCTACTTTTGTTTCAGTAGTACCATCTTCATTAGTTATAGTGTTAACTTTAATATTAGCAAATTTATATAGCTTCTGTAATCCTACATCAGCAATCATATCAAAATTATCTTTAACTAATTTTATTTTTTCTTTAGCTACTTGAATTTTCTTAAGATTAAGTTGAACTACTTTATCATCAGGTTTACCAATTAAATTTAATTTTTCTGCAAGTTTATCAAGAGTAGCTTCATAACCATCTAACATACTTTCAAGTTCTTCTTTCATAGAAGCCTTAAGAGTTCCTTCATTTGTTATTGATTCTGCATTTACATTAAAACTTTTTGCAGCAGTTTCAGATACATAATTAGCAAAGTAATTAAAATGATTATTATCTAATCCAGCAATTTTCATTAACTGTTTAGTAATTTCATTTCTACTTTCTTCACTTATCTCTTTTGGTTCAAAAGATTTTTCATCTTCATCTAATTGAACATTATATTGATTTAAGAATCCAAGTAAAGCATCAGCTTGTTTCATTACAATATTATAAGCTTCAATAGAATTTTGTTCTGTTTGAGCTGCCTTATAATTATTAAATGATGCTTCTACTAATCTTTTAAATTCCTGTTCAGAATATTCTTTACCATTATAAGTGATAGTACAAATCATGTTAATGTTTATTTACAATCTTTAGTAATTGTTTTATTATCTATAAGCTTTTGGATAGCTTCATCTACATTTGAAGACTCTGCAAATATATTAAAAAATTCTTCAAATCCTTCTAAAGGTGTTTGTGTTTCTTCAGTTTTTTGCTCAAGTTTTTCTTTAAGATTATCATCTAATTGTTTAGCAAGTTCAGTAGACTCATTACTATTTTCAGATAATAATTTTTTAGCATCTGCTACTTTTTCTTCTAAAGTATTACCAATGAATTGAAATCCTTGAGCTTCAAGATTAGGTATTTCTTTTGCTAACTGTTCATCTGTAAATGTATTAGCAACAAGATTACTGAGTTGTTTATTCTCTTCTTTAGTTTCAGGTTTAGGACTACTATAATTATTTGAATTTCTATTGGGTGACTCTACTGGTTTAAATTCAATGTTAGGTTGAAACCTTGTAATAAAATGAGGATTTTCAGCAGTACCAATGTTTTCTAATACAACATCAGTTTCTGTATCTTTCATTGAGTGTTCAAAATAATTAAAAAAAGGAGAATCTATAATAGACCCATCTTCATCTACCAATCCCATTTTAAGTTCATTAGAATCTAATGAAGGATTTATAAGTTTGTTTTTTGTATTTAATCTTTGTTCAGATAAAAACTTTGCAAGTTTATCTTTATGTTTATTAAAATCTTCTTGACTTTCAATTACAAATTCTTCCCCACCTTTAACCCCAAATAATATTTTTGCTTTATAATCACTTACATTAAAATTCTTTATTTCAATATATGGTTTTCCATTTTCTACATTTTTAGGATTATTTAATCTTATAAATTTAGTTATAAAATTATCTATATTTTCATTATTAAATTGAGCTTTTAAATTAGATTCTAATGTTCTCTTTGTTTCTTTATCTAAACCTAATGAGAGAGCATTCATTATTGACTCTACTAACTCTTCACTTAATGTAGGAAACTTAGTATTGTATATTTGATGACCTCCATCTTCTGACCAAGCTCTTACATCTAAAGTTGCTCCTAATTTTAATGCTTTTTGTATTCCATCTTCATTAGCATTTTTAATTTTAAATTTAATATAAAATTCTGCAATAGGCATTATAACACTTTTGCTTCCATTACTTACATATACATGACTTACTTGATTATTATTATCTACAATACCCTTAACAAGTACAGCATTTTTATCTATACTTCTAATTCTTTTAGTTTGGTTGTTAGGATATTTTTTAATCATCCCAGCAGTCTTACTTGTTATTTCAATTTTTGGAGTACCACCTTTCTTTTCAGTATCTATAAGATACTTTCTTAAAGCTCTAAGGTCAGCAATTTGTTTTGTTTTTTGTTCAGCATTTAAACTATTATCTGTACTTATTTTAGTTACATCGTGAATATAAGCAATAGGACTTCCATCAGGATGTTTAACAGTAAGAGGAGCAGCATCATAATATGCTTGAGAATTTAAAAAATTCATTCCTTCTTTTTCTACATTTCTTTTTACCCATTCTCCAAATTGAATAAGTTTAGGTTTACCATTTTCATCAAAAAGAACTTGTCCATTTTCATCTCTATCTTTAATAAGTATAGTGTTTAAATTGTTTACACCTAATTGTACAGATAATTGAGTACCAGGTTTAAACTTATCTCTTCTTAATAAGTCTTTAAACTTATCAATATTATCAATATCTTCTTCTTCAAATGTTTCAATTAATGTTACTATTTCTCCTTCTTCAGTTGTTACCTTTGTAAATCTTGCTGAAAGATTAGTAGAGTTATAACCTAATCTAAATACTGCATCACCAAGAAGAGGTATAGGTACAAATACTGTATCACCAGATGCAGTTTCAACAGGTTTCTTACTTGTGTTATTTTCTAAGTTTGATTTATTAACTTGTTCTTTAAATTCTTTTTCTACAAGTTGTTGTTCTTCAGCAAACTGCATTAATGAGTTTGCTATTTCTTTTCTACTTTTAAATACTTTATCATATACTTCTTTGTAATTTTCAATAGGCATTCCATTTAATTCCCACCCAAGAGCTAATGTATCAAACAATATTTTTGCTTGCTCTTTACTTGAATTTACAATATAATCTCTGATAAACTTTTCAAAAGTAGGTTCAGAACCAAGTTCTTCTTCAAGTGCAATTATATAATCACCCACTTGTTCTTTAAGTTGATTCTTTGCTTCAGGACTAAGTCTATCACTTATTTCTTTAGGGTCAAAACTTTTAAGGTCATCTTCTACATAAGCATCACTATCTTCTTTAGGGTCATTACTTAATGGTATTGCAAACTTATATCTATTTGGAATTGACTTGTTTGGAATTACAACTAAATCAGTATTGTTTGAACCTTGTAGTCTTTTAATTAATTCTAATTGTGCTTTAGCTTTTTCAGTTAATACTTCATCTACAACATTACCAAATTCATCTACAACTTCTTCAGTTTCAAGGTCAAAGTTTATTGAGTTCTGACCTGATGCATCTATTTGTTGTTTAATATCATTAGTAAAATTAATTAAGTCAGCATCAGTATTAGATTCAACAGCTTCTTCATTTAATTTATACTGAGTTATTATTTCTTGAGCTACAGGTTTTTTAACTTTTAACAAACTTGCAATAAGATTCTCATTAGGTTTTTCTTTGTTAAGTTCTTTTTCTAATGTTGCTTTTTGTTGTTCATTAAGATTAGGATTATGTTTATCAATAAGAGTATCAAGTTTAGACTTAGTACCTACTAGAGGAATTTGAGGTTCAGGTTCTGACTCAATAATGTTATTTATATTTCCAGCAATTTGTGTTTTTTCATCAGTTACTGTACCTTCTTCATTTGCTGTTTCAGGAGTAACAACATCTGAAGTTTGGTCATTAGCTTTTATTTTTTCAAGTTCAATTCTTTTATTTTCTACTTTAATAGAGTTAGAGTTTTTAAATCTTTCTTCTTCAGCAGATAAAGGTATTCCTTGAA
>Ga0315904_10007850_pt1 | contig 14249 bp, 10 predicted proteins | sample LakEriMetagenome_6_FD_203529 | JGI IMG/M metagenome (GOLD analysis project Ga0315904, IMG submission 203529) | Freshwater fungal communities from buoy surface, Lake Erie, Ohio, United States - Buoy 12 MA120 | ecosystem: Environmental > Aquatic > Freshwater > Lake | place: USA: Lake Erie, Ohio... | reverse complement strand
CCCGAAGCCTTTGACTTCAGTAACGGTCAGGCCGCTAACGCCAACCGCGGCCAGCGACTCGCGCACTTCGTCGAGTTTGAATGGTTTGATGACGGCGGTGATCTGCTTCACAGGAACTCCTCTCGCAAACGGGATAGTAAAAAATTTATTCGCTGAACTTCGAGGTTATCGGGTAACGCCAATCGCGCCCAAATGCACGATGCGTAATCCTCGGGCCGACCGGTGCCTGCCGCCTTTTGTATTCATTGATCTTAACCAGGCGGGTGATTCGGTCAACATCTTGCTTACGATACCCTGCAGCCAGCAGTTCCGCAACGCCTTCACCGTCTTCCATGTACAGCTTCAGGATGCCGTCCAGCACTTCATAGGGCGGCAGCGAATCCTGATCGAGCTGATTCGGCCGCAACTCGGCAGATGGCGCACGGGTCAGGATGCGCTGCGGAATAACCTCGCTGATAGCATTTCGATAATCACACAATCGGTAAACCAAGGTCTTGACGATATCTTTGATCACCGCATAACCACCGGCCATATCCCCATACAAGGTGCAATAGCCGGTTGCCATTTCGCTCTTATTACCGGTGGTGAGCACAATCGCACCGGTTTTGTTGGAGAGCGCCATCAGCAGCGTGCCACGTATGCGGGCCTGCAAATTTTCTTCGGTGGTGTCTTCCGGCAAACCCGCGAATAGCGGCGCGAGTGACCGCTGAAATCCATCGAAGCAGTCGGCAATCGATATTTCGTCGTAACGTATACCCAGCCGCGCTGCCATATCGCGTGAGTCCACCCACGATATCTCGGCGGTATATGGCGACGGCATCATAACGGCGCGAACTCTGTCTTTACCGAGCGCGTCCACCGCAATCGCCAAGGTCAATGCAGAATCAACACCACCCGACAAACCAATGATCGCGCCCGGGAAACCATTTTTCCCGACATAGTCACGCACGCCCAGAACCAAAGCGGAATACACCTGCGCCTCAAGCGACAAGGGCTCTGGTAGCGTCAGTGGTAAAGGCTGACCATCATCGAAGGTCACCAACGCGAAATCTTCCTCGAACGACTTCAGCTGCGCACATAACTGACCTGCCGCATCCAAAACGAACGAGGTGCCATCGAACACTAGCTCGTCCTGCGCACCCACCAAATTGAGGTAGACCAAGCCCATCTTCTGCTGGCTCACCGTCTCGCGCAGGGTCTCTATACGCAAATGCTGCTTATGCATGTGATACGGGGATGCATTTAATACCAGCAGTACCTGTGCGCCCTGCTCACGCGCTTTGCGCGGCATTTCCGGGTACCAAGTATCTTCGCAGATATTGATAGCGAAGCGCGTACCTTTGACATCAAACACGCACACATCATCCGCCGGGTTGAAATAACGCTTCTCGTCGAATACGGTGTAGTTCGGTAATGCGTGTTTACGGTAGGTATGCAGAATCTCGCCACCACACACGACAGAAGCAGCGTTGTACTGCGCACTACTTCCCTCACGTAGTGGGTGACCGACGACGACATGCAAGTCAGGAAAATCTGCGAGCTGCGCGGCGAGATCGCGCAACGCGCTTTGTGATTTTGCGTAGAATGAAGCCCGCAATAGCAGGTCTTCCGGCGGATAGCCAACCAGCGACAATTCCGGAGTGAGCACAATATCGGCACCCGTAGCGGCAGCGCGACGGGCTGCATCTACGATGCGCGCGCTGTTACCGGCGAGGTCACCAACGGTGCTATTAATTTGGGCAAGGGCTACAGTGACTGGCATCACAAAGAAACGGTTTGATAGAGAGACTGACGGTCTATGACTCAGACGCCGAATAGCTTGGATTATCGCACGCGCATTGTCTCTTCATTATCGGAGGTGGGTCAGCCGGCGTGGGATGGATTGGTGCAGGCGCAGCCGGACGCGAATCCCTTTCTATCGTTTGCTTTTCTGCATGCGCTGCATGAGTCAGGAAGCGCGTCGGACGGTAAAGGCTGGCAGCCGCAGTACCTGACGCTATGGCGTGAGGATGTGCTGGTGGCGGCCCTGCCCCTGTATGCCAAGTTTCATTCTTACGGCGAGTACGTGTTCGACTGGGCCTGGGCCGATGCCTACCGCCGCAATGGCCTTGATTACTACCCCAAGCTGCTGAGTGCGATTCCCTTCACGCCTGTCACTGGATCGCGCCTGATGGCTGTCGATACAGACGCTCGTACTGCTTTAATCAGTACGCTAAAAGACGTTCAGCGCAATAGCGGATTGTCGTCGACCCATGTGCTGTACCCGCCCGAGCCCGAGGCGCAACAACTCGCAGCGGCAGGTTTTATGCTGCGCAAGGGTGTGCAGTTTCATTGGCAAAACCAGGGCTATGAAAATTTCGAGCAATTTCTTTCAAGCCTGGAGCAGAAAAAACGAAAAAACATTCGTGCAGAGCGACGCAAAGTACATGACGCCGGGATCACTCTGCGGCAGGTGATGGGGCGTGATGCCAGCGATGCTGAATGGCGATTTTTTAAAAGTTGCTACGACCAGACCTATCGCGAGCATTACTCAACGCCTTACCTGAATCTGGATTTCTTTTTGCGTATCGGCGAAACCATGCCAGACAACATTCTGCTGGTGATTGCCGAGCGCGATGGGCTGCCGATTGCGTCCTCGCTCCTGATCTATGATCAGAATGCTTTGTATGGTCGTTACTGGGGGTGTATCGAGCAGCACGCTTGCCTACATTTCGAGACCGCGTATTACCAGCCGCTGGAGTTCTGTATCGCGCACGGTATCGCCGCATTTGAAGGCGGCGCTCAGGGCGAACACAAAATGGCACGCGGCTTTTTACCGCAGCAAACTTGGTCCGCCCACTGGCTGGCACATCCTTCGTTCTCGGATGCGGTGGAGCGCTTTCTACGTCAGGAAGGCAAGGGCATGGAGGCGTATGTCGGCGAATTGAACGAGCGTAACCCGTTCAAGTCGTGAGCCCGGTGCATCAGGCCTTGTTAAGCTCGCGCTTGTAGTTCTCCACACCCGCCAGAATTTCTTTTTTCGCTTCGTCCGGGCCGTACCAGCCATCGACCTTCACCCATTTGCCGGGCTCGAGATCTTTGTAGTGCTCAAAAAAGTGCTGAATCTGCTGCAAGCGCAGATCATTCATGTCATCGGGCTTCTGCCAGTGGGTGTAGATCGGCAGCACTTTATCGACTGGCACTGCGAGCACTTTGGCGTCACCGCCTGATTCATCGGTCATTTTCAGAACACCAATGGGGCGGCATCGAACCACAACACCAGGAATCAGCGGGAATGGCGTGATCACCAGTACATCGACCGGATCGCCATCATCGGCAATGGTATCGGGCACGTAGCCGTAGTTACACGGGTAGTGCATTGACGTACCCATGAAGCGATCGACATACAGCGCACCGGTTTCTTTGTCGACCTCATACTTGATGGGGTCGGCATTCATCGGGATTTCGATAATGACGTTGAAATCGTTCGGCACGTCACGGCCGGCCGGAACATTATTGAGACTCATTGTGATCCTTGGTAACGATGAAAAATCTTTTGGGCGTTTTAATTGCTTGATTTGGAGTTGGGTACTTGAGTAGTCAGGGCACACAAGCGGAAGTGCGTCGCTGCCGCCTCAGGTTGCCCCAATACTTCGTACATCTGCGCAAGACGCAGATGTGCTTCCTGCAAAGTGATGCGATCACTGGCGCCGAGTACCGCCTGTTCGAGATGACGCTGCGCCTTACCCCATAGCTTCTGTTTTTGACATAGCGCGCCGAGCAGCAAGGCCAGCTCGGCATCATTAGGACGCTCACGCAGCCACTGCTCGACATATTCAATTTGCGATAACAAGATCGCCGAGCCCTCTGGTGCTGCACACTGACGGTAGGCACGCATGAGTCGTACATCCCACTGCACTGCCAGCGCCTTTTGCAGGATATCGGCCGCATCTTGCTGTCGACCGATTTTCATGAACGCAGTAGCCGCCAGACTCGCTACCGCCGCGCTCTGCCGATCAACCGTAGGAATGGTGGCCCAGAGTTTTTTGAGGGATTCTGCATCTTCCGCTGCTTTGGGTAACAGCGCCTCATAGGCCAAATCCCGTAATCGTCTTGAGAGGGTCGGATGTAGGGCGTTATGCTTATCTAGTAGATAAACTAGCCGCAGAACCTCAGGCCAATTACGTGCACTCTGATTGACCTTGAGTGCGAGTCTCAGTGCATGTGCATGACGGATGCCACTACTACTGAGTTCATGCAAAGCAGAGAGCGCAGCATCTAAATCTTTGTTGTCTTCCGAGAGCAGATCAACCGTACTCATCAAACGTGCAGTGCGTAAGCTAGTATCGGTAGCTGCCTCGCTCAACCATTGATCACGACGACTCGGTTCTTGTAAACGCTGTGCTGCACGGGCTCCGAGCAGTGCAGCAAGACCGGCATACTCGGCAGATTGCGCAGCCTTGCGCGCGGATTTTTCTACCCGCCCGAAACGCCCCTCGAAATAGGCGCGCAAAGCTTCTTGCAGCGCGCGCCCTGATTCACGCAACTGTCGCATCGCACGGTACTGCTGCACACGGCGCGGCAGCGCCATGGTGGCTCTGACGGTATTCACGATGAGCAGCAACAGCAAGAAACTCAACAACAGGATGACAATGAAAAAATTTAACGAGATGTCGATCCGATGCGGCGGATAAAACAGGACGACATTACCCGGATTAAAGCGTGCGAGCACCGCAAGCCCGATCGCCGCAGTAAACAGGCCAACTAACCAAAGAAAGAATCGCGTGGTCACTGACGCACCTTGCTCATGGCCGCGAACGCGACTGTCGTACTGCTGCCAAGCTATGTGACAAGGTCGGCATTTCTATGTTCAGTACGCTCTCCCGGATCTGCCGGATCAGCTCGCGACCCGCGCGAGTATGCGGATCGCGTAGATCAAAGTAGCGCTGCAGTGCGCGATCGGCGTCTGCCAGATCACTACGAAATGCCGCATCGTTGCGCGATAGTAGCGCCACCCGTGCATTTAGCAAGCGCAGCTTGACGTTCTCGCGCGCAAAAAATGCCTGCTCTGGTGTTAGCAATAACGCCTCGGGCGCTGTTACGGTACGAATCCGCATCAGCTGCTTGAGATCGCTCCATAACTCGCTGCTCCAGGCCGTCCAGCGTTCCTGCATCTCGACGCGCCAGTCAAAGGCACTGTTGCTATCGATTTTTTGACGGTTGGAGAGTTTGGTTTTGGGTGAAGGTGCAACGATGCCGGGCTTCTCGTCTGACAGCAGGGGCATCGCATCGACTTGCGCCACTAATGAGTCGAGTCGAACTGCAACGCCAGTCAAGTCAACACTGGGCAGGCTCTTGAGTTTTTCGATGTCTTGTGCGATCGCGCGTCGAATCGCAATGAACTGAGGCCGATCGACTCGAGATAAACGTGCGTCGGCGCTTTGCAACGCCACCAGCGCGCTTCGTACATTGCCGGCGAGTTGTAATTGCTGGCTGGCGGTGGACAGCACTTGTTCTATCTCAGCCAATGCCCAGTCATCGCGGTTTTTGGCGAGATCACGGTAAAGCTGCTCTAGCGCGGCTTGCTGATTCTGTGACTCGGATTGGCGCGCCTCAAGCACTGCGACCTTGCCTTGCAGAACCCGAAGCTGATCATCAACCCGATCAGCAATGAGTTTGGTCTGGCTGTTGAGGTTTTCGCCGGATTGTAGTCGCTGCGCTACCTCACGCCTTAAATCAGAGATATCAGAGCGCGCATTCCACCACTGCAGCGCGAGTAACACGGCAAGTCCACCTAAGACGAGTTTGAGGCGAGCTTCCTTGTCATCCGGCCAGCGCGGCCACCACCAGGATCGCGCCGTCGACGGCGCTTCACTTGATGTAGGCGCTTCGGGCATTGCTGTCGTCGGCGTTGCTTGTGCGTTCTGCGCGTTTTCAGCTGGGGCGGCGTTTAGCGGAGTGTCTGCCACATGATCTGCCGCATTCGCTACGGCGGAAGCTGGCGCGGAATCTGCCGCAGAGTCTTTGCCAGCAGCTACCTCAGTCGATGCGGCAACTTCTTTGCTGTTGGATGTATCAGCTCGCGCGGATGATCCCGCATCCACCGCCTTTGATGCATCAGGCTCGGCGGCTTCAGGCGTTCCTTGGTTGGCGGGTAATGATTTGTCGCTCATTCCAGCGATTGTATCGCGGCGACTAGTGCTTCGTCCCCTGATGCGGTCTGCGTTACGCGAGTGAATCCGAGCGCCTGCGCGGTCTCGGCGATACGGGGATGGGGTACGACCAATTGGCTATTCAGAATTTTTGTCATGCCTAGCTCGCTAGACCCCAGGCGCACCATGTCCAATAAATTTCGGAGTGCCTCGGAGCTCGTGATAATCCAGGATGACTCGGACGCGATCAGCTCATTCAGCTGCGCATGACACGCGGCATCGAACACAGGCATGCCACGTTGGTAGGCGGCGACTTGGTCTACCTCAACTCCCGCCAATCGCAAACGATCAGCCAACAACTCGCGACCGGTTTCGGCGCGAATAATCAGCACGCGTCGGCCTCGTAAGGCGGGTAGATCCAGCACCTCGAGTAAGGTCTCGGAATCGGTGCGGTGCGGGTCAACTGGACTAACGATGCGCGCACTTGACCCAGTGAGGCCATGACGCGCCAATGCCTGCCGGCTACCCTCACCGACAACGGCAGCGATCACTTCCTGCGGCCAGCGATCGATGTAGGTAAAGGTGGCATCAATCGCATTTGGGCTGACAAACGCCACCATGGCGTAGTCAGCCAGGCGCGACAGGGTTGCGCGCAGTGCGGTGCTGTCCTGAATTGGCTGTATCTCGAGCAGGGGAAACACATGGACCGTCACACCGCTTTGCGCAAAGCGCGCTGCGAGTGCCTCGGCTTGCGCGCGGGGACGGGTGATGACGACGCCCTTACCCACGCGCTGTGTTCAGTCGGTGCGGCAGGCGGCGAGGATGGCGGTGGCGTCTTGCGCTTCCAGCGCCTGCGCTGCCTGCACGCCTACGGCTTCGGGCGAGTCTGCAGCTCCCTGCGCCACGGCGCGCGCGATCCGCTTACCGTCCGGTGTGGCCACCATCGCCGTGAGTGTAAGTGCGTGCTGGTCTACCGTCGCATAAGCGGCGAGCGGAATCTGACAACTTCCGCCAAAACTGCGCGAGAGCTGGCGCTCGGCGCGAACAGCGTTCTCGGTATCTGCGTGGTTCAGAGGCGCGAGTAACTGCATCAGCTCGTCACGACCACTACGAATCTCGATGGCCATGGCGCCCTGGCCTGGCGCAGGCAAGCTCTGCGCTGGGTCGATGAAGGCGCGTATACGCTCGGCCATACCCAGACGCTTAAGGCCCGCTGCTGCAAGAATGATGGCGGCATATTCGCCGCGGTCGAGCTTGGCGAGTCGTGTGTCGAGGTTGCCGCGCAGCGGGTGGATCTGCAGCTGAGGAAAACGCGCAGCGATCAGCGCCTGTCTGCGTAGGCTGCTGGTGCCGATAATCGACCCCGGCGGCAAGGCCTCCAGGCTGTCATAGTCGTTGGAGACGAAGGCATCGCGTGGGTCTTCGCGCTCGAGCACGGCGGCGAGGGTGAAGCCTTCGGGCAACTCCATTGGCACATCTTTCAAGGAGTGCACCGCGAGATCGGCCCGGCCCTCTTCCATCGCTACTTCCAGCTCTTTGACGAACAGGCCCTTGCCGCCTACTTTAGACAGGGTGCGGTCGAGGATCTGGTCACCACGCGTCGTCATGCCGAGGATTTCGACAGTACTGTGCGGATATAATTCGAGCAGGCGCGCGCGAACCGTTTCAGCCTGCCACATCGCGAGACGGCTCTCGCGAGAGGCTATGATTAGTTTTCCAGAAAATTTGGCGTCCAATGCGGTCTTTCAGTAGAAGGTCGCTGGGCTAGCGACGCTTTGATGAGCGGCCGCTAACCGCGGCGCATTCTATCACCCCTACTACCTCCGGCAGCGCGGCGCTGAGCCCGACTGAAATCACGATGGCGCTTCGAACTCCTCCGCTTGCCCGCTCGGCGAAAACCAACGACAAGGATGCCCCACTGCGGGAAGATATCCGCCTGCTGGGTCGTCTGCTGGGTGAAGTGATCCGGCAACAAGAAGGGGAGGCGGTATTCAAGGTAGTGGAGACGATTCGCCAGACCGCCGTGCGATTCCGGCGCGAATCCGATCTCGAGGCCGGTGCGGATCTTGACCGCCTGCTAAAAAAGCTGAGTCGCGACCAGACAAACGCCGTGGTGCGCGCGTTCTCGTATTTCTCTCATCTGGCGAATATCGCCGAAGACCAGCACCATAACCGGCGCCGGCGCGCCTATCTGCTTGCAGGGTCTGCGCCGCAACCCGGTAGCCTGGCGGCGACGTTATCGAAGTTGAGTACTGAAGGTGTCACTGGCAAGGCGCTGCAAAAGTTCTACGATGGTGCCCTGATTTCACCGGTGCTCACTGCCCACCCAACCGAAGTACAACGCAAAAGTATTCTGGATGCAGGCCGCGAGATTGCTCGTTTACTGGCGCTGCGCGATCAGCCCATCACAGCCGCTGAGCGCGAGCGAAATACAGCACTCCTGCACGCGGAGGTGGCCAAGCTCTGGCAGACGCGCATGCTTCGCTATCAGCGACTTACGGTAGCGGATGAAATCGAGAATGCGCTCTCGTTTTATCGCATCACCTTCCTGCGTGAGTTGCCGGGACTGATGGAAGACATCGAGCATGAAACGCTGACGCAATACCCGAACCTACGCCAATTACACTTACCGCCCTTCGTGCAAATGGGTAGCTGGATCGGTGGTGATCGCGACGGCAATCCGAATGTCAATGGCACTACGATGCAGCAAGCCATGTCGCGTCAGTCGACTACGATTTTCGAGTTCTATCTGGAAGAAGTTCATGCGCTCGGCGCGGAGCTGTCGATTTCTACGCTACTGGTATCGATCAGCCCAACGCTGCAGGCGATGGCAGATAAGTCGCCCGACAATTCACCCCATCGAACCGACGAACCCTACCGACGCGCCTTGATTCTCGTCTATGCCCGATTGGCAGCAACTGCTCGGCGGTTGGGCGTGTCCAATATCTTGCGCCATGAAATCGGCTCAGCTGAGCCCTATGCGTCTCCCGAAGCTTTCACCGCCGACTTGGACGTGATCGGCGACTCGCTACGTGCGAATCATGGTGCGGCGCTAACCCGACCACGGCTAAATACCTTGCGACGTGCCGCTGATATTTTTGGTTTTCATCTCGCCACGCTCGACATGCGTCAGAGCTCGGACGTTCATGAACGCGTCATCGCTGAACTGTTCCAGGTCGCTGGCTTGTCGGAGGACTACCGTCAACTGAGCGAAGACCAAAAGCTGGGCTTGCTGCGCGCCGAACTGGCGCAGCCGCGTCTGCTGCGTTCGCCTTACGTCAACTACTCGGATGAGACGGTATCCGAACTTGGCGTACTCAGGGCTGCGCGCGAAATTCGTGTGGCGTTTGGCGAGCGCGCTATTCGAAACTACATCATCTCGCACACGGAAACCGTATCGGATCTGCTAGAAGTTTTGCTCTTGCAAAGAGAAACTGGACTTTTGCGGGTGCTGCCAGACGGTAGATTGGAATCCGGCGTGATGGTGATTCCATTGTTCGAAACGATTCCCGACTTGCGTAATGCACCGGAGATCATGGATGGATGGCTATCACTGCCTCCCGTAAGCGCTTTGGTAAAGCATCAGCAGTCTTTACAGGAAGTTATGCTGGGGTACTCGGACTCCAACAAGGATGGTGGATTCCTGACCTCGAACTGGGAATTGTACAAAGCCGAGGTCGCGTTACTGGAAGTGTTTGCGCGCCACCGCGTCAAGTTGCGGCTGTTTCATGGCCGCGGCGGCACCGTGGGTCGCGGCGGTGGACCGAGCCATGACGCAATCCTGGCGCAGCCTGCGGGTACGGTGAACGGGCAATTCCGCCTCACTGAGCAAGGTGAGATTATCGCGTCTAAATTCTCCAACCCCGAGATCGGTCGCCGTAATCTCGATTTGGTTGTTGCTGCCGTGATGGAAGCCAGCCTGCGCCCGCCCAATGCAGATGCCAAACAAGCGCAGCGCTTGGCAGAGTTCGAGCGCGTAATGGACACGCTGTCCCAGAACGCTTACCGCGCTTACCGGCACTTGGTTTATGAGACCCCAGGCTTTACCGATTATTTTTTTGCCGCCACGCCGATCGCGGAAATCGCCGAGCTGAATATTGGCTCGCGTCCGGCTTCACGTAAATCAACACGCCGCATCGAAGATCTGCGCGCTATACCCTGGAGCTTCTCCTGGGGCCAGTGTCGGCTGCTGCTGCCGGGTTGGTACGGCTTTGGTAGCGCTGTCGATCAATGGCTGAACGATGAGAGTACTGGCAGCATTACTAAAAAACGTACGCTGCTGCGGGCGATGTTGAAAGAGTGGCCGTTCTTCTCGACCCTGCTGTCGAATATGGACATGGTGCTATCCAAGACCGATCTCGCGCTCGCCTCGCGCTACGCCTCGCTGGTTCCCGATCGCAAACTACGTCACTCGATTTTTGCGCGTATTACCGCGGAACATGAGAAGACCTTGGAAGCGCTCTGGATGATTACCGGCTCGCGCGAGCGCTTAGCGAATAACCCGACACTGGCACGCTCAATCAAAAATCGTATTCCCTATCTTGATCCGCTGAATCATTTGCAAGTTGAGCTGATCAAGCGCCATCGCAGCCAGAATGACCAAGGTCGTGAGCCGGATATCCGCGTGCATCGTGGCATCCATCTCTCGATCAACGGTGTCGCCGCCGGCCTCAGGAATACTGGCTGAAGATTTTCCACTTTATCTCTGCCCGCTATTCCTGCCCTTTATAATCCTGCCATGACTGATCAATTTTCAAAAAAAGCAGATGCCTGGTCTGCCCGCTTCAATGAGCCAGTATCTGATCTGGTGAAGCGTTATACCGCCTCGGTATTTTTCGATAAACGTCTGGCCGAGGTCGACATTCAAGGCTCGCTAGCCCATGCCGAGATGCTGGCAGCGCAAAATATCATCAGCGCCCAAGACTATGCCGACATTCAGCGCGGCATGGCATTGATTCTGAGTGAAATTGAAAACGACAAATTCAATTGGTCACTCGATTTGGAAGATGTGCACCTGAATATCGAGAAGCGCCTGACCGAGTTGGTCGGCGATGCAGGCAAACGGCTACATACCGGCCGATCGCGTAATGACCAGGTAGCCACTGACATACGGCTTTATCTGCGCGCTGCGATTGATGACATTCTCGATCTACTCAAAGCTTTGCGGTTAGCCCTGCTGCAAGTCGCTGAGCAGCACGCCGACACCATCCTGCCGGGTTTCACGCATTTGCAGGTAGCACAACCAGTCACCTTCGGCCATCACCTGCTCGCGTATGTCGAGATGTTTGGTCGCGATGCCGAGCGCATGGCTGATTGTCGCAAGCGCGTAAATCGTCTGCCGCTCGGTGCTGCGGCATTAGCAGGCACAAGTTTTCCGATCGATCGCCATAGAGTAGCTACTACGCTCGGCTTTGATGATGTTTGTCACAATTCGTTGGATGCCGTATCCGACCGTGACTTCGCTATCGAGTTTTGCGCTGCTGCGGCACTGGTGATGACGCATATCTCGCGACTATCGGAAGAGCTGGTGATCTGGATGAGCCCGCGCGTTGGCTTCATCGACATTGCCGATCGCTTCTGCACCGGATCGTCGATCATGCCCCAGAAAAAAAACCCGGACGTACCCGAACTAGCGCGTGGGAAGACAGGTCGCGTGAATGGTCATTTGATCGCATTACTGACATTGATGAAGGCGCAACCACTCGCCTACAACAAAGATAATCAGGAAGATAAAGAGCCGCTATTCGATACCGTTGATACCGTGCTCGATACCTTGCGTATTTTTGCCGATATGGCGACCGGCATCACGGTCAAACCCGAGGCGATGCGCGCTGCTGCGCTGCAGGGCTTCGCCACCGCGACTGACCTGGCCGATTATCTGGTGAAGAAAGGTCTGCCGTTTCGAGATGCACACGAGGCGGTTGCACATGCCGTTCGCAGCTGCGAACAACGCGGCTGCGATCTCGCCGATCTGAGCTTGGAAGAGCTGCAGCGTTTTGCCCCGCAGGTTGAAGCGGATGTGCACGCGGCGCTGACGCTCGAAGGCTCGGTCGCGGCGCGCTCCCATGTGGGCGGCACGGCGCCGACACAGGTTCGCGCTGCAATCGCAAGGATCAAATCGCAGCTTTAACAAGGCAGCGCCCTAGCCACACGATGTTGCAATAAAGCGTCATAAACCTTGAAGCGCATCACTTTCGAATCCAGCTGAGCCGGGCTATTGCCCGGCAACACTTCCTCTATCCTCAAGCGCGGCTACATTGCTGCGCACACTTGCCGCACCTCTGCCCTGGTAACAGGGCAATAGGCATCGCGGTCGTGACCTTCCAGGCAGTCTACAAATACAAATAAGGAGACCCCACCGATGACGATCAGGTCATCGGCGGCCACCGGATCTGTCGACTGCCTCCATTCTTCGAGAGAGCTTCGTCATGTCCTTCTTCCTGTCGCTATCCAAATCGATCGATGCCTTGAATGAGCGCATTGGACTAAGTATCAGTTGGGCCTTATTGGCTGCGGTACTTATTTGTGCTGGTAACGCACTGGTGCGTTATTCACTCAATATCAGCTCGAACGCCTGGCTGGAGATTCAGTGGTACCTGTTCGGCGCAATTTTCCTGCTGGCATCTTCCTACACACTCAAGCGTAATGAGCATGTTCGGATTGATGTCGTCGTCGGCCGATTTCCGAAACGCACTCAGGTGTGGATTGATGTTTTCGGATTTCTTCTGTTCTTGCTGCCGGCAACACTGCTGATTCTGTATTTCGCAGTGCCCTTCGCCATGGAATCCATACGTAGCCAGGAGATGTCGAGTAATGCCGGTGGGTTAATCGTCTGGCCGGCGAAGCTATTGATCCCCGTAGGGTTTTTCATGCTCACCCTACAAGGCATCTCCGAGTTGATCAAACGTATCGGATTCTTGCTAGGTCAGGTCGATGCGAGTGCCTTCGAAAAGCAGCAAACCACACCACAAGAAGAGATCGAAGCAATCGCCGCCGCTAATCAACTCAACTTCGCCGAGGTGACGACCGCCGCCAACCAACCCATCAAGAAGGAGGCCTGATCATGACTGAATTTCTCATCGCAAATATGGCGCCAGTCATGTTCGCCACGCTCGTGGTCTTTTTACTATCAGGTTTTCCGGTCGCTTTTTCTTTAGCGGCCAATGGCCTGCTATTCGGACTGATCGGCATCGAGCTCGGACTACTCAAGCCAGAGTTGCTGCAAGCGCTACCAAACCGCTTATTCGGCATTATGGCCAATGACACGCTGCTCGCCATTCCGTTCTTTACTTTTATGGGTCTGGTCCTGGAGCGTTCCGGTATGGCCGAGGATTTGCTCGATACCATTGGGCAACTGTTCGGCCCGCTGCGTGGTGGCATTGCGTACGCCGTGATTTTCGTGGGTGCGCTGCTGGCCGCTACCACGGGCGTTGTGGCGGCTTCGGTGATCTCGATGGGCCTGATCTCACTGCCGGTCATGCTGCGCTATGGCTATGACCAAAAAATTGCGGCTGGCGTGATCGCAGCTTCCGGCACGCTGGCGCAGATCATTCCGCCGTCGCTCGTACTGATCGTCATGGCAGACCAACTGGGGCGCTCGGTTGGCGATATGTATCAGGCAGCATTCATACCCGGCTTGGCTCTCACCGCTTTGTACGCTGGCTATATTTTTATTGTCTCTATTCTCCGCCCGAATGCCCTACCCGCCCTACCTCCCGAAGCACGCAATCTGCGTCAGCCCGATGGCTCCAACGGCCTACAGTCCTTGATGGCGATACTAGTGTTTGGTTTTGCTAGCGCTTGGCTTTTCAAGACGGTGTATCTCGCCACAGAAAAACCAGACCTCGCTGAAGATGTGAGCTTGGTCTACAGCGGCGTGGTGGGTGTAGTACTCACCTATAGCGTGGCGCTAGCTAACCGTAAACTGAAGCTTGGCCTGTTATCGAAAATGGCTGAGCAGGTAGTTTTAGTGCTCGTTCCGCCGCTAGCGCTGATTTTTCTGGTACTCGGCACCATCTTTGTGGGTATCGCGACCCCAACTGAAGGCGGCGGCATGGGTGCACTTGGTGCCATGCTGTTAGCACTCGCTAATCGCCGTCTCTCAAAAGATCTGCTTAA
>Ga0315904_10007849_pt1 | contig 14249 bp, 7 predicted proteins | sample LakEriMetagenome_6_FD_203529 | JGI IMG/M metagenome (GOLD analysis project Ga0315904, IMG submission 203529) | Freshwater fungal communities from buoy surface, Lake Erie, Ohio, United States - Buoy 12 MA120 | ecosystem: Environmental > Aquatic > Freshwater > Lake | place: USA: Lake Erie, Ohio... | reverse complement strand
GGCAACAACAATCTCGGTCACGCGAATGGCCATGAACGAGAGGCAGGCTGCTTCGCTGGCGTGGGCTTTACGCATCCGTCCCCTTGCGCTTCCACTGCGCCAGCAACGTCGCGGCGGTGATGAGCGCGGCGCCGAGCCAGGCAGTGGCGGTGAGGCGTTCGCCGAGCCACCACCACGCGGCGGCGGCGGCGAAGAGGGCCTCCGTGCTCAGCAGGATGGAGGCCTCGGCCGGGGGCGTATCACGCAGTGCCACAGACATCAGCGTGAACATGCCCGCGCTGGAAATGACGCCGACGAAGATCAAATCGGGCCAGGCGGCTCCGAGGGCACTCAGTGTGACCGTTTCACCGGCCCAAAGCAGGCTGGGCAGCGACAAGAGGCCCACGATGGCAAATTGCAGCCAGGTCATCGCGGCGGCTTTTTGATGCGCGGAGCCGGAACGAACGAAAATCACGTAAAAGGCCCAAAACACGGCCGAAAGCGCCACAAGGCCGTCTCCATGCGAAAACGCGCTCAACTGGCCTCCGCTCAAAAACCACGTTCCTACGACGCAAAGACCCGCTGCGAGCCAGATCGAGGTTGCGGGCCGTTTTCGATGCATCAACCAGGCCACCAGCGGAGTGAGCACGACATAAAGCGAGGTGAGGAAGCCCGTGTTTGTCACGGTCGCGGTGACCATGCCGGCCTGTTGCAGGGCCGCGCCGCCAAAGAAGGCCAGTCCGGCCCACAGGCCATGTCGGAGCAGGGCAGGGCGGTCCGCTGCCGAGCGCCAATCACGCCAGGCCAGCGGCAGCAGCGCCGCGCAGGCCAGCAGCGAACGCACGGCGATGAAGGTGAACGGCCCGATGTGCTGCATCGCCCGCTTTTGGAAAAGAAATGCCAGTCCCCACACGGCCGCGATGCCGAGCAGCAGCGCATCGGCGCGCAGGCGTGAGGAGATGAGGTGCCCGCTTTTCATCACAGGACCAGCGAGGCGACGCAGGCGGTGCAGTAGCAGGCCAGCAGGCCGCCGAGCATGGCTTTGAGGCCCATTTGCGCGAGTTCCGCACGACGCTCCGGCACCAGCGCGCCGATCCCGCCGATCTGGATGGCGATGCTGGCAAAGTTCGCGAAGCCGCACAGCGCATACGTGGTGATTTCGACGCTGCGAGGCTGCAAAGCGCCGCTCTTGATGACATCTCCGAGATGCATGTAGGCGATGAATTCATTCAGCACGATGCGCTCGCCCAGCAGCGCGCCGACGCCGCCGCAATCCTGCCACGGCACGCCCATGAGCCACGCGCAGGGCGCATTCAGCCAGCCCAGCGCCACATTCAGCGGTTGCGCCACGTTTTGACCGCACAAACGCAGGCCGAGGGACAACAAATAATTCGCCAGCGCCACCACGGCGACGAAGGCCACGAGCATCGCGAGCACATTGATCGTCAATTTGACGCCGTCCGCCGCGCCATGGCACAGCGCATCGAGTCCGTTCTCCGTTTCGCGCTCGATGGGTTTGTTCGCACCGGCCGCAGTCTCGCTGACCTGCGTTTCCGGCTGCAAAATCTTCGCCATCATGATCGCGGCGGGCGCGGACATCACGGAGGCCGTCAGCAGATGCCCGGCGGATACGCCAAAGCCCACGTAGGCCGCGAGCACACCTCCTGCGATCGTCGCCATGCCGCCGACCATGAGGCACATGAGCTCGCTGCGCGTCATGCCGAGGAGGTAGGGCTTGATGACGAGTGGTGCCTCGGTCTGGCCCATGAAGATGTTGGCCGCGGCGGCCAGGGTCTCGCTGCCGCTGGTGCCCATCACGCGCCGCATCACCCATGCCGCGGCTTTGACGACCTTTTGCAGCACGCCGCAGTGGTAGAGCAGGGAAGACAGCGCGGAGACGAGCACGATGCTGCCTAGAATAATCAGCGCCACGACCGGGCGCTCGCTTTTGCCAAACACGAACACGATGCCCTCATCTGCAAAGCTCAGCAGCCTGCGGAATACCTTGTCGAGGAAGCCAAAGAACCAATGCCCGCCCTCCGTGCGCAAAATGAGCACGCCAAGGCCGAGTTGCAGCCCCAGACCGGCCAGCACGACGCGCCACGGAAACAGCCGCCGCGCCGACGAGCACGCCCACGCGATGCCGACAAACACGACGAGCCCCAGGAGACAATTCAGGCGGTCCATAGATGACCGCGAGGCTAGCGACGGCGCAGGAAGATGGCAATCTCAACCTCGCCGCTGCAAGGCTCCTCCGCTTTCGCCGTATGCTCTCGCCCGCGCTGGGAGGAGAAAATCTTCCCCTTCGGTCTTGCCCTCACAAGGGCAGCCGCTAGAATCGCGCCCTTTATCCCGGCCCCAACCACCGACACAACACCCGAACAATGCCTCTTGCCTTCCTGCTCCAAAACGGACTCACCATCTCCATCGTCCTCGCCGTCGTCGGCCTTGTGGTGGCCTTGCTGCTCATCCGACAGATCGTCGGTTCTTCAGCTGGGAATGATAAAATGCAGGAAATCGCCGGCGCGGTGCAGCAGGGGGCCAAAGCCTATCTGAACAAGCAGATCGCCGCCATCGTCCCGATCGCCGTGGTGATGCTCGCCGCCATCTGGTATCTGCGCGATGCGGCCACCGCCATCGGTTTCCTCGTCGGCGCTCTGTGCTCCCTCGCCGCAGGCTACATCGGCATGATGATCGCCGTGCGCGCGAACGTCCGCACGGCCCAGGCCGCCTCCGTCAGCAGCCACAGCGCGCTCAAAGTGGCCTTCAATGGCGGCGCGGTGACCGGTTTGCTCGTCGTGGCGCTCGGTTTGCTCTCCGTCGGCGTTTTCTACCTCGTCATGAAGGAACTGCATCCCGAGGGCAAGCACGCCATCGACTCGCTCGTCGGTCTGGCGCTCGGCAGCTCGTTGATTTCCGTTTTCGCCCGTGTCGGCGGCGGCATCTACACCAAGGCGGCGGACGTCGGTGCGGACCTCGTCGGCAAAAACGAGCAGAACCTCAATGAGGACGATCCTCGCAACCCCGCCACCATCGCCGACAACGTGGGCGACAATGTCGGTGACTGCGCGGGCATGGCTGCAGACGTGTTTGAGACCTACGCGGTCAGCTTGATCGGCGGCGTGCTCGTCGGCTTCCTCACCGCCGGTGCGGAGTCTGCCCAAGCGGCCGTGATTTATCCCTTCGTGCTCTGCGGCCTGTCCATCATCTCCTCCATCATCGGCATCGGCTGGGTGAACTTTATCAAGCAGGAAGCCACCACCGCGCTGGTGTGCGGCGTGGCTGTCTCCGGCCTCGTGAGCGCCGGACTCTTCTGGTGGGCCACGAAGGCCATCTTCGGTGCCACGGTCATGCTGAACGGCGTCAGCCTGCCCAGCAGCGCGCTCTTCCAGTGCGCCCTCGTCGGCCTCGTGATGACGCTGCTCGTCGTCTGGATCACGAACTACTACACCAGCACGCATCACAAGCCCGTGCGCTACATCGCCGCTGCGTCGGAAACCGGTCACGCCACCAACATCATCGCTGGCATCAGCATCGGCCATCACGCTACCCTCTGGCCTGTGCTGGCCATCGCGGGCTCCATCTGGTGCTGCTACGACCTCGCCGGTCTCTACGGCATCGCCATCGCCGTCGTTTCCATGCTCTCCCTCTCCGGTATCATCATCTCCCTCGATGCCTTTGGCCCTATCACCGACAACGCAGGCGGCATCGCCGTCATGAGCGGCCTGCCGGAAAACGTGCGCAAAATCACCGACGAGCTCGACGCCGTGGGCAACACCATGAAGGCCGTCACCAAGGGCTACGCCATCGCCAGCGCCGGATTGGCCGCCATGGTGCTCTTTGGCAGCTATGTGGAGGACCTGAACGCCTTCCTCGGCAAAGAAATCGCCTTTGACCTCATGAACCACAAGGTCGTCATCGGCATGTTCATCGGCGGCCTGCTGCCCTTCCTCTTTACCGCGCACTGCATGAGCGCCGTCGGCAATGCCGCGGGTGCCGTCGTCAAAGAAGTGCGCCGCCAGATCGCCCTCAAGCCGGGTATCCTCAATGGCACGGAGACGCCGGACTACGCGCAGTGCGTCGGCATCGTGACCAGCGCCGCTTTGAAGCAAATGATCCTGCCCGCGCTGCTGCCGCTCATCTTCGTGATCGGCATGGCCTTCGTCGGCTACCAGGCGCTCGGCGGCGTGCTCATCGGCACCATCGTCACCGGCCTCTTCGTCGGCATCGCCATGACCAGCGCCGGCGGCGCGTGGGACAACGCGAAGAAATACATCGAAGAAGGCAACCACGGCGGCAAAGGCAGCTTTGCCCACCAGGCTGCCGTCACCGGTGACACCGTCGGCGATCCCTACAAGGACACCGCCGGACCGGCTGTGAACCCGATGATCAAAGTGGTCAACATCTTGGCCATCCTCATTATCCCGATCATCTTCAAGAAGTAATCCGGGCACCGCATCGCTCCCTTTCCGGGCGAAGGACGCGAGTCCTTCGCCCTTTTTGTTGGGCGACACCGCAGAGCCTCCGGAACGCCAGATGGAGATCGTTTTCGACCGAAGGGAGAGTCCCCCACGTCAGTCAGAGAATCATTGCGACACCCGGGAGACTCCCTCAAGCCAGTCGGAGAATCATTGCGACACCCGGGAGACTCCCACAGGCCAGTTGGAGAATCATTGCGACACCCGGGAGACTCCCACAGGCCAGTTGGAGAATCATTGCGATACTCGGCAGGCTCCCGCAGGCCAGTTGGAGATTCATTGCGACACTCGGCAGGCTCCCTCAGGTCAGATGGAGAATCATTGCGACACTTCGCAGGCTCCCTCAGGCCAGTTGGAGAATCATTGCGACACTTCGCAGGCTCCCTCAGGTCAGATGGAGATTCATTGCGACACCTCGGAGACGCCGGAACGGCAGGAACAATTGGTTTTCAGCGCTGCGCAGCCTCCGTTGCCGCGATTGGAGATCGTTTAAGACACCTCGGAGGCTCCGGCAGGGCAGAAACGATTGGTTTCTGCGGCAATGGAGCCCCGGGTGGGCTGGAATGAAAACGCCGCCCGGGTCCGGGAGACCCGGCAGTGGCAGGATGGAATCCGTGGCGACCGGCGGCAGCCTCAGGGCCATCGAGCCAGAAAACGGCGCTTGGCAGCGGAGGCGGCGTCATGGTAAAACGCTTCCCATGCCGAAGCGCAGCCGACCACCTGCCCACGCGACCGATCCCGCCGCGGCACGGCGTGACGTGGTCTTTGCCGCGCTGGCAGATCCGCTGCGCCGCCGCCTGCTGGAGCAGCTTGCCGATGGCAAGCCGCGCACGGCCACCGCCTGCGCCGGTCATCTCGCGAAACGCCTGCAAGCCACCATCAAGCACCTCGTCCAGCTGCGCGATGCCGCCCTCGTCGAGATGAGCCCCGATCCCGCCGACTCCCGCCGCCAGCTCTACACCCTCAGCCCCCAAGTCCAAGTCCGCCGAAGCGATGCCGGAGCCGTCGAGATGGATTTCGGCTGCTGCGTTTTGCGGATGGAGGGTCCTCTGGCGGTCGTCGCTTTATGAAACGCCTGTTTATCTGTGCTACCGCTCTTTTTCTGGCAGGACGTTCCCCCGTCCACGCTTGGTCACGAAGTTTTCTCGCGGATGACAAACTGGTCGAAGCCTCAGAGCTGATCGTGGTCGCCAAGCTCAAGGAGAGTTCAATACGTCTCGTTCGTCATCTCTCCGAAAATGGGGGCCGTGGCTCAGGCTGGCACACCGAGGTGGTGATCGAAGTCGAAGAGGTAATCAAAGGCAAGACTGCGAAGGGAGAACTGCCTGTCACAATTCATTATGGGCTGGATCTGGCCATGGGAGGCAAAACATCGCCCGAGTCGGGCTTTCAACTGGGAGAGGTGTATCGCACTGGCGGTCTGGAGGTCACGCTTTGGGATTCTGGAGGTGTAGTTTATCCAGTGTGTCGGGATATTCGCCAGAAGCATGTCTGGTTTCTCCGCCATAAGTTCCTCAACGCGAGTGAGGGCACCGGCGCAAAAGCGCTGGGGATTTCGGAGCCTCAGGAGGTCGAACCAGCGGCTATTGGGCCTTACATTCAGGCGCTCTTGCAAAAAAACAGCGAACCGGCCTTGCGAAAGCTGGCTCAAGAAAACACGGCGGCAGGAGCACGGGCTGGTGACTTCCTCGGCTTGCGAGAGCTTGAGGGCATTGATGCGGAAAAGGATGCGGCCAAACGTTTTGCCCTCCTCGTGCCTTGGTTGTTCGACGAGCGGCATAGTCGCAGCCAATGGGCGGCCCAGATGATGCTCCGAGAAAAGCGGGAGGGCGATTTGCAGAGGCTTATCAAACTTTATGACAGTCCGGAAGCCGCCAGACTGCGATGCGACGTCCTCTCCATGCTCCAGCATGATGCCCCAGCAGAAGCAGAGGCTTTCTTTGTCCGCGTTTTGAAAGAAGAGACAGCCTATTGGTCTCGATTGCGGACGCAGGGGGATGATCCACTTGAGCCGCCACCCGGAGCTGAAGGGAGCCGAGACAAGCGATGGGAAAGTCAACGATTGATCGATGCATCCATCGACACATTGGGACAGATGGGAACAACCCCGGCAGCACTCGAAGCCATCCACGCCTGGATCGACCTCGCTAAGCAAGCTGGATTTGAAAAGCGCTCCTTGGAGAAATGGGTTCGAGCAGCAGTCTCAGTCGCCAATCGGCAGAAGCCTCAATAGCTCCCCCCTTCGGCAAACTCTCGTTCGCCGCTGCTTTCGATCACGGTGGAGCGACCTTGCGGCGAAGCAAAGTAGCCCTCTCGCTCCGCGAGAGGAGCTGAGCGCTCGGAGAGCTCTACACGCACCGAAAGTCGATAATGGCTGACTTAGCGGCAGCCGTTGGCTCATCTTGCGGAGCAAGATGGCTACCTTGCTAACGCCTCTTTGGCAGTGATGGTGAACTCCAGACTCACTTCCCCAGCAAGAACGCGATCAGGTCACTCATCTGCTCTTTGGAGATGGCGGCTTCGAGCCCATCCGGCATCAGCGTCCTGTCCAAGCTCTTCATGTCTTTGATGGCGCTGCGGGAAAGCGTCTCTTTGGCGCCGCCGGGCATGGCGAGGACGAGGGCGTCGCTGGTTTCGCTTTGGATGAGGCCGGCGAGGGTGCGGCCGTCTTTGGTTTCGATGGTGTAGGCACTCCAGCGGGCTTCGAACATGCGGTTTGGGTCGAGGATGTCGCTGAGGAGGGCTTCGGGGGGCTTCACTTTGACGTCGGAGAGCGGCGGGCCGACATCGACGCCGAGCTGGCCGTGGCGGTGGCAGGTGATGCAGATGGTGGCGAAGAGTTGCTGGCCTTTTTTGGCGTCGCCGGGCTTCTTGGCGGCGTCGAGGTAGCTGGTGACGACCTTGGCGCGGTCGGTGTTGGCCTCGCCGAAGAGTTTTTTGGCGAGTTCGGCCATTTCGCCTTTGCCGCGCTGGTAAGCCCAGCGTTTTTCGACATCGACCCACGCGGTGGGGAATTCGCCTTTTTCCATGCGCTTGAATAGTTCGAGCGCGGTGGTGCCGTTGGCGGTGAGGATGGTCACGAGGTCGCGTTTGAGGCCGGGGCCGGCTTTGGGCAGCAGGCCGTAAATGAGCGGCGAGGTGCTGGTGGCGCTGAATTTCTTCAACAAGGCGACGGCGGCGGTGGTGAGTTCGGTCGGCTGGTTGCTGGTGAGCAGGCTCTTCATCACCGGCTCGACGGCGGTCCACTTGCGTGAGGAAAGCAGCGGCAGCACGGCGAGGCGTTGATCGAGCGGGGCTTTCGGGTCAGCGACGATGTTGTCGATCTTGGATTGCAGGGCGGCGATCTCTTGGGCGGCGGCGTCGTGGCCTTTGGGTAGCTTAGCGAGGCCTTGGAGCATGGCGGGCTTCCACCAGAGGAGTTCGCCGGGTTGTTTTTGGAGAAGGGTGAGCAGCGCTTTCACATCATCGACTTCGCCATCGGCGAGCGAACCGGCGGCGAAGGTGCGAAGGGTGTCGCTCTTGGTGCTGCTGAAGGAGGCGAAGAAGCTGTCGCCAAGCTGGCTGAGCACGCGGCCCATTTGCTTGCTGGAGACACTGGCGACCATTTTGGCCATCCACGGATCGTCGGCGTGTTTGGTCACGATGGCGGCGAGTTCTTTGGCGTCGGTGATGCTGGGGATTTTGAGGAAGAGAGCGCGGTCGGGGTGCTCGGGGAGTGGTTTGAAATGTGGTGCAGCCGTCCCGGCTGCGACAGAACCAGCCGGGACGGCTGGACCACCTTTTTTCGGCACCACACGCCAAATACGCCCATGGTTTTCGCCTTGGCGCATGTCGTGGGTTTTGACGAACTCTTCGGGGAAGAAGCGGGCGTGGTCGATCCAGCGGCGGTAGATGTCGCAGATGTAGATGGCACCGTCTGGGCCGGTGGTGAAGTTCACGGGGCGGCACCATTCGTCGCTGCTGCGGAAGAATTCGGTGCGATCGCCGACACGCGTGGCTTTGAGCGAGGCACCGTTGGGCTCGATCTTGTAGCGGGTGACGAGCTGGCCGGTGGGATCGGGGACGAAGACGTTGTTTTTGAGTTCGGGCATCAAGTGGCCGCGATAGACGCCGAGGCCGCTGCACGCGGTGTTCGTGCCGGCGTGGGCATCGGCGGTGGTGTGGGTGATTTGCAGCGGATAGACGCGGGTCTCCGCGCCGGGCGTGGCGATGTCTTCATGCACCTGCGTGATGCCAGCGTGCGGATTCCGCAGCATGGCCTCGTAGGGCATGACGGTGAACATGAGCGGGTTGCGGTTCGAGCAGTAGAAGTGATGGCCGTAGTCATCGAACGCGCCGCCGTATTGGCCTTTGCCGCCAGTGGGCGTGATCTCGCCGGTCTTGGGGTTCCATTTGAAATTGGAGCCGGGGATGCCGACGACCTTCGTGGGTGCATCGGCGGGATAGATTTCCCGGGCATCGAGGCCGTTGTTGAAATGCACGCAGCCATCCGGGCCCCAGCGCGGCGCGGAGACTTGGAGCTGGCTGTGCTTCGGATTGAAGCCGCGGATGAGGGGCTTGATGAGGTCGGCTTGGTTGTCGCCGTCGGTGTCTTTGAGGAAGAGAATCTGGCTGCGTGTGGTGGCGATGAGGCCGCCGTCGTAGGGGAGGAGGCCCTGCACGTTGTCCATGTGGTCAGCAAAGGTCACGGCCTTGTCCATGCGGCCATCGCCGTTCTCGTCGGTGAGGAGTTGGATGCGGGAAAGCCAGGGATCGCCGGGATTCGGCGGGCCGAGTGGGTAGTCACGCATGTCGGCGACGAACATGCGGCCTTTTTCATCCCAGGTGGCCTCGACGGGATCGAGCACGAGCGGTTCGGCGGCGACGAGTTGCACTTCATACGGGCCATCGAGCTGGATGCACTTCATGCTTTCTTCAGGCGAAAGGGCTTCGCTTTGACCATCGCGCACCGCGCCGATGTCGCTGCCGCCGCTGGCCTGGATGGCGGACCACTTCTCTTTGAACTCGCCGAGCGGATACAATTCATAACGACGCACGATCATCTCCGCGCCTTCGGTCTGGAGGAGGATTTTGCCTTCGGCGGGTTTGCAATCGAAGGCCTCGTTGATGAGCGCTCCGTTGACGAAGTATTGCAGCGTATCGCCCTTCGCGATGACTTCGAGGCGGTTCCACTCGCCGCTAGGGCTTTCGACATCGTTCTTGCCACGGAAGCCGACGGTGTCGCTCCAGTCCTCATCGCGGCCACGCCAATTGATGCGGCCTTTGGTGACGGTTTGGCGTGGAGAGCCTTGTTTCCAAATTTTCTCCTTATCGCGGTCGAGCACGAACTCGGCGGAGAGGGATGTGGTGAGTTCGGGAGTGGGCGAGAGCACCAAGATGTCACCCACGCCGCCCTCGATGATCTGCGCCTCGATGCTGGCCATCCAGGTATCGCTGTAGGCTCCGTGCGGGCCGTAGGCGTGGAGGAGGATGCCGTTGTCCTTGGCCTTCTTTTCGCGAGCGCCCCAGGTCTTCGTGCCCCATTTGAATTCGATGACGAGGTGGTAGTCGCGGTAGTTTTCCTTCGTGGCGACATAGCCATAGCCACGACCGGAGATGTTGAAGGTGCCGTCGGCGGCGAAGGTCCAGATGTCCTTCGGCGCATCGTGGAAATCCATTTTGGGATTCACGTGGTATTCCACCGCGCCGGATTTGATCACCTCGAGGAGATCGAGCTTCTTCGTCACCGGCTGGGCGGTGCAAAGGACGGAAGAGACGAAAAGGGCAGAAAAGACGAAGCAGCGCATGGCGGACATACGAGCAATACGCGGTCGCTTTGCCCGATGAGGCGCGGATTAGGCCCAAGAATGGTGCTTTTGTGACGGACAAGGCATGCGAACGGCTGCTTTTCGGTCGGCGGCGAAGGAAAACCAGTTGCCGTTATGACAATTCTCTCAACCCTCAGCCCTCGCAAACCCGCCCATGGAAGGAACCCCACGCACACCCCCGATCGATAGAGGACGGGAACTGCTTAAAACGGCTCGTGAAGAGATTTACAAGTCCGTTGGGGGCGTTGATTTGCCGGTGTACATCTGGTCGCCGCCCGCGGAAAAAAAGCCGCCGTATCCGATGTCGGTCGCGGCCTTCTTTTTCAGCAGCGGCTGGGATCACGGTCAGATCAGCCAGTTCGCACCGCATTGCGTTTACTTCGCGTCACGCGGCATGCTGACGATGTGCTTTGATTATCGTGTCAGCACGAAACACGGCACCGGTCCCGTGGAAGCAATGGCGGATGTGCGCTCGGCGTTTCGCTGGATGCGCATGAATGCCGTGGATCTCGGCATCAATCCCGGAAAGATCGCCGGCATCGGCGGATCAGGCGGCGGACATGCCGTGGCAGCCGCGGCCGTGCTGCAAGGCTTTGACGAACCGGGCGAATCTGCGGAGACCAGTCCCGCTCCGAATGCCTGCGTGCTTTTCAATCCGATCATGGACACGTGGTCGCGCAAAGCCTTTGGCCCAGAGCGCTGGAAAGACAACGCCAGCCGCAAATCCGCCGACCTCATCCGCGCGATCAAGCGCGGTTTCCCGCCGATGCTCATCATGCACGGCTCCGATGACCGGGTGGTGCCCTTTGCCGGCACGTATGAGTTTGCGAAGAAGAGCGCGCGGAAGAAAAACATCTGCAAACTGATCGAGTTCGAAGGGAAGGGGCACGGCTTCTTCAATTTCAACGTATCCTTCGACATGTATGAGGCCACGCTGAACGCCATGGACGCGTTCTTCGTCGAGCTGGGCCTCATCGAGCCTGATCCGGACGCCGGACTGGGCAAAGAGGACGATCTGGGCTGATTCGCGGCCGTTTGGGGCATCGAGGGGCTTTTCTTCAGGGAAACCGCGTGGACGAAAAATGCTTCTCGCGCCGTTTTGGGATGCGATGTTAAGTTTCGGCTCCGTTTCCCTCCGACCCACCTCCATGATCCGCTCCCTGCTCACCAGCCTGCTCCTTGCCACCGCGCTGCACGCCCAGACCTGGCCCCACGAAGACTCCGATATCAAACCCGACCCCAAAGTGGTGTTTGGTCAGCTCGAAAACGGCCTGCGCTATGTCGTGCTGCCGAATGCGGAGCCGCCCGGACGCGCCAGCATTCGCCTGTACATGGATGTCGGCTCCATCATGGAGGAGGACGACCAACAAGGCATGGCTCACTTCCTGGAGCACATGGCTTTCAACGGCTCGCGCCATTTCAAGGGCGGGGAAATGGTCGAGTACTTCCAGCGGCTCGGCATGGGCTTCGGCGCGGATACCAATGCGCACACTTCATTCAAGGAGACCGTGTACATGCTGGAGTTGCCGAAAGTGGAGGCGAACTACCTCGATGAAGGCCTGAAGCTCTTCCGCGATGACCTCGATGGCATGCTGCTCGATGCGAAGGAGATCGACAAAGAGCGCGGCATCATCCTCAGCGAAAAGCTCAGCCGCGACAGCATCGAATACCGCACGATGCTCGAAGGCTACAAGTTTGCCCTCTCGGAGTCGCTGCTGCCGAAGCGCCTGCCCATCGGCATCGAGGAGACACTCAAGACCATGAGCCGCCAGCGCTTTGTCGATTTCTACGCCAAGTGGTACACGCCTGATCGTGCCGCCGTGGTCGTGGTGGGCGATTTGAAGGACTCCGCCGAGGTCGTTGCGGCCATCAAAAAGCATTTCGACAGCGCCAAGGCCCCGAAACAGAAAGTCGCCGATCCCAGCTTTGGCAAAGTGAGCAGCGGCCATGGCCTCATCGCCACCCTGCACACGGAAATGCAGGCGCAGGCTCTCACGCTGAGCATTGAGCACCAGATCCCGGCAGAAAAAAAGCCGGACACCGCTGCGAATCGTCGTGAGAAGCTGATCCGCGGCCTCGCCGATGCCATGATCAACCAGCGCCTCTCCAAACTGGCCAAGGCCGACGGCGCGCCCATCATCGGCGCGGAGAGCTACAGCTACGAGCAGTTCCAGTTTGTCCGCACTGCCGGCATCCAGGCTCAGTGCGATCCTGCGAAGTGGAAGGAAGCGCTCACGCTTTTGGAAACGGAACTCCGCCGCGCCATCGAGCACGGCTTCACCGAGGCGGAATTCGAAGAGGCGAAGGCCGAGACGCTGCAATCCGCCAAGCTGCGCGCCAGCCAGGCAGACAGCCGCAAGTCCCGCGATCTCGCCAGCAGCATCGTTTCGACGATCGCCGCGGACCGCGTCATCACGCACCCGGCAGGCGACCTCGCCCGCATCGAAAAAGTCCTCGGCACCGTCACCCGTGAGGAGAGCCACAAAGCTCTCGCCGCAGACTGGGAAACCAAGGACATCCAAGTCTTCCTCGGCGGCAATTTGAAGCTCGAAGGCGACGCTGCGAAGCAAATCCTCGCCGTTTACAAAGAGAGCAACGCCAAACCTGTCGCCGCTCCCGAGAAGGAGGAGAAGCTTGCCTTCTTCTACACCGACTTTGGCCTTCCGGGCAAAGTGAAGAGCAAGGAAGAGGCGAAGGACCTCGAACTCACCCAGGTGACCTTCGAAAATGGCGTGCGCTTCAATTTCAAACACACGCCGTTTGAAAAAGGCACCCTCCGCGTGCTCGCGAACTTCGGCGGCGGCAAGCTCACCACGCCCGCGGATAAGCCGGGCATCCTCGCCTTTGCCTCCAGCACCTTTGCGGAAGGCGGTTTGGAGCGTCACAGCGTCGATGATCTGCGCCGCATCTTTGCCGGGAAGACCGTCGCCAGCGATTTCAGCATCGGGGACGAGGCCTTCCTGCTTTCCGGCCGCACCACGCCCACGGACCTCACCGCGCAGTGCCAGCTCCTCGCCGCTTACTTGATCCGCCCGGGTTATCGTGAAGAAGCCGCGCGTCAGTTCGCCAAGAATGTCGATCCACTTTACGTGCAGCTCCAGCACACGGCGGAAGGCATCATGAACAACGAAGTGATGGCCTTCCTGCATGGCGGTGACACGCGCTGGGGCTTCCCAGCGAAGGAAGTGCTCGCACGCCGCACGCTGGATGAGGTGAAAGCCTGGCTCGCGCCGCAACTCAGCGAAGGCTATCTCGAAGTCACCGTCGTCGGTGACACGGATTTTGACACCGCGCTGGCCTCCGTGGCCGCCACCTTCGGCGCGCTGCCTCCACGCAAGGCCGAGAAGCCGGACTACAAGAAAGAACGTCTCGTCAAACTGCCCGATCCGAAGGCCAGCCGCGATTTCACCTTCGAAACGGAAATCCCCAAGGCCATCGCGACCATTTACTGGCCCACCGAGGATATGAATAGCGACATCCAGCGCACGCGTCGCCTCATGCTGCTCGCCGCCGTGCTCGATGACCGTCTCCGCGTGAAGATCCGCGAGGAGCTGGCAGACACCTACTCGCCCGCCTGCTACCACATGGCCAGCGACACCTTCACGGGCTACGGCTACGTCGTCACCATGATCGAGTGCAAGCCGGAGCAGGCCGCGAAGCTCGCCGCGCTCAGCAAAGAGATCGCCAACGATCTCGCCACCGGCACCATCACGGATGATGAATTCGAGCGCGCGATCAAACCCATGATGGCGCAGATCGAGCAAACACGCCGCGACAACCGCTACTGGTCCTCCACCGTGCTGCGCTGCTCCCAGGAGCACCCGCAGCGCCTCGAATGGGCCCGCAGCTTCGTCCAAGATATCACTGGCATCAAAAAGACCGATTTGATCCCGCTGGCGAAGAAATACCTCGCGCAGGATCGCGCCATCACCGCGAACATCATCCCGCAAACCGTCGCCAAACCGGCTCCTGCGGGCGAAACGCC
>Ga0315904_10007847_pt1 | contig 14249 bp, 14 predicted proteins | sample LakEriMetagenome_6_FD_203529 | JGI IMG/M metagenome (GOLD analysis project Ga0315904, IMG submission 203529) | Freshwater fungal communities from buoy surface, Lake Erie, Ohio, United States - Buoy 12 MA120 | ecosystem: Environmental > Aquatic > Freshwater > Lake | place: USA: Lake Erie, Ohio... | reverse complement strand
TAGGAGCACTCACAAATGCACCTGTAGCGGGGCAAATCTTGGGTATTAACGCTGGTGTGCCTACGTGGATTGACGCAGGTGGTTCAGGCACAATTGTCGGAATTGCTCCAATTGTAGAAGTAGCAGGACCAGGTAATGAAAGTCAAATCGCTATTGGGTTTCAAGGCGGAGGTCCTGCTGCCGCGGGCCAGATCCCCTACGGTACAGGTGTAGCCAACACCGGTGCTTTATCAAATGTTCCTACTTCAGGCACTCAATTTTTAGGGGTCGTTGGCGGTGTCCCAGCGTGGAAAGATGTAGGTGCGAGTGGTGCAATCACAGCGACATTTCCATTAATAGAGTCAGCAGGAGTAGGAAACGCGAGTAATATCGCGATTGACTTCAGCGCAAAGGGAGACCTGGTCGTTGGCGCAAACAGCACGGCAGGGGCTCCGGGTGTGATATTGCCGATCGGTGCAACTGACGGCCAGGTATTGGAAGTGTACGCAGGCGCACCAAGTGGAATGCGTTGGGCTACGCCGGCGCCTCCTTCTGGCGGCCCTACAGTCAATCGCAGCAGCGCGGCCACCGTAGAAATCGCACAGCCGCAATCCTTTAATGAAACTATGATTCTCGTGGCTGAAGAGCCCGGCCCTGCTTGGGACGCTGTGTCTAGTCAAGGTGGCGATACTGCACCTTATGAATTAGAGTTTACCACCCCCTGGTTCACAACCTTTCAAAATCCAGCAGCATCAGGAGCAGGCCTTCAGGGCGTAGTTGAATACATAAACGGTGCGAGAACGATTAGGTTAGATGTAATCAATCAAGGTTCAGGTGCTGCTCTCACTCTTGGACATTTGATCTTTGATAATTATGGTGCCCCAGCCCAAGTGCTGGGCTATATCGGACCAGAAGGAGCGAGTTCTTTGATGGGAAACAGTATCGTTATAGTTGGTGCATTTTCTAAATTGGTATATACTGGTCCAAACCCTCAACCAGATCTAATATGTAGTCAAGTATTGGGGGTTAGTTTTGCAAATACTATGGCTATAGCTGCTTACAACTTACCATCTCCAAACGTGGGAACTGCACTCGGCTTGAGTGGATTTGGACCCCAAGGATATTGCAGCGCAATCAAGTTCTTACCAGGAACCGGCGATTACGTAATCGTCGGAAAGTTTTCCAATATTCTTTGCTCTCCGTCGGTTCCAGGAAGTGGTGGATTTTTGAGTATGATCTTATATGATACGGCCGCTAATCAGTATGATCTTTCACCTGATGTGCTTACACTTGGATTGGGTGTACGATTGGCTGGGTCGCCTGGAACTATTAATGACGCATTATGGAACACCACCGCAAACGAGCTCATAATAGTAGGCGAGTTTGATGAATTTGCACAAGATTCTACTCCTACCTTTATAGCTGCTCCGCCAAATGCTCACGGTGTGGCCAGGTGGTCTCTGGGTGCCGGTGCCGGTGCTTATTGGTCAACTACTCCTCCAGGTGCACCGACTGCTGTTAATGACGGGATTTGCGTGCGGCCTATTCTCTCACAGGGTGCAAATGTTGTAATGATTTGCGGGAGCAGCGGTATTCCGGTAGAGTATAATTTAGGGAGCAACGCAACTACCAACTTTACTGGAACTTATCCATCTCCCGCGATCCCTTTTAGTTTCAACTGTATAACCTCATCTTCTTCTACTAATATTGGATTTGGTCTGAACGCATACGATTTCATTCTGTATAATGATACAACTAATTTAGTATGTTATGTTTATTATTTTACGGGTGCAAACGGAACATTAGGCACCGCTCTTGCGCCTGCACCTACAGGGTTTGTTCCAGATGATGAGGGTGGTGTAATTTTAAATGGTGGTATTTATATGTTTACTGATTTTGTTCCGATTACTCCTGTAAATTATTTGCAAGTAGCAGCAAAAAGTTCCATTTATCGTTATGATTCAAACACTCACGCCACAATTAATTTCACTTTGGGAACTATTTCAACACCTTTACTCGGGTTTATTCAAAATGGTACACTTTATCATACCGCCTCTTTTAATGGTCCCACTTGTCCTCAAAGTCAATCATATATAGCTAATTCAGGAAAAACCGCTTGGATCCAAATCGGGGAGAAATCACCAGGTATAACTTATTCATAATTAAGACAAGACATTTTAGCAAAAATCTTTTCTCCGCAGTAATTATAAACCAATTTCAAATGTCTCTTGCTTCTTCTTCTTCTTACAGCGTTGCTGGTTCAGCAATCAAACAGCACGGCCTTCTGACTTTCGCAGCTGGAGAAACCTGTACTGTTCCTTGCAAATCTATTGTTGCTACTGATAAAGTGGTTCTTCGTATTAGACTCCCTACTGCTGGTGCGGCCGCCTACGCTGCTACTCTTCTAAATCACGTATTCACACTCGCCATTACTCCAGGCACCGGCTTTACTGCTGTTGGTCAAGATGCCCTCTTCGCAGGAACTGTTGAGTATACTGTTCTTGCAAACAGTCTCCCTGCTGTTGATATTACCTCTGCTTAAAACTTTAGCGAGTTAGGTGGAGCAGGTGGACCAAGGTGAGGTCTTTTCCAATCTATTCCGTATATTCAGATCATACATATCCACACTATAGATAAGTATGATATTCACCCCACCTCGGTCCCCCTCCCCACCTTTCCGGCGGTCCTTTTTGGATTATTTACGACCTATTTTAGATTATATACAGCAAATAATCAACAAATATGGTATTAATCTAACCGAAATACACTATTACGGGGAATAATAAATTTATTATTCCAAATATTAATCAAAATTGGTTAGATTATTCACGATTCATTTAGATTATTTACAACCTCGCCCAAAAACTGATTATTACAAGATATAGACCATTAAATAATATAGAAATTAAGCAATTTTTTATATCAAGTAAGAGTATATAGCAAATATAAAAACATAATGACGCAACCAACGCAGATATATTATGATCTTGATGTCGTAAATACGGTGCAACCGTCGCAAACCACCGCGCAGGCCGCGCAACCAAATCGCCTCACATTTACGGAGATCAGAAGCAGTCCTATTTTAGACAACCCCAGCGATTACTTCTTGTCTATTGTGAGGTTTAGTTTAGACACAGCCGGCAGTATGCCTTTGTTTATCCCGCAGATTGAATTGAATAACAGCGCAGGTGGTACACCTTGGAACAATACTGTATACTACATTACGGTTGAATACAATCCACCTGCTGCACCGCAGGATAGATTGATTAAAAAGGAGCGTGTGATTTGGGTGCCGCAATCCGCAATCTACCCTGCTCCTGGTGTCGTCCCTGCGACCATTCAGGCAAACACCGAACCCTACTACTGGTGCAACAACATTCAGGCTTTCGTCTGTATGATGAATGAAGCACTTGAATTGGCGTATCTTGATATTATTGCACAGGCTGCGGCTGCTGTCCCGCCTATTGTCCTTCCCGCGACTTGGGTTGCCGGAAAGCAACCCTATTTCCTCTGGGACGCCACCTCCGCAAAGTTGACCTATGTCGCCCCTACCCTAATCTTTGAACAAGAATGTTTAGGAAATGGAACGGCGACCGGATTTGTCTACTTTAACAATCCCCTCTTTACCCTCTTCTCTTCTATGCAATCATTTCATAACTACACTTATAATCCCGCCCCGACCTCAATCAACGACACAGAGGCAAACTATTTGCTGAAGACATTTAACAAAAAGGGTGGGGCGCTGAACAATTATGTTCCAGCGAATGTAGATCCAAGTGGAAATATGGTAGGTTCAGGCCCTCCCTATAATGCCTTCTTTATGGAACAACCCTATAGCACGGGTGCTACTCTCTGCCCGATTCAATCCCTCGTCTTCACGACGACCCTCGTTCCTGTATTACCCCAATTGATCGGAGTTCCGCGATCATTAAGCGATAATGTAGGAACTGGTGGGGCTTCGGGGCAGAACGACAATATAAGCAACGAAATCACAGATCTCGTGGTTAATTTAGTAAATGGAACTGAATATTTCCCGAATGTTCTCTATTTGCCGACCGCCGAATATCGCTTGATTGATTTGCAATCCAACGCCCCCCTTTACGGCATTCAAATCAACGTACTCTGGAAAGATGTTTACGGAATTCAACACGATTTTTATCTCCAGAATGGTTGCTCCTGTTCCCTGAAAGTTATGTTTCGTAAGAAGAACGCCCCGATCTAACTATTTATTTTAGGCGTATTTCTTTTTTTTTTATCTTTGCAGTTATTATAAAGCAAAGATAAATCCAAATGGCTTCCGCAGATTTTGAGAAGATTTGTGTCCAAGACGACCTGCTCTTGACCACCGACAAGGTTCGCTACGCTGTCTTTAAGGGCGCGCAAAATATTACCCCGTCCCAGTATGAAGCGATTTCCAAATCGCCTTCTTCTATTACCTTCAACGTACAATTGCCCAGCGAGTCCACGGTTTTTAGCAGACGCATTATGATTGAGACCCAGATGTCCGTCAAATTCACCATTACCCCCAACTCCAGTATGACTGTTGGATCCCGGGCTGTTAATTTAGCATACGGCTCCGCCCTTGGCCCCTTCCCCTTTCACTCGTGCTGCAATACTATCCAGGCCACCGTGAACAACAACACTATTTCAACCAATCAAAAAGATATAATGTTTCAGCTTCTCCGCTTCGGTGATCGTCGCGAGGTTGCTCGTCTCAACAACGCCACCCCCACCCAATACGACAGTTATTACAGATACGCTGACGCACTTGGCGCTAATAACAACCCCAACGCCGGTTGGAACGACTGCGAGTATGATCAGGATTTTCAGCCCCGAGGTGCTTTTAAGATTATCTCTATTGCTGGAAACCAGCCATACGTGCAGGACGCAAACGCTCCCTACGACATCACCATCACATTTAAGACCCGCGAACCCCTTATGCTTTCGCCCTTCATCTGGTGCGACCCTGAAAGCAACAACCAGGGTATGTACGGGGTACAGACCTTGAATTTCACGTTTAACCTGGGTTCCGCAAATCGCGCTTTCCGCCTTGCTCTTGGTCAGCTCGGAACTACCGGAAATCTTTCCCCCGCCAGCTCTACCTCCCAGTTTGCCGTCAGCGCCGCCGTCATCACAGATGTTGCCTCTGCCCAACTTCAAATGCTCTTCTTGACTCGTCAGCCTTCCAACTTGGTCAGCGCGCGCAACGTACTCCCATTTGCTGAGTACCCCCGGTACTTAACCGACGTCGGTTCTACTCTGCCCGCAAACGGTAATGCGGTTGAGCAGACCTTCCAGAGTATTCAGTTGAACTCTGTTCCCGATAAGTTGATTATCGTTGCAAGGAAGAAGATGGGCAACCAGACTCCCGCCGACAGCGACAGCTTCCTCCCCATTAGGAAGGTCAACATTTCATTCAACAACAAGGCCGGTCTTTTGTCGGGCGCCACCCAGCTTGATCTGTGGCGTATGTCTGTTGAATCAGGCAGCAACCAGACTTGGAATGAGTTTAGCGGTTCAGCCTACAAGAGCGCCCAGGGTGGTCAGTCTGCAGACAACGGGCTTCCCCAGAGTATCCCTCTTTGCGGCTCGGTTCTTGCTCTGGAGTTCGGACGCCATATTGAGCTTGACGACGTGTACGCACCCGGGTCAATCGGCGCTTTTCAATTGCTTTTTAAGGTTGAACTTGAGAATAACACCGGTCTTGATATTGCGCCCAACCAGTATGAACTTGTGCTGATCACTATGAACAGCGGCGTTTTCGCTATAGAACGCGGGACCAGTCAGACTTACACCGCCATTCTGTCCCGTGCTGACGTGTTGGCTGTGTCTTCTCGTCCACAGTATTCCAAGTCCGGTCTTGCCCGCCTCGTCGGTGGTGCAATTGAGGACAAGGTTAAGATGCTTGCCCGTCCTTTGATGGACGCGGTTGGTATGGGCACTTCTGGCGGCGGTATGTCTGGTGGCGGCACTTCTGGTGGCGGCACTTCAGGCGGCCGTATGGCGAAACATTTGGGTATGTAATTTACTTAAAGCCCATTTAGTAAATAATGTGAACCAACCCGTGGTTCTTTTAACCGGCTTGGCGCAGAGGCAGCGCGCGGGGCTCATAACTCCGAGGTCGTACGATCAAAACGTACAGCCGGTATTCATTATTTCAATAAAAAAAAGGTCTTACCCTGCCTTGTTTTTATTGCACTTACTTCTTCGCTTTGCCGTATGTCTTCAAACAACCTTTGCACAAATCCCAAATGTGGCCTTGCACAGGCCAGAGTTCCACACCCTCAATCTTGCACTTGTCGCACTTACCGCATTTCAGTCTCTTCATCTCGTCCTCCAGAGCCTCCTTCCTATCTTGGACCTGCTGGGAGCAGTATTTATGCACCTCTCCAGCGCCACAGCATTTGTCGGTTGAAAACGCACAGTTGAAACTCATTCTTATTGCTTGTTGGTTGATCACTACATATCTATTACCTGATTGAAAATCTAAATCAATTTTTTTTGAAATCCATTAATAATCCAATATCATCATTTTTGTTGTGCTTCAAAAACTCGCTGAATTGGCGTCTGCTGGTCTGTTCTTCCAGAATATGGGTCATAATATGGGTCGGCATCTGCTGCTCGTCGTGCTTTGAGTGTGTCCTCTTCTGTGTAATGATTTTTGAAACGCCAGCCCTGCTTGATTTCTTGGTCTCTCATCATTTTTTGTATCTTTTTTTCCCTCTTTGCATCTTCCGCTTTCTTGACTTTGATCCTTTCTTTCTCCTCGGAAGTGTAGATGCGCTTTGGTGTTTGAAATGCATCATAAAGTGCACGTCTCAATACGGTTTCCATTTCTTGTTGCTTGTTGTGTTCACGCTGCTATTCTACAACTTTCCAGAATCCAAATCAATTTTTTTTCATTTCAGTCATTTTGAGTTGGGAGAGTTTGTGTTCCAAAGCGTGGTTTCGTTCTTCCAGTATCCAGGTACGATCTGCATACCATTTAGCGGCTTTATCAAGGGCTGCCTTATAAGCAGCTACTTCCTTCTCAAGGGCTTCCACGCGAGCCTTGTAGTCTATTTGATCTTGCATTTGCGTCGGTGTCCTTCCTCTCTTCTCACTTTTCCATTTCAATTTTTTCAGGTGGGGTAGGTTGAGTGAGGTGGAGTGGATTCCAATCTATTCCTATAGGCTGGAATGCTTGTTTCAGCCAGGAGAAAGTTATGCGTTTTCACCCCACCTCGGTCCCCCTCCCCACCTAACTTTTAAAGGTTAAGCATAAATGCAAAAATTAAAATATCCAACTACTGTAGAAAGAAATGCCTATCAAAATCCCCCGTCCACCTATTAAGCCCGTCGTAGATTTAGCAAAAAGGGTCCTGCCTGCTTTGTGCCCCAACCCTAATGTGTCTATTTCTCTACCTCCGAAAATTACCTTTGGTTGCCGTTGAGTGATCTTTTAGGGTGTTTTTTTCTCAATTAATTTTAAGACCCGTGTACTTAAAATTAATGGAAGGCGCTATTTCTTTTTACGAAGTCAATAAACTCTACAACCGCATTCTGGCTTTAGAAGCAGAGAATGCAGAACTGAAAAAAAAATTAGAGACATCTACTGCTGAACGCCTTGGAATGCATTCTGTCTCTTTTGGCTCGCCCTTTATGGACGATCCTGCTCCTGAACCTACTTGTGTTCCTCGGTCTGCTGTGTGGCGGCCTTCTCCTCACCCGAGCTGGTGTCGTCAGATCGTAGAATAGAATCCCAGTCAGCGGTTGCAAGCTTCCCGTTGTCTGCCTCGTATTGTGCACCAAGAACCCGAATGTGCTCTTGCTGCTCTTTGATGTAAGCAATCAGCTTCGCGCGCTCGGCTCGCAGGCTGTCTGTTGTCTGTTCAAGACTTTCAATCTGTCGGCCTAATGCTTGAATCTCTGGGTTCTCGCGGTTCCATTCGGCGTATTCAAGCTGGCTCATTTCATCATTCTCCAGCTCTTCAATCCTGGCCTTGAGTTCTTCATTTTCGTACAGCAATTCAGCATTCATTTTATCCAGTTCGCGGTTCTCGTGGTTGATTTCTGCATTATATTTCTCCAGATCTTCAACCCTTTCTGTCTGAATAGTGTAGTCTTTCGCAAGTTCATTCACTTTCGCTCGGAGTTTCTCAATTCTCGTCAAAGGCTCCTCGCTTTCGTCGTCGTCTGTGTTTTCGTCTCCTTCCAGTTCGTGCGTGAAGTTGATTGCGATCTGCTGCAGCCACTCCTTCTCGGGCAGGTTCTCGCGGAACCAGCGCGCAATTTCCCTGTCGCTGAAGTAGTAGTTCAATTGCTGCTGGAGTTCTTCATATTCAGTTGTTTCACCTGTGTCTTCAACAGTTTCAATAAACGATCTGTCCATTATGTAATGCTTGTCTGTCTATTACATAATGAGAAAAAAACAAATCAATTTTTTTTAGAATTCAATAATAATCCTAAATCATCAAAAATAATCAAAATGTGAAATGCTAATTTATTGATTTATGAAAAAAATTGATTTGGTTTCTTTAAGTCAATACATACTCCAAGAATCAATTCCAAGGAAGCGAATCAATATGCAAAGAACCAGAACCACACAGGCAGCCTACCACTTGAGCAAAGGAATCTACTTTGAGGAGTACTTCCCAGCCGCCAGACGTGAAGATGAAGCCACAAACAAGCAAATCTACAACCTCGCCAAGAGGAACAAGTTTTACGCGAAGCAGATCGGACAAATGCTGGGTGTCGTGGAGACATTCGGATTCTACGCCGGCTCCCCTTACTTTATGCACGTCGCAAAGAAAGCCACCAAAGGCGGTTCAATCGTCGTCGGGTTTATCGCCTTCACAGCGGATACACTTCGTGGTGAAGAACGCTTCTTGACCACGCTCCAGTATCTCTTCGTGCACCCCAAGTTTCAAGAGAAAGGCGTCGGCACGGAACTCTACCAGAGAATGCTTCGCACCTCGGAGGATTTCGGCATTTCAAACCAGGCCGTGGAGTTTGATGGAAACAACCAGCGCCTGTGCGAGCTCTACACCAGAGCAGGATATGCTTATCTTCCCAAATATGATGGGAAGGTAAACCTCGGCGACGGACCTCACGTCAAATGGTACAAAATTCAGGTCAAAAAATATGTGTCGCCCTTTGAACTCACACTCGTTGAAGAGCCAGAGGAGGCTGTTGGATCCCAGGTTCCACATTTCAAAAACATCAGAGCCGCGATTCTGGCTGCCGCTCAATAATTAATCCATTTCAGGTCATTCATTATCGTTGAATTACAGACGCAATTATGCTTGTAATAACCCTGCTTGGTGGAAAACATCTTCACGTATTCGTAGAGGTGTGTAAGCAGATTTTTTTCTTCTGTGAATGAGGAGTTGTGGTGTCGCAGCGAAGACAGCGTTGAATTACTGACGCTAAATGCGTGCAGCGTGTCCTTCCACACTTTGTATTTGGCGTTCAGTTCGCGCTGTGCTTTGAGATACTCCTCCTCCGTGTACAGTTTCTTCTTGGAGATGTCGCGCAGCTTCGCCAGTTCCGCGTTATACTGATCCATAAACACTTTGTGGTTCTTTTCAATATCCGTGTTGAGAACGCTTATATAGTGTGCTACTTTGTCTGCTTTGGCGCTTTGGGTTGCTGGAACGGGTATGAATGTATGTGTTGCAACCGATACGGGTAATACGACAGGGGCTGCCCGTCGTATGACGGCAGGGGCGGGGGCTGGGGCTGGCCTGGGTGCTGGCTTTGGTACTGCTTTTGCTGGGGCTGGGGCTGGCTTTGGTACTGCTTTTGCTGGGGCTGGTGCTGGCTTTGGGGCTGGTGCACGTTTAGGTAGGATTCTTTTGACTGCTTTATAGACTCGTCGGCGACCGCCTCGCAAGTCTGCATCTTCGGTTGCGTCGTCGTCGGATCCGAGTCCAAGTTCAAAATCGTCTGCCCCATAATCTTCGGCTTCGTCTGCGTTCGTAAAGTCCACAGCGGAAGTAGAAAGTTCATCAATCGGGACTGCGTATACACAGGACGCAGAAAAAAGGAGCGGCAAAAGTGCTAAAAGGGCGTAAGTAGGGCGCATTCTGTGGGGCTATACCTTAAGATGAGATTTTATATTTTGGTTTCGCCATTCTACCCGTAAATACTTTCCAGTTTTCATTCGTGATTCTGATCGGATCGGGATCTTCGTCCATATCCTTCGGCTTCTCCTTCTCCTTCTCAAAGCCACCACGGGTAGTAGAGAACATTTCTTGGAAGGGTTGCAGCGTCTCATCAATATCAGTTGCGTTGGAAGCCAGAGCAGGACGAATAGGCAGCATATCAGCCCTGCTTTGGTAAGCAAAGGGATTCGCCAATCCAATTCTGCGCTTAAATGGAGTCATTTCCTCCTCATTATCCAGCGCCGCGTTGCCTCCCCATATCTCATACGGGAGTTGATCGTTAATGTTCTCGTGCACGCCATCATACACTCCACCGGAAAGAATCTGACCTCTGCGTTTCAGGAACTCCGCGGGGGCATTCAACTCGTTAATAAAGGGCATCATTTTCTCGCGCGCCTCGCGACCCTGCGACATATCCACGGTGCGGGGGCGTCCCCGTTCCAGTTCAGCAAGAAGTTTCATATCCTCCAAATGCCCGCGCTGTGATCCAAAGCCGAAAAAGTCTTTTGCTTTGTCTCCCCAGGTGCGTTGGAGACCCGACGGCACATAATCAGACAAACTGTCTGGGATAATTCTGGAGGTTGCCCTGCGAACATCACTCATAGTCGGCAAGTTGTTTGCAATCGTGTTGTACCAACCGCTCGCGGAGTCAGCGGCCGACGAAGCCCAGTCTTTGACTGTATCCCAAATGCCGCTGCCTTCCAATTCACCTACCAGCGTATCGTCGGTGATTCCGTAATGCTTCATCAATTTCGCGAGGAGTTCGGGTGGGACACCTTGGCGGTGCAGATATTGCCTTGCATTCGCCCTTGCGTTTGCGCGGCGCTCTCCGCGACCCAGACCAATTAGCGAATTGCTCGGCTGGCGTTGGGGCTGCTGCGCGTTGCCCCACGTCTGACGCTGCTGCTTGATATTTACAATCCAATCTCTCAAACTGTCCAGAACCGCAGTATCTTCATCTATATCATCTCCGGTTCCTATCTTTTGCATAAGGTTTCTAAGGTTTTGCGGTAATGTATCATAAAATGCGCGCATTCCCTGAATATTTGGATTCTGTGCGGTTCCAGGATCCAGAACAGCACCCAACGTGTCTATCTCGTAGGCCTTGTATAACTCCCAAACCTCGTCGGTTTGGTCCCGGTTTAACTCTGCAATTTGGAGGGGTTGGGTGCCTCCAGCATCAAGGTATGCCTGCTGTTCTGCTGTGAGTTGACGCGCTGCTGGTGCTGCGGGCTGCTGCTGCTGCTGTTGCTGCTGTTGCTGCTGTGGATCCGCTGGCCCGGCAGCCTGTCCTTGCTGTGCTTGCTGTGCTGCTGCCTGTGCTGCTGCTGCCTGTGCTGCTGCCCGTGCCGCTTCTATATATTCTCTCCTAATATCTGGAAGATATTTTCCGACAATTGTTGAACTTGGAGTATTTAATCCTGGCTGACCAGCAACTGCAAATGTTATAATATCGCGTTTCAACCCTGATGCTTCTCCCGCCAACCTACGAGTATTAAAAACAGCATCTACTCGTACACCGTTTGCTACTTGGTGATCATTATATGCGCGAAGCAAAGCCATAATACCGTCTCTGTCTCTATAATTACCATAACCGCCGTCCGGTGCTCGTGGAGGCGGGATTGCCGGCCACGGAAACGGGCCTGACTGTGGATTTCCCGGCTGTGGTGGTCCTGCGTCTGGTGCCTGCCCCTGCTGTGGTGCGGGTCCTGGTCCTCCCTGCGCCGCTGCCGCCGCTGCCGCCGCCGCTGCTGCGTCCGCCGCTTGCTGCTGCTGAACGAGAGGGTCAACCGCAGGTGCAACCGGTAGAGGATTCTGGTTAAAAATCTCATTCTTGATCCGCTCATTTTCAGCTGATGATTTATAGCGTGCAACATCTTTCTTGGTAATATTGGTGTAGATCGCGGCTTTCAGATTGTCCTCCATAAGTTTCACGGTTGAATATGCGTCAGCCGCGCCTGTCCTAAAGCGTTCGTAAGCCGCCCGCTCTGGACCCGTGTTCCTCAAATTGGTTGTTGGAAAATTGTTGAAGGAGGTTGCATACAGAGAAGCAGTTTGTTTCAGCAAGGAAATCAGAGGCAGCAAATAGGTAGTGTTTACACCGCTTGAGAAATCGCTTGATTGCGTCATCTGGGGCGCGTAGAGTCTAATGTAGTTCACAAGTTCATTATAGGTTGCAATAATATCAACCATTTTGAAATAATCTGAACTGATGCTGATTAAACGCGCATCTGAAAGCAAGCGCGCGGGAGAATTTCCCAGATTGATTAGGGTCTGCAGCTGGCCGTAGATGTCGGTCTTAAAGCCGAGAAGCTGTGATAATTTATTAACAAACGATCCGATCTTGAAAGAAACGCCTACATCAGCGGGAGACGGGGGCATTTGACTCTGTTCGTAAAGGCTTGCCTGCCTGATTTCATTTTGGTACACTTGCTTATTAGCGCGTGCATCAGCGGTGTTAAGAAAAAGCCGCTCGGCTTCCCTGCTGTAGCCTTGCTCGTTTTTCTTGTCCGATTTCTTACTAACGGGGTGAGCGTCCAATAGTTTTTTTAAGCGATCCATTTCTCTTTATATAATATGCTAAAGATAAAAAAATTATGTATGCGACCGACGTCAGACCGAAAAAAAAAGGTCTTACCCTGCCTTTTTTGTGGTGTGCTTACTGGGCGCTGATTTGAATGAGTTCAGGCATCTCGTCGTCTGCGTAGTAAATGCCTTCGGCAATTTTGAGAAGAGCAACTTTCGTCATTTTGTACCAAAATCTGGTGTTTGTGGTGGGTTGCTTCTCAAAGTTGAGCACGTAGGGAAGCCAGTTGCTGTCTTCGTTGGCCGCAGCCCACTCGTTCAACCTTGCAGCTGCTTCTTTGAAGTTTGTCTTGAAAACAGTCTTGAGGGCCTCGTTCAATTCTTCGTCAGTTGCATTTTCAAACCAGCAACCGCCTTCATCTTCGGGTTCGCAGTTTGCGTACATCTCCTGGCCGCACTTGGGGCAAACGCGCTCGTAGTCTTCGCTCTGATTGATGGCCGAGGAAATCATTTCATCAACGATTGATGAGATCATTTGCATAGTAGTCGTCATTTTGTCTGTGTCTGTGTCTTTGTAGAAACGCTGATGAGGTTAGTATTCAATTTTTTTTGCTTTCAATTTTTTTTATTTTCACTATAATTTGGATTCACATCTGGTCGTTTTTTTTTTGTGGCTGGTGATCACTTCACCTCTGTCTTTGAGATCACCTTGCCGCCCTTCAATTTCAAGATGAATTTTCTGGGAGCTGTTCTGCGCCTGTTTTTTGCGACAATTGGTTTTTTGGTGATGTAGCCTCCACGCCTTCTGCTCCACTCCCACACGCATTCGCAGTCAGAGCATAAATGATTTGAAAATTCACCTTCTTTTTTGCAAACGTCGCATTCAGCTACATCTTTGTCTGCATCAACGTAAATGCATTCCTCGCATTTCGCGCAGTAAACTCGGTTGTCTTCAATTCCATCAGGAGCGCAGCACATATTACAGCAGTCGTCTCTGCACCCTCTGCAGATAAATCTCTTCACGTCGTCGGTCTCGCAAGTCAAGCACTTCATATTGTCTATTGGTGGTTCTTTGATTCTACACATATCAGGAAAATCATTTCAATTTTTTCTGCGGACAGCGGTGCACAGAACATCACCATTTTTATTCAAAATAATCTTTCTCTGCGACTTTTGGATACTGTGAAACCTCCAAACTCGCTGCCTCGGCTTTCGCCTTATCCAGTACTGCATTCTGCTCTTCGGCACGCTTCTTGATGAGTTCACTAAATTTCCGATCCTCTTCTGATTGCTTGTTCCAGAATTTGAGCCACTCGGGAATGTAAAACCACATTTTATCTTTGCTTATAATCTAACCGAAGATAAAAATAATCAAGAAATCGGCGCGCGTTTAAAGCAGGAGGGGGAGAAAAGGCGCTACAGTTGACGCGACATTCCCAAGATCGCTCCAAAAATCGCCCCCAGACGCGCCACCACCGGAAGTGCCTGCGCCGCGGTAGGTCGCCTTGGCGTCTTTGAGTGCCTGCTTGTAGGACACCCCGTGTGCCTTGGAATACGCCTTAACGTGGTCAATCCATTTGGAGGCGCGCTTTCCACCGC
>Ga0315904_10007845_pt1 | contig 14254 bp, 12 predicted proteins | sample LakEriMetagenome_6_FD_203529 | JGI IMG/M metagenome (GOLD analysis project Ga0315904, IMG submission 203529) | Freshwater fungal communities from buoy surface, Lake Erie, Ohio, United States - Buoy 12 MA120 | ecosystem: Environmental > Aquatic > Freshwater > Lake | place: USA: Lake Erie, Ohio... | reverse complement strand
TCGGATCGATTACACTGATGGTTTGAGAGTTCAGGTCCTGGCACATCTGCACGAGTGTGAAGTCCGATCATCATTGTCTGCAACACCAAACAGAAGGCACAAATGCTGATGCACGAAATTGAGTAAAGCTACTCGCGTGGAAAGCGAATAAACCTGTCGAATACAATGTTTGAGGCAAGAACATTCAGCCTCCAGACATCCTGCACCCCGCGCGCGTATCCTCTACGCCTCCGCCGAGGCAAAACAGGCGGTGGCAGACAAAGTCCGGAAATCACTTCAAAAATTGAATCGCGCGAGTCGAAAGCCCAAGCCGGACCCGCAGCATCAGCAGGCGGCAGGACGCCAATCGACAACCAGTTGGGGCGAAGTATTGCAGCACTGGTTCTACTATGGCTTTACTTTATCCACGGAACGGGGCGTCCCTCGCGGTTGTGTTGGCGCCTTCAAGGGGAAAAGAAATGAGTCTGGGCCCGGAAGTGTCTGCGGAAAAGGTGACGCACAGCGTTCGCCGGTTCCGGGCCGCGTCCGGCGACGGGCTGCCATTTTTCCCCTATGGCCTGCTGCCCGTGATCGGTTTTCTCCTACTGACACTCGCCGCCTGGAGTGGTTTTGCGCATCACAGCATTGAAAACGTCGTCCGCCTGACAGCGGAGCAAACGATCCTGGACACGGGCGCGCAATGGGCAAGCCTTGACGTCTCCGGTCAATGGGTAACCGTTGCGGGCGAGCCGCCGACCCCCGAAGCGGGCGAGCGGCTGCTCAACTCGATCCGGACCGCGCGCGCACCCACATGGCTCGGCCTCGCCCCGCCCGTTACGAAGGTAACGGGCAATTTCGGTGCAGGTACTGTAAGGCCGGGTCAGGCATCCGGCTCAACGCCGCTTCTCTCTGCCGAGACCGACACACCGCAATACCGGTTCAGACTGTCCGGCGCCAAGCTGACCCTGGACGGCCGCGTTCCGGACATTGCAACCCGCGACGCGCTCATAGAAGCTGCCAACACGAACCGCCCGCAGCGGATTGAACTCGTGGAAAGCAATCTCGACACAATTGGGATTGCGGCGCCTGACGGCTTCCGCGACACGGCATTGCGCGGCATCGAGACGCTCAAGCTCTGCCATTCCGGAACCGCGAGCCTCAATGCACTCCAGTTTGACCTGCGATGCGAGCTTCCCGAAAGTGAAGCAGAGCGCGTGCGCACGCTTGCCAGCGCTCCGCTCGCCTATGGTTCAGTCGGCGAGATTCAGATCCTGGCGCAGGAAGTTGTCGAAACTTGCGAGGAAGAACTCGCGCGCCTGCTTGAAGCGTCCCGCATCGAGTTCGATCCCGGCAGCGACCGCATCGCGAGTTCAAAAGCCGCCCTGCTCGATCTGACTGCTCGCGCCGCTGCCGATTGCCCTGGCACCCTGCGCGTTGAGGGGCATACGGACAATACAGGCGGCGCCAGCATAAACGAAAGTCTCAGCCGCCGCCGCGCCGAAGCCGTCCGCGCAGCGCTGATCCAGCGCGGCGTGGCACCTGCCCGCATCATCGCGGCCGGTTATGGCTCGGCGCAGCCGCTCGGCGACAACTCGACGCAGGATGGCCGCGCCATGAATCGCCGGATCGAAATCCGCATCCTGAGGGCTGACGAATGATTGCCACTGAATCCCACGCTCTTAAATTTTCCGCACCCGGAGCCTGACCATGGCTTTTCTTCTTTTCAAGATCTTCGTTCTGCTCTGCCTCGCGGCTCTCATGGGCGCCGCAATTGCCTGGTGGTGGATGCGCCGCAAGTTTGTGGATGTGACGGAATCTCACACGGAACTGAACCGGCAGGTCGATGCCTTTCTGGCGCAGGGCAAGGCGTTGACGCGCGAGGATGTCGAGTATTCGCTGAAGATGGCACTGGCGAGCTACCGCCCGCCCCAGCCCGACTTCATGCCGGTCGAGCAGAAGCTGGTGGACCTGGAGCGCGCCGTCTCGGCGCCGGACCAGAACGCGGCGGCCTTGCATGAACGTCTTGGCGGCGTGGAGCAGTCCGTGTCCGCCATCTCCGCAGCCATCGCATCGATGCGCACGGTGCATCTCGAGGCAATCGACCAGCATCTTCGAGGCGTATCGGCGCGCATCGACAATCTTCGCATGCCCGACATCGACAGCGTCAACACGCGCCTCACGGCGCTCACGACGCACGTCAGCGACTCCCGCTTGCCGGACCTTCGCGGCGCGATCGAACCCCGGCTTGAGCGCCTTGAGCAACTGATCTGCGGGATCAAGTTGCCCGAAGCGGATCTCGGGCCTGTGCACAGCGGGATGGCGGCAATCCAGGTGGCCATTGAGAATCTGGAACTGCCGGAACCGAATCTGGCGCCGCTGCAAACCCGGATCGAAGAACTCTCTGTCCGTCCGGAGCTGCAGCGTCTCTCGGATGAGATCGACGCGCTAGCGGTCGCTGCGAAGGCCCGCGAGCCGGATCTGGACATCGTGCTGCAGCGCGTGAGCGCGCTCGAAATGGCCGTGCGCGAAGTCCAGATCCCAGAGCCGGATCTCGCGCCCATCGTCGAACGTCTTGCGCTCCTCGAGGCGCGCCTCGCCGCGGGCCCCTCTTCCGAAACGCTTATTGGCACCCTTGCCGGCATCGAGAGCGACCTGGACGTGCTGTCGCGCCGGCCCGTCGATCTGGAGCCAGTCTACAGCCAACTCGGCGCACTGGATGCCTCACTGGCCTCGATCCGGACAGAACTGCGCGGCCAGAACCGCACGGGGTCTCTGGAGCGCCGCCTTGCCGCTCTTCAGGAGGCGGTCCTCAATACTCCGCAACCGGATTATACCCGTATTGACCTTGCCCTGCGCTCTATCGAATCGACGTTCGATCTCGGCGCACTGGAAGACCGGCTGACGGCGATCGAGTACGGGCTCACGGCGGTTCACCATATGCTGCGAAATCGGGGCGAACCGCCTCGCGCTGAGACCGAAGTACGCGTTCGCACTGAAACTCCAGCACCCTTCGAACCTCGCCCGGTACCGCGCCCGGCGCGCATCGTTCCTGTCCCGCCGCCAGAGCCGGCGCCCCGTCCGGCCCGCCGCCCTGATCCGATCACGCTTGCCCGCCGCGTGGACGACAAAGCCAACCTGCTGACCCACGCAGCCTTCGGGACGAGTGATGATCTGGAACTGATTGTCGGCGTCGGCCCGATGCTCACGGAACTACTGCACGAAGTCGGCGTGTTCTATTTCTGGCAGGTCGCCGAATGGAACAGCGCCGATGTCGAGTACGTGGACGGCAAGCTGCTGCATTTCAAAGGCCGGATCGAGCGTGATGATTGGGTGGGCCAGTCCCGCAAGCTTGCCTTGTTGCCCACATCGGCCAAGCGCCCCGAAGCCGAGTAAAGCTGCCGCCGCGATAAGTCTTGGCATTTTGGGCTGAGCGCGCCACACCGTTTCAGAGAAATCAGGAGGAGCGCGCATGCTGGAAGGCATCAAGGTCGTCGAATACGCCACATACATGGCGGCGCCGGGTGCCGGTTGCATCCTGCGCGACTGGGGCGCAGACGTCACCAAGATCGAGCCGCCGGGCGGCGACCCCATACGCCTCTTCTTCCGGACCATCGGAACGGACCTGCAGGACAATCCCGTCTTCGATTTCGACAATCGCGGCAAGAAATCTGTCGTCATCGACACCAGCAAACCGGAAGGCCAGGCGCTGATCCGTGAAATGGTCAAAGACGCTGATGTCTTCCTTACTAATGTGCGCCCCGGTGGTCTGACGCGGTCCGGCCTGGATTACGAATCCCTGAAAGCTCTGAATCCCAAACTCGTCTACTGCTCGCTGACCGGCTACGGGCTCGAAGGTCCGGACGCGGATCGTCCGGGCTTCGACATAGCCAGCTTCTGGAGCCGCACAGGCGTCGCGAATCTCACGATCCCTAAAGGCGGAGAGCCCTTCCCGCTGCGCACGGCGTTCGGCGATCACACCACCTCCATCGCAGCAGCTGCCGGTATCTGCGCCGCACTTGTAGAAGCTGCGCGCACCGGCAAGGGCCGCCTTGTGGAAGCGTCCCTCTTCCGCACAGGGCTTTACACGATGGGGTCCGATCTCGCGATCCAGCTCTTCTTCGGCCGTGTTGCCTCCACCAAGGGCCGGGGCGAGCAGAACGTGCCAATCTCGAATTTTTTTCAGACCAGGGACGACAAATGGTTCTGCATCGTCGCGCGCCAGGGCGAGACGGATTGGGCGCCACTCTGCCGCGTCGTCGGCCGCGAGGAGTTGATCAACGACCCGCGCTTCAACAACGCCAAGGGCCGGCGCGCCAACGCCGCCGAAGTTGTTGCCATTCTTGATGCCGGCTTCGGCGCCTACGACATGACGCAGCTCGCCGCGCGTCTCGACGCGGAATCTATCGCCTGGGCGCCCGTGCAGACGCTCGCCGATGTCGCCAGGGATCCACAAGCCTTTGCGGCCGGCGCCATTGTGCAGACGCCGAGCGCCAAGGGCGACGGTACGACTTACGCCTCGCCTGCGTCGCCTGTGCGTTTTCCGGGTGCGGATGATGGGCCCAAGGGTCCCTCTCCGACCCCCGGTCAGCATACCGCCGAAGTGCTCGCTTCCCTCGGCCGCAGCGAAGCAGACATCAAGGCGCTGTTCGCCTCAGGCATTGTTTCCTGACACTGCTAAGGCGCTGCCTAGTTGCCGTTGAAGATCGGCGCGCGCTTCTCTAGGATCGCGTTGACGCCCTCCACATGGTCGTTCGTCTCGTGCATCAGCGCCTGGGCAGCTGCCGACATTTCCATGATCGTGTCATAGGAAGATGTCGTACCATGACGCATCAACGTCTTGGCAAGGCGCAGCGCCTGCGGCGGTTGCTGGGCGATCTTGTTCGCAAGTGACATCGCTTCGTCCATCAGCTTGTCCGCCGGAACAACGCGGGACACGAGGCCCCACTCGGCAGCCGTCTTTGCGTCGATCACATCGCCGGTGAACAGCAGCTCCGCGGCCCGCGACGCCCCGATCAGGCGCGGCAACAGCCAGGCGCCGCCATCTCCAGGTATCAGGCCGAGCTTCAGGAAAGTGACGCCCATTTTCGCTGTGTCGGCGGCGATGCGGATGTCTGCCATGCAGGCGACATCGCAGCCGAGGCCGATGGCGGGGCCATTGATCGCCGAGACCAGCGGCACTTCGAGATTGTATAGCGCCCGCACAATCATGTGGATGTTGCGGCGATAGCCTTCGCGGATGTCAGCCGGGCTGCCACCGAACGCGCCGGTTTTTTCCTTCATCGCCTTGACGTCGCCGCCGGCGGAAAAGGCGCGGCCAGCACCAGTGAGGACAGCGCAGCGGATCGAGGGATCGGCAGTGATTTCGGCGCAAACTGCTGCTACTGCCGGGCCATCGCCTTCCTGGCCGAGCGCGTTCATCATGTCAGGGCGATTCAGCGTCAAAAGGGCAATAGGCCCACGTTTTTCAAGCAGAAGGATCGACATGGCAGAAGGCTCCCTGAAAGGCTTTGTGTAAGGCAAGTCTCGTAACGCGGGTGGGCATCTTGTCCAGTGTCAGGGCGCGCTGGCCTTGCGGGTAAACCGCGTTCCTGGTGCAGGCGGCGGATTTGGCGCGCCGGCAAAGCATTGCGCCTTGCTCATCCAGTCGGTTGCGACTGGCCCGGTCACATTGAGGTTCGTGTCGGCAATGTTTCTGGTCTGGGTGACCACCTGGCAGAATTCTTCTGCGAGCCCTTCGATCCGCTCGGTTTGACTGGGTTCGCCGTGGGTCCAGATCTCGCCGGACGGGGCCGTGAGCACGAGATTCGGCATCGATCCGGGTGGTTTTTCGCCTCGCGTGGCGTACGTCCAGCCAAATGTATTGACGCCCAAGGTAACAATATTTCTCACCCGGTTATCATTTTTTCTTACTACGCCTGCATGGTCGTACACTTCCTGGCCGTGCGCCCAGGTCTCCATCAGACGGGCTGTGATCGATGATCGGGCACTCATGTCCGGCCCGGCCCATTTGAGGCGAGCCCTGGGATCAGCGGCCGCGAACAGATCGGCGGCCGTCTCCGCAAACGCAGCCCATTCGGCAACAAGGTCTGTCGGCGCGAGGTGGCCCAACTGCTCTGCCTCGTAGGCGCGCATGGGGATGGCGCGCTTTGCCATCTTTTTCAGGTGTTCCACCAGGGCGTCCGGATCGCTGAGCTGGAAATGCGCCATCCTGTTCCAGAAATGCAGGTGGCGGATCACCTCCACGATGGTCCAGCCCTTGAACTGGGTGGGCTCATCGCAGGCGCCTGGCGGGAGCGAGGCGACGAGGCCATGCAGGGCGCGCGTTTCCTGCCGGAAGTCTTCTGCCTGTTCCACGTCTCGTCTCCTGCCGGTTTGCGCCAATGTCCGCGCCCGCCGGATTTGGCGCAACCCCTCCCCCGGCGGGAGGTCTGGCCGCCAAGGGCGCTGGCAGGCACATTCCAGCCAAACAGGGAGAACCGCCATGACGAAGTCCACCACAGATGCCCCGCGCCTGCTGATCGAGGCACGCGGCCCCGTCGAATGGGTCACGCTCAACCGGCCGGACGCGCTGAACGCCCTGAACCCGGGCATGATCGAAGACTTGCGCGACTATTTCCTCGGTCTGCCGGATCGCAAGGATGTGAGGATTGTCGTGCTGCGCGGCGCTGGCCGCGCCTTCTGCGCCGGGCTTGATCTCAAGAATGAGTCTTCGGCCAATGACACCGCCTCCGGCGGCGGTGTGCAGCGCGGCCTGAAGACCCAGCGCCGGATAGCGGAGATCGTCATGGCGATGCGGCGCTGTCCGCAGCCGATCATCTCACTGATCCAGGGTCCGGCCTGCGGCGGCGGTTTTTCGCTGGCCCTCGCTTCGGACATCCGCATTGCCGGGGAGAGTGCGCGGATGAACTGCGCCTATATCCGGATCGGCCTCGGCGGCTGTGATATCGGATCGTCCTACTTCCTGCCGCGCCTTGTCGGGGCCTCGCTGGCCGCCGAGCTGATTCTCACGGGCAAGTTCATCAACGCGGACCGCGCGTTGCGGGTTGGCCTTGTCGCGCAGGTTGTGCCGGACACAGAGCTTGAAGCGGCCGCGCAGGAGGACATTGACCTGATGCTGACAACCTCGCCGCTCGGCCTTCGGATGTCCAAGGAGGCGCTGAACATCAACCTCGACGCTGGCGGCATCGAAGCGGCGATTGCGCTGGAAGATCGAAACCAGATCCTGTGTGCTCAGACCGAAGACTTCCGGGAGGGTCTGAAATCTTTCCTCACGCGCAAGCCGCCTGTCTGGAAGGATGCCTGACGCACAGTAGTGCCTGCAATTTCGATTTGACCATGACGAACCGGATGTTGTGTTGTCGTCGGTTGCAGGCACCCTTTCGTGCACCGGCCCTGGAGTGTGAACGAGATGATCCGCTTTCTCTTTTTGATTATCCTCCTTGTGATCGGCGCCGTCGTCGGCCTTGCCTTTGTGCCGCTCGCCGCGGCGCTGAAGCTGGCGGGCGCGGCAGACAACGGTGTTTCCTGGACGGCCGCGCGCGGTTCGATCTACAGCGGCGGCCTGGAAGGGCTGTCGGTCAACGGCACGAACTACGGAAACGCGGACCTGACGCTCGACGCCTCAGCGCTGATGGGCGGCACCCTGCAGTACGCGGTTGACTGGATTGGGACCCATGGTCAGGGCACCGCGAAAGTCTCTGTGGATACCGGCCGGACCGTTACGCTCAAGGACTATGTGATCAACCTCGATCTTGAAGACTATGAGCGCGCTGCCAGGTGGATCCGTCAGGCCGGTGGCAAGATCAAACTTGCGGGCCCGGCGATCCAGTTCAAAGGCAGCGAATGCATTCTCGCCGAAGGCGTTGCGACGAGTGATGTGCTCGATCGCAACCGCGAAGTCCTCGGTTCCGGCTGGAGCGAACTGCGCGGCGATATTGTCTGCGATGACGGCAAACTGCTGGTGCCGCTCGAATCGGAAAACGCCGCGGGCACGCGCTTTTCTTCCTACCTGCGGGTCGCTCCCGGAGCGCCGGGCAAGTTCGAGGCGCGCATTTCGGGCCGCGTTTCCCGCGCGCTCGCCTTCGCGCTGCCGCTGGCGGGTTTTAACCGCGATGGCGATGCATTTGTCTATGTCCCTAAAGCGGCAACCAAACCGGCTTCAGCAACCGCTGTGCCAGCCTCACCTGAATAGTCAGTCCCAATCAAGCCGCCTGATCAAGCAGCAGGTCCACCTGGACTTCGAGCGCACTGGCAAGGCGTTTGGCGGTCTTGAGACCGTAGGACATGCCGCGTTCGATGGCCGAGATATGGTTGGGACGGATACCACTGCGCTCGCCGAGTTCACGCTGGGTCATCAGGCGAAACTGGCGTACGGCGCGGACAGGATTTTCACCGTCCGAAATACGCTTCAGAAGCGCTGCCGGAAGCGGCGCGAGACCCGCGCCAGCCTGCGACTTGCGGCCAGCAACGAGAGTGTTGACCTGCTTCTCGAGACCGTCGATTTTCTTTTCCAGATCCAGAACGCGAATCTCGAGAGAATAGATGAGTTTTGGATCGCCCATGGAACCCATGCCCCGGTTGCCTTTCTCCAGCATTAGGGGCGTTCTGAAACGGTTCGGTGTCGGAGAAGTCACAGTTTTGTGTCGCTCTGCGAGGGAGCGCTCCGGTTCGGCGATCAGATTGGCCGGGTTATTGCCCCGGCAAGCCGGCCGGCTCTTGCGTTAACGTGTGGCCCCTTTTTCTGACGGCGATGACAGGCTCCCGAGACCTGCCTTCGTGGGCCCCGGCACCGGGGCACTCGCGCGCGGGTTGAACTTCGCGGCGCCGGAGCCGAACCCGGTTGACTCGGGCGTTCAGGACCGGGCCAATACGATCCGAAAAAACGAAGAGCCCGCAGATCGGCGCGGCAGTGAAGACGGGGAATATCATATGATGGCTGTTTCGGGCGCGCTGCGCGCAGCGGTGGTGGCACTGACGGTGATCTCAATCGGCGTGTCGCAGCCGGCGCCAGCTGCGTCACAGGGCATCCGGCAGACCACCGGGACCTTCGAGGACAAGTTCCGCCAGCTCGACGAAGTGCTTCCGGATGCGAATGTCTATCGCACCGCCGGCGGCGAGCCCGGGCCGCAATACTGGCAACAGAAGGTCGACTACCGCATCCTTGCCACGCTCGACGAACCCGCGCGTCGGCTCAATGCAACCCAGACCATCACCTATACCAACAACTCTCCAGATACGCTGCGCTTTCTCTGGCTGCAGCTGGACCAGAACATTTTTCGCCGCGATTCCATGGCAGAAATGACGGTGGACTTCGGCGGGCTCGGCAATCGCGGCCCGACCAATGTCGCCCCGGGCGGGCCGGAGGCGCCGAAACTCTCATTCGCCGAGCTGCGCCGCCAGCACGCGATGGCTGACAATGACTACGGCTATGACATCCTCACCGTCACCGGCCCGCGCGGCGTCGCCCTGCCCCACACGATCGTCGGCACCCTGATGCGGATCGACCTGTCGACCCCGCTGCGGCCTGGCCAAACGTTCACCTTCGACATGGGTTTTGCGTTCAACATCGTGGAAGAAGACGCTGTGTCAGCGCGCTCGGGCTATGAGCATTTCCCGGACGATGCGCGCGAGGGAGGTAACGACCTCTTTCTTTTCGCACAGTGGTTCCCCCGCCTCGTGGTCTATTCGGACTATGAAGGCTGGCACAACAAGGAGTTCCTCGGGCGCGGCGAGTTTACGCTCGAGTTCGGCGACTACGACGTCTCCCTTGTGGTCCCCGACGACCACATCGTCTCCTCGACAGGGGTTCTGGCAAACCCGAACGACGTCCTGACCGTGGCTCAGCGCCGCCGCCTCGAAGAGGCGAAGACCGCCGACCGGCCCGTGTATATCGTCACGCCAGAAGAGGCGCTCGCCAACGAAAGCTCCAACCCGGCCGGGACCAGGACCTGGCGTTTCACGGCAAGGAACGTCCGTGATTTCGCCTGGGCCAGCTCTCGCAAGTTTGCCTGGGACGCCAAGGGCTACGCACAGCCGGGCGCCGCTCAGCCGCTCGTGATGGCAATGTCTTTCTGGCCCAAGGAAGGCGGCGACCTCTGGGCCAGGTATTCGACCGCGGCCGTAATCCACACGATGGAGGTCTATGGCCGGTTTTCCTTCGACTATCCCTATCCGACAGCGCAATCGGTCAACGGGCCCGTGGGCGGCATGGAATACCCCATGATCACCTTCAACGGCCCGAGAACCAAGCTGCAGGAAGACGGCTCGCGCACCTATACGATGGCGGAGAAGGTGTTCCTCGTTGGTGTCGTGATCCACGAGATCGGGCACATCTATTTCCCGATGGTGGTCAATTCCGACGAGCGCACCTGGACCTGGATGGACGAGGGGCTCAACAGCTTCCTCGACTCGGTCGCCAGTTATGAGTGGGACCCGGACATGCCATGGGGATCGGGCCTGCCGCGTGACATCATCGGCTACATGACCTCCTCGACCCAGCAGCCGATCATGACCCACTCAGACTCGATCACCTCACTCGGCCCCAACGCCTATTCGAAGCCGTCGGCTGCGCTCCACGTCCTGCGCGACGTGGTCATGGAGCGCGAGCTGTTCGACTTTGCGTTCCGCGAATACGCGCGGCGCTGGAAATTCAAGCGCCCGACGCCGGCCGATTTCTTCCGGACGATGGAAGAAGCCTCGGGCGTCGACCTTGACTGGTTCTGGCGCGGCTGGTTCTACACCACCGAACACGTGGACGTCTCGCTCGACGCTGTCTACCGGATGCGCCTCGATACCCGCGACCCCGACATAGATAACGCCCGCCGCCGGCAGGAAGAGGCCGACAAGCCTCTGCCGATCGGTGTCCGCCTGGACCGGGAAGAAGCACGCCCGATCTGGGTGGAAGAATTCCCGGATGTGCGCGACTTCTACGACGAGAACGACGTCTACACCGTGACCAACAAGGAGCGAAACGCCTACGCGGAATTCCTCGAAGGTCTGGAAGACTGGGAGCGCGCGACACTTGAACGCGCGGTTGCTGAGGACAAGAATTACTATGTCCTGCAGTTCTCGAACCTCGGCGGGCTGGTGAGCCCGCTCCTCCTCGAGATGACCTTCGCCGACGGCTCCGCCGAAATCGTCAAAATCCCGGCAGAGATCTGGCGCCGCAACCCGCACCAGGTGCGAAAGCTGTTCGTGTTCGACCGTGAAAAAGAACTCGCGGGCGTCGTGATCGACCCCGAATGGGCGACCGGCGATGCGAATATCGAGAACAACCACTATCCCCGCCGCATCATCCCGAGCCGGGTCGAAACCTTCAAGCAGGAGCGTTCAGGCTTCTCGCAACGCGACATCATGGCGGACATCAGGACGCCGCTGAAGGCTGACGAGGAGGCTGAGGGCGAGGCTGCGCAGGACGCAGCCGGCGAGAACGCGGTTGCAGGGGACGCCCCGGCGGCCGATCAGGGCGGGGCAGCTGCGCCCGCCCCGGCCGAACCATCCGCAACCCCACCCCCGGCAACGCAATGATGAGCGCGGCGAGCGGGCTCCGAAAGGCGCTGGCGGGACTGGCGATCGGGCTCAGTCTTGCGGGTGCTGCATCCGCGCACCAGCAGAAGGCGGCGATTACCGAAGTGTCGGCCAACACGCGCACCGGCTTGCTGGAGATCGCGCACCGGTTCTACATCCACGACGCCGAACACGCGCTCGGGATTCTGACGGGGCGGCTCGTGAACCTTCATGCCGAGGCCGGGGACCGTGACCTCTTCGCCGCCGCCGTCGCCGGAAGTTTCGCCCTGACCCGGCCGGACGGCGGCGCCGTTGCCCTCGTCCTCCTCGGCACCGAAGTCGACCGCGGCTATCTGTGGGTCTATCAGGAGGGTCCCGCAAGCGCCCTCACCGACGGCCTCGAGGTCCGGGCGGACGCCCTTCGCGACGTCTGGCCGGGGCAGATCAATACCGTGAACATCCGCACGAATGCCGGCGTCACCAGCCTCCAGTTCCAGGGCGCCGCGCAAACCCTGAGGTTCGAGCTGCCTCAGGACGGGGGCTGATCTCAGGAGGCGCGGTTTTCCAGGTTCATGCCGTCCGGCATTTCCTGCAGCCGTCCGGGTCGCTTTCACCGCCGTCAGCAGGGTTCGGACCTGCGGCCGGTCCGGACTTCGTTCGCCGGGCCGCGTCATCAGTCGGTCTCGCGCTTCCTGCGAAAGCTTCCTCAGGGTACTGCCCGCGGATGGGCTGAGCCAGAGCCGGCGCCTCGCCTGGCCGCCCCTCAACAGGCCTCGCATTAAGCAGGCAGTTTACTCTGTGGACAGACAATGGGTCCCGCGAGGCGTTTTTGGCAAATTCCAACATGGGCCCCATTCGAGGTGAACAGAGGCGAGAATATCCGCCTTCAGACGGGCTCGGATTTCAAGCTGACTGATTTCCGGCCATGATTACTGTTGCAAATGGCAGATAATCTGTTTGGTATGGCCATCAGAGCTGAACGGAAGAACCATTATGAGCAACACAACTCCGATATCCGTTGATCCGAATTCAAAAGGCAACGCCAACCTTATCTATATCCTGTACCTGGTTGCGATCGTGGTCGGCATCACCAGTCTCATCGGCGTGATAATCGCCTACACCAGCAAAGGCAAAGGCGATTCCATTCTCGATTCCCACTACAACAACCAGATCAATATTTTCTGGAAGGGACTGCTCTATTCGCTGGTCGGATTCGTATTGATGGCCGTTCTGATCGGATTTCTCATTCTTCTGGCGACTTTGGTTTGGTACATCATCCGCTGCGTCAAAGGCATGCAGGCGCTGTCTGCCGGACAGCCGATTGAAAACCCTGGAAGCTGGATTCTGTAGTCAGGCAAGACACGTCTCTGCTTACCGAACGCGCACACCTGAACCCTCTTCAGGTAGTATCGGCGAAAACGTCAATAACGCCCTCGCACAGACCACCAGCGCCCAATACGAAGCCGAAAACATCTGGCGCAAGGGCCGCTGGAAATCCATCGAGGTGGTCGTTGCGCACCCGCTGCCTGTGCTGGCGCGCGGGTCGCCAGCAGCAGGAGTTCCGCCAAACCCAAAGTCGCCTAATAAACGGGCTGCAAGCTCAGGATAAACTTCAATGGCGGAAGATCGGGATTTCGGGATTGTCGGTGTCGGCGCGTCTCCCTACACGCGGAAACTCCGTGCAGCGGCGCGGTTTCGGCGTCTGCCGTTTCGGTTTGTTGTTGCCGGCAGCAAAGAGGCCAACGCCCTCCCGGAGCGGTCCTTACCTCTCTTGCCCTTCGTCGTCGCGCCAGATGCCGATGGCGCGCTCACGCAGGTGCAAACGGACTCGACTCCAATTCTGACTTTCCTCGACGAGGCCTGTCCGCAGCGGCGGCTGCGCCCGGCTGACACCGCGCTTCGGTTCCTTGACCTGTTGATAGAGGACTATGGCGACGAGTGGCTCAGCAAGTGCATGTTCCATTACCGCTGGTCTTATGCTCCCGATACGGAGCATGCCAGCGCCTATCTTCCGTATACCACAGCCATGCAGATGGCGCCTGATCGGGGCGTGCAGGCGGCCGCAGCTTTCGCCGCGCGCCAGATTTCCCGCATCGGTGTTGTCGGCTCGAACGAAATGACTGGTCCGGTGATCGAAGCGAGCTGGCGCCGCTTCCTGGAGGTGTTTGACGCCCACATACAGAACCAGCCTTTCCTGCTCGGCCACCGCCCTGGCGCCGGCGATTTCGCCTGTTACGGACAAATGACCATGCTGGTGATAACCGATCCGACGCCGGCTGCGGTCGCGTTTGACGTCTCGCCGCGCGCCTATGCCTGGACGGAGCGGTGTGAAGACCTGAGCGGCCTCGATGTCAGCGAAGACGACTGGATAGATCTTGAAGAACCGCCCGGGACGTTTCGCGCCCTCCTGACTGAGATTGGCCGGGTCTATGCGCCGTTCATGCTGGCCAATGCAGACGCAGTGGCGCGCGGTGCGGAGCAGGTCATTTGTGAAATCGATGGCCAGCCCTGGAGGCAGGCCCCCTTCGTCTACCAGGCCAAGTGCCTGCGGTGGCTACGCGAGGCCTATTCGGCGCTGACGCCCGCTGACCAGGGCCGCGTTGACGCCATCCTTGCAGGCACTGGCTGTGCAGCGCTGTTCGAACGCGCGTAGGCGACCGGCGGATTGAGGTCACATCATTTATTCAGCGGCTGGCAAATGCACCAAGAGCACTATGAGCGGGTGGCCGAATTGGGCTCCTCTTCACGCAGCCTGTTCTGGGTGACTAAT
>Ga0315904_10007843_pt1 | contig 14258 bp, 25 predicted proteins | sample LakEriMetagenome_6_FD_203529 | JGI IMG/M metagenome (GOLD analysis project Ga0315904, IMG submission 203529) | Freshwater fungal communities from buoy surface, Lake Erie, Ohio, United States - Buoy 12 MA120 | ecosystem: Environmental > Aquatic > Freshwater > Lake | place: USA: Lake Erie, Ohio... | reverse complement strand
CCTGGCTCGAAGCCAAGGCCGAAGGCTTCGACATCAGCCGCCTTCTCAGTGGTGGCAATCCTTTTAAGGCAGCCTGATCCACAACTTAAAAACGATTAAGTAGCACCGCCCCCTCTAACCCAGGGGGCTTTTTACTGGTATTATCAAATTGGGAAAGAATAACTTCATGGCCTCCAATACCCAAGACACGCTGGCAGGACTGCGTAAGTGGAGGCTGGAGCAAGACAACAGTGGCCCCTTCCGGGTCTACAGGGACATCAAAGGTAATGTATACCATAGTGTTACACACATCCTGAAGGAAACAAGCGACAAAACCGGGCTGGAGCGCTGGGAAGCCCGCCTGGGACCAGTGGAGGCAAGCTGCCAGCGCAACGTTGCCGCCACCCGAGGCAACATGGCCCACAGTCAGGCGGAGTATTTACTGAAAACGGCCCAACAGCTGGCACGCTCCACTGCAAACAAGCGCAACGCCATCCGCTGGGACGATCAGGGACTGGCACGAATCCCTGCCCCCATCACGCAATGGGCACTGAAGAGAGTTCGCCCGAACGTCCCCCGAGTTGGCTGGAGCGCCTCCGGCTACGCCCGCAGTCTCTCCGACTGGATCGCCGAGAACGTCACCGAAATTTTCGCCAGTGAATTTTCCATTCACCACCCGGCAGGATTTGCTGGAACCTGCGATGCCCTAATCGGCATGAAGAACAACGAGCTGGTACTAGCGGACTGGAAAACCAGCGTGGGCCGCAAGACTAAAAAGGACGAAGACGGCCTGGAGCGCCTACCACCCGGCCATTCATACATCGACCAGTGCGGCGCCTACAGCCTGGGACTCAAGCATCTCACCGGCCTCCAACCCACTGGGGCCGCTATCGTGCTAGCACGCCGCTGTGGCGCCCCCAACATCCACACGATGTCGCTGCGCGACCTCAAGGAGGCTGAGGAGTCATTCATGACTCGGGTGGAGCAATACTTCGCAGCTCTCCAAAATCCCATTCAAGTCTCAGCCTGAGATTCCATTCATGGATTTACCGCTGGGCATCACATGCCATTCATGCCGCTGGTACGTCTCTGACACCTGCCGGCGCCATTCACCAAGCCATTCAGGATGGCCATTCACTACACCCGATGCCTGGTGCGGTGACTGGGAGCGGCGCTGGGACAAGGTGGATGGTAGCTGGCAGCCGGCACCGTAAAAAGCCATTCATGCTGCATGAAAAGCCATTCATGGTGTCTTACCGCGTGTCCAATGAGTCTCACTGCTGAGATTGTGCTGCTGGAGCGTCTCAAGGCGATTCTCGTGAGTCTCACGGCAAGACAAGAGGAAGGCCCCACCCGATAGGGCAGGGCTGGAGCGGTTCAGTCTGCCGCCGGCGGTGCGAACTTTAGGCGCCACCACAATGGGCGATCCTGGTGTTCTTCCATCCATTGCGTCCGTGTCTGCGGCTGGTGGGGCAGCAGGCACCGTAAGCGCAGCTTGCTGATGTGGTCGTTGGCCTGTAGCTCACTGGGGCTGATCATGGTTTGGCTGGTGTGCGGGGTTTGCTGATGCCAGCATCCGAGCGCCGCTTGCGGCTGGCGCCCTTGCTGGAGCGGGTGCGGCTGGCTGGGGCCTTGGCTGGTTTTTCTGTGCGCGGAAAAATACCCGTAGCCTGTGGAAAAAGATCTGGGGGGATGTCAGCGCCACCGTTGCAGCGCTGGCACGCCCGCCAGTAGGGCACCAGTTCCCGCCATAGCTGGAGCGGGCCTTCCTTGCCATGGGCGGCCTGCAGGGCCAGCAGATCAGCCCAGTCCGAAGCTGCCAGGCTGGAGCGTTCAACAGCCCAGCGGAGATCCCGAAGCTGGCGCTTCTCAAGCCGCAGCTGTTCGCGCTCCAGCTCTCGGGCATCCAAGGCCAGCTGTTTGCGCTCCCGGCTGGTGTTCCAGTCTCCGCCGCTCATGGCTGGCACCCCTCCGCCAGCTGAACCATGAGCACGGGGCAGCCGCTGGCGGTACACATGCCGCAGTCAGTCACATGCAGCAGCCCACGGGCCTCAAGAGAGCGGGCGATCCTGATTGTCTTTCGGTCGGGGTGGATCGTATGGCGTCCGGGGTGGCGCTGGCAGAAGGCCAGCATGTTCCGCTGGAGCGGGCCGAGGGGTCGGTTCATTGGGGAGCCTCCTAGGTGTGGTTAGGGCTTCAGCTGTAACAGTAGCACGGCCCGCAATGCCGGCCGGGGTTGCCTGGTGTGCTACTGTATGGGAGCACTACGGCACACCCTGCCATGGCATACCAAACCCCGCGCCTACGGCCCCAACGGTTCCTAGGTCTTAGCTGGGACCAGATCACCACGCAGCTTCAAGGGCTGGAACGCCAGCAAGCCCTGGCGGTTTGGCAATGGGCGGCCCCCCGGTTCAGCAGCCAAGGCACCGCGCAGGCTGCCCACTGGAACCGTTACGGGGCCGGCAAGACCTACCGCCGGATCGATGCAGTCCGCTGCTGGCTGGGGCTGGCACCTTACCGCGAGGGCTGAACCATGCAGACTCAACCATGGGCCCACTGGTTCGATCTCAACCATTGCGGCGGTCGCGAATCTTGCCGCCAGCTTCCCGCCGAATGTGTGGCGGATTGTTCCGGCCCCGGCCCCGCTGATGATGCCGTGGCTTTCTGGCTGGAGCGCCTGCAGTTTGACGGCCCCCCGTGGCTATTCCGCCAGCACCTGCGGGAGTTTGGCGCCTGGGACGCTGCAGACCTGGCGGATCACAACGCCAACCGCGCCCGCGTGCTCTGGATCTGGGCCTGTGACTGCCGCGAGGATCCGGGCGCCCATGATTTTCTGTGGCTTGGCACTTGACGCCGGGCCGCTTCCGGTTCTACTGTTTACAACGACAGCCCTACCCTAAGGCTCACCATCATGACCCGTTACAACACCGAAGCCCTGGCCCACTTTCCGTGGATCGCCAGCTGCGACACTCTGCGCCCAGAGGATCTGCTGCCCAAGTTCTGGAGCGTGGCCGAAGTGCTGGCCCTGGCGGCAAACAAGCCGGAAGCCCTCAGCCCTGCCACGCTCGCCAGCTTGGCCAAGCTAGTCGGCGAGGATTCCCGGGAAGCTGACTGGGACGACGCCGAAGCCTGCCACACCCTGGAGGAACTGACCGAAGCCCTGCAGCAGCTGGCGCCCGTTGGGTTCTACTTCGGAAGCCAGGACGGTGACGGAGCGTGCTTCGGCTTCTGGCTTGATGAATCCTGGGCTGAAGCCCTGGAGCACTTCGGCATGGGCAACGATGACCCTACCGGCTGGGCTGAGCTGATCGCGGAGCTTGACGCTGACGGAATCAATCCCGATACGGTGGAGGATTCCTACTGTGGTCGCGCCGAGGGCTGGTCAGAAGAACGGGCCGGCACCGATTACGCTCAGCAGCTGGCGGAAGACTTGGGCGTTAAGCTGCACAAACAAGACTGGCCGCTGAGCTGTATTGACTGGGAAGCAGCTTGGCGGGAGCTTGAAACCGGCGACGGGTACCGGCTGCACAGTATCGGCGGCGGTGACTGGTTGGTGTTCCGTGCGGTGTGACCAGCACCCCCACCGATCAACGGCCCGGCCACTGTGCCGGGCTTTTTACTGTGCGGCTAGTATTGAACCAAACGGCCAGGGATTCTAACAATGTCGGACAATCCGGAAGCTATCAACGAAGCGCCGGAAGTCTTGCCGGAAGCTAACAACAAAAAGGCCAACCACCCGCTGGGATGTTATGGCCGGCGCAATCCTGACGCCGTTATCGAAGAGCGCCAGAAGCGGCTTTACCGTCGGCAGCTTGAAGGTCTCACCACCCGCCAGCTGGTTCTAGATCACGCTTCTAGAGAAAGCATCAGCGAAAAGACCGCTTGGATGGACTGGCGCACGGTTACAAAGTGGAATGAGGAGGATTGGCAGAAGGATCGGGAGGCCATGCTTTCGCGTCTCCAGGCCATGCGGCTGCGGTTGATCAACAAAGCCATCAGCAAGGGCAACCTTCAGGTCGCCATGCTGGGGCTGAAAGATCTGGGCGCCCACCTGGGCGAGATCGCCGGGCCGGAAGCCCAGGCCGCCGCGGCCCCCGTGCTTCGGGTGGAGATCGACGACAAGCGGGCAGAGTCTTAGGCTGAGATCCAGCGCCTTAGGCTAAGACAGTAGACAGCTGCACCACCGGCCACCGCTGCCCTGGCACGTGCCGCTGCTGTGTTTATACTGTGCAAGACAACAACGGACGCCGACCCATGGCCCGCCTTCCCCGTCTCACCGTTCTTCCCCTTGCCGCCCTTGCTGTGCTCACAGCCTGGGGCCTGCTGCTCACTGGTGCCGAATCCGTGCAGCTGGTGAGAATGTGCCAGGCGAACGGCAACCCCCAGGCTGAGTGCGAGCTTCGCGCCTACGGTCGTTGAGCCGCTGCGAGCGTTAAGAACTGCAACAGATCCGGCCCTACCCCTTGACGGGGGCGGGGTTCGGGTTCTGGCGGCGCGGGTGCGGGTCCCAGGGAACCTACTGATATAACTGACTTTCCTTCTACTGTGCTAAACTAATCTCTTCTGTACTACATTCCCCATGTTTTCCCTCGCCCTGGTACTCGCCACCGCCTACCCGATCACCAAGGTTGGCTCATCCTGCCCCTACGGCTACTACTCCCAAGGCAGCTATTGCCTCCCGAACGCAGCAATGCAAAGGCCGGTTCGCGCTGTCCACCAAACCAGCAGCCCCTGCCCCTACGGCACCTACAGCGCCGGCAACTACTGCACCTGGACCCCAAAACGCTGAAGGGGGCAGGGGTTCAATTCCTGTAATACCCTAGAAGGTACCCGTACCCGAAAAAGTGACCGAAACGGCTGGAACCCTCTCCCTCCGCTACGCCCAGGGACAAGTATTTTCCAGCCGCAAACGCTTCCGTGTCTTGGTCGCCGGCCGCCGCTTCGGCAAGAGCTACCTCTCCTGCATCGAACTCTTGCGTGGGGCAATCGAACGTCCCGGCGAAACCTTTTTCTACGCCGCCCCCACCTACCGCATGGCGAAGGACATCGCCTGGAAGGTACTGAAAAAGCTAGTCCCCAAAGCCTGGATCAAGTCCAAGAACGAGACCGACCTGAAGATCGAGCTGGTGAACGGCTCAACGATCGAACTGAAGGGCACTGAAAACGCAATGGCCTTGCGAGGCCGAAGTCTGGCTGGCGTGGTGCTGGACGAAGCCGCCTTCATGTCCAGCGACGTCTGGTTCGAGGTCATCCGCCCCGCCCTCGCCGACAAACAAGGCTGGGCATTATTCATCTCCACCCCCGACGGCACAGCCAGCTGGTTCTACGACCTCTGGTGTTACTGCGAGCAAGACGACCCGGACTGGAGCCGGTGGCAATTCACGACGATCGACGGCGATAACGTCCCACCCGAGGAGATTGAAGCCGCTCGCGCCCAACTCGACGCCCGCACCTTCCGCCAAGAATTTGAGGCCAGCTTCGAGAATCTCAGCGGTCTTGTCGCCGTCTCATTTAGCGACGACAACATCGACAGCGTGGTGCAAGACCTGCCTGTTTTGCCCCTACTCCTCGGCGTGGACTTCAACGTGGACCCTATGTCCGCCATCTGCGCCGTCAAAAAAGGCGACGTGCTCTGGGTCTTCGACGAAATAATCATGACCGGCGGCGCCACCACCTGGGACCTCTGCGAAGAAGTCCAATCCCGCTACGGCGTGGAGCGCCGCATCATCGCCTGTCCGGACCCCACCGGCGGCGCCCGCAAAACCAGCGGCGTTGGCGCCACCGACCACAACATCCTCCGCAAATCAGGTTTTACCGTCTCCAGCCCCCGAAACCCCTGGAAAATCCGCGACAAAATCACCTGCGTCAACACCGCCCTCCTCGATGCCTCTGGAACACGCCGCCTCTTCATCCACCCCCGCTGCAAAGAACTAATCAAATCCCTCCGCACCCTTACTTACGCCCCTGGAACGGGCCTTCCCAACAAGAATCTCGGCGTCGACCACGCCTTCGACGCCCTTGGGTATTTATGCCTACAAACCTTCAACTTGGCCAAGCCCGAGAACCTGGGCAAGACGAACTATCGTGTGTGGTAAGTAGATCGGATCTACAAGATGGCCGCAAAAAAGCCCACCAAAGCCCAGAAAAAGGTGGAAAAAGTGATGTCTGAGTACAAATCAGGCGCACTGAAGTCGAGCTCGGGCCAAAAAGTGAAGAGCCGCAAGCAAGCCATCGCCATCGCCATGAGCGAAGCCGGCATGGCACGCAAAAAACCCACCAAAAAAGGTAAGAAGTGATGGCCAAACGCGGTCTTTACAGCAACATCCAAGCCAAGCGCAAGCGCATCGCCGCCGGCAGCGGCGAAAAGATGCGTAAGCCTGGAACCAAGGGTGCCCCAACCGCCGCCGCCTTCAAAGCCGCGGCCAAAACCGCCAAAAAACGGAGCAAATAGCCATGGCCGCCGTTGCCAACACCGCCGTCGACCGCTTCACAAACGTGGTCGAGTTCACTGGCGCCACAATGACCGCCGTGGATCAGTGGATGGAAGTCCATGCCCAATCCAGTAGCTATACCTTCGCCGCAACCGTGACCGGCGGCGCCAACTTCCAACTTGCCCTGGAATGCAGCTTCAACGGCAACGGCAACTGGTTCACCATTGATAGCAGCAAAACCATCAACTCCAACGGTCAATACGTTTACTTCTACGACGGCAAACCTGCCGCCAAGATCCGTATGCGTATTGCCTCCATCAGCTCTGGAACGCCCAGCGTTGTTCCCCACATCGCCGTCGCTTATCACGGCTGATGACCATCCAAACCATTACTGGCAGCTGCCTTCACATCGAAATTGACGGCGAAGAGGGCACCACGAACGCCACCTTCGTCTTCAAAACGCCTTCCAAACCCGAGACTTTGGGCGGCTTCATTACGATGCTGGCACACGGCATCGAAATCCTGGTGCCAATCGCCGACCCCGACGACGAGGAAGACGAAGATGACGATTGAATACCGCGGCGAGAAATTTGCCGGCTACAACAAACCCAAGCGCACGCCCAACCACCCGAAAAAATCCCACGTGGTACTCGCCAAAGAAGGCGACCAGGTGAAACTTATCCGTTTCGGCCAGCAAGGCGTATCTGGCTCACCAGCACAAAAAGGAGAGTCAGCAGCAGACAAGGCCAGAAGGGCATCATTCAAAGCTCGTCACGCCCAAAATATCGCCAAAGGCAAAATGTCCGCCGCTTACTGGGCAAACAAGGTCAAATGGTGACTACCTACCTTCAACTTTATGAATCCACATTTTCAACTCTTTGACATATTTTCTGAGTCCATCAGCTTTCTCCAAGTGCCAAACATTCCCACTCTTCATGTACTGGCGCATGTGCTCATCAATAGCCCGCAAACACTGGTGAATAACCGGATTCCACGGCTCTCGTACGGGCGTATTCCACTCACGCACGGTAAGGTTGCCGCGTTCACTGCCAAAATAGGTACAAAGTAGGAGTCAAGCCGTGGTCTACAGCGCCAACATCCCACCGACTGGAGCTGTAGTCAGCGAGTCGCCGTTCGTCCGCAGCCTGGACGTAATTGCGATGATGCCGGATTGGCAGGTGATGGCCGCCGTCACCCGCGGCACGAACTATATCCGCGACCTGAGCGAAACATATCTGCCGCAAGAACCACGCGAAGACGACGACGCCTACCAAACCCGCGTCGACCGCAGCGTCCTGAGCCCCTACACCAGCCGCCTAATCGAAACCGCTGCTGGCGCCATCCTCCGTAAACCCATCCACATCGAAGGTGACCCCTACTGGCTGGAACTCGCCCAAAACATTGACGGCTTGGGCTCCAACATCAACGAGTACGCACGGCGTGCGTTGGTAAGCAGCCTGACCTTCGGCCATAGCGCCATCCTTGTGGACTATCCCGCAGCGATGGGTGCCCGTAACTTGGCAGAGGAACGCGCCCAAGGCCGCCGCCCTTACTTCATTCACGTAGACGCTCCCCAGATTTGGGGTTGGCGCCAGGAGAGCACGATGCCTGGCTCCCCCCTGGTGCAAGTCCGCATCCACGAGTACACAACCCGCCCCCTCAACGACTTTGGCGAGGAGCAAATCGAGCAAATGCGGGTGATCTACCCCGGCAAATACGACCTGTACACGCTGGGCCAAGACGTCGTGGAGTTCAGCGAAACCGGCGGCTACAGCCTCGACGCTATCCCACTGGTGCCGATCTACAGCAATCGCCGCGGCATGTTGCGCTCTCAGCCGCCACTGCTCGACATCGCCAACCTCAACATCACCCACTACCAACGCCAAGCCGACCTTATTCACGCTCTGCATATCGCCGCAATGCCCACCCTCGTCCTTGAGGGCTGGGACGACACCACCGGCAGCGCAACGATGGGCGTCAACTACGCCATCGCCATGCAACCGGGCAACAAGGCGTACTACGTGCAAGCCGACGCCACCAGTTTCGACGCCCAAATGGCCGAACTCCAGTCCCTGGAGCAACAAATGTCGACGCTGGGCGTCACCAAACTCTTCGGCCAGAAGTTTGTGGCCGAGTCTGCCGAGGCCAAGCGCATCGACCAAGCCCAATCCAACAGCGTGCTCTCGATCATCAGCCAAGAACTGGAAAGCGCCCTCAACCAGGCGTTCGGTTTCGCCGCCGAGTACGTGGGCATGGAGCCACCCGAGATCACGATCGACCGCGACTTCGACTACTACCGCCTGATCGGCCAAGACGTCTCTGTTTTGACCCAACTCAACCAGATGGGCAAGATCAGCGACGCGATGCTGCTGGAGATCCTGCGTCGCGGCGAAGTCCTGCCGGACAACATCAACATCGAAGACGAGGCCGAAGCCGCCGAGATGGACGCCACCGAGCTGGTGGAAGCCAACGAAAACACCGGCGAAGAGGACATGGAGGAGCGTGCCGAAATGAATCCCGACCGTGTTGACCGCCTGATCGAGCTGCTCTCCCGCTAATGGCCACCAAAAACGAGCAACTCACCCTTGCTCAAGTCACCGCCCTGGTGCGCCTCACCAAAAAGGTCAGCCGCCTCAACAGCATCAAATCCGGCACCGACACCCCTTCCGCCTCCACCGGAAAACTCGGCGACTGGTACATCCAAACCGACCCACTAACGCTGTACGGCCCCAAAACCGAAGCCGGCTGGGGCGACGGCATGGAACTTGTCACCCGCACGCAAGTGACGGGTCTGACAATCGGCGGAGCATTGCCTGGCGGCGGAGGCGGTAGCGGCGCCACCATCACCGTTGGTGCCACAACAACTGGCGCCCCCGGCACTAGCGCCAGCGTCACCAACACCGGCACCGAAAGTGCCGCAATCTTCAATTTCACCATCCCCCGCGGCGACGTTGGCGCCACCGGCCCAACTGGAGCAACTGGTGCAACAGGCGCCACCGGCCCCCAAGGACCTACTGGTGCAACCGGTCCCCAAGGCGCCACCGGACCTCAAGGACCAGCCGGACCACAAGGCGACACCGGCCCCGCCGGTCCAACTGGCGCGACTGGTCCTGAAGGACCCCAAGGCGAACAGGGCGATACCGGTCCCCAAGGTCCTGCCGGCCCCACAGGAGCCACTGGCGCCCAAGGTCCCCAAGGCGACCCGGGCACTGCCGCCACCATCACGATTGGAGCCGTCAACACCGGCAGCCCCGGCACCGGCGTCATCGTCACCAACAGCGGCACGTCTACAGCCGCCACGTTGAATTTCACCATCCCCCGCGGCGACCCAGGCACCAACGCAACCGTCACCGCCGGCACCAACATCACTGTTGTAGACGGGCAAGTCTCAGTGTCGTCCACCGCCGAATTTGACGATGGCACGTATTAACTCTCTTCTTGTAAACTAAGACCGTCCAAGTAGTACACAATCGTGCCTGAAGAACAGCAAGCAGCAGCCACTCCTGTGGAGCCTGTTGCGCCTCAGCCTGTGGCTGAAAGCTCCGATCTGGCCACCCAACTGGAACTTGTCAAGGCCAAAAACGCGGAGCTTATCGCCGAGCGCCGTAAGGACCGCGAAAACCGCGAAACCCTGCAGAAGCAGCTCGAAGAAATCAAGGCTGCCCAAGAACAAGCCAAAACCGCCAAATTGGCCGAGTCTGGCGAGTACAAAACCCTCTGGGAAGAAGCCCAGCAAACTGTTGCTGACCTCAAGCAACAGTTGGCCGCCAAAGAAGCCGAAGTCAACGAAATCCGCCAAGGATTTACACAAGAACAGGTGAAATCGGCCGCCATCGCACAACTGTCCCACGCTGGTGCGCTGGCACCCGATCAGCTGTATCGTTTATTGCAAGAGAACCTTCGTGCCAAAGACGGTCAGCCTGTGGCTGTTGTTGGAGGCATTGAAGTTCCGGTTGGCGAGTATATCGCCAACTTGAAAAATCCCGGCAGTGGTTACGAGCATCATTTCGCTGCAAGTAACCGCGCTGGAATGGGTGTCACGGGCAGTGCCCGCGCCACCGCCCTCCCCGGCCAAGCCAACCCCTGGTCTAAGGACAGCTGGAACGTAACCCAGCAAATGATCCTTCTTAGCAAGGATCCCGACAAAGCCAGGTTGTTGAAAGCGGAAGCCGGCATCTAGCCCCTGTGGGGCAACTCCCGTAAACCACTAGGAGCCCACAATGGCTGCTTCTCTCGAAAACTATTCCGGCGGTACTTTCCTGTCGGATCTCGTCGCACGTCCCGAGTTCCTCGCTTACACCAGCGAGGGCATCTTCGAGCAATCGAAGTGGATCCAAAGCGGCATCATCCAACGCAACGCTGCCCTGGACGCCCGTAGCGGCGGCACCCGGGTGCGCGTGCCCTTCTTCGATCCCATCAACCCGACCGAAGAGCAAATCCTCTCCTCGGCCGCCTGGGGCACCAGCGGTCTCGGCTATCTGACCCCTCAGAAGTCGACCGCCGACGAGCAGATCATGACGATTCTGCATCGTGGTTTCGCCTACGCCGCCGACGACCTCAGCAAGCTGGGCTCTGGCGCCGATCCGCTGGCTCACGTCCGCAACCAGCTGACCGCCGCCATCAACAAGCTGAAGACCTCCACCCTGAAGTCCCAACTGCTGGGTCTGTTCGGTGGTATTTCTGCTGCTGGCGTGCTCGGCCCCAACCAGGTGGACGCCACCGGCACCACCACCGCCACCGAGGCGAACTACATCTCGGTCGCCAACGTCATCAAAACCAAGAACAAGCTGGGTGAGCGCGGCGAGGAGCTTGACTCCATCGCCATGCACTCCGCTGTGGCTTACTACCTGCAGCAAGTCGGGATGCTGACCTTCAGCACCTCCGCTCTGGCTGCCGCTGGTGCCGTGACCTGGGGTGGCGGTGGCGTGGGTATCACCCAGCCTGAAGTCGCCTACTTCGCCGGTCTCCGCGTGGTGATCGACGACCAGCTGACCTACCTGACCGGTGGCACCGCCACCCACCTGGTGAAGTACCCGGTGTACCTGTTCAAGTCCGGTGTGATCTCGGAAGGCATCCAACAGGACCTGCGCCTGGCCGCCGACCGCAACATCCTGTCCATGCAGGACGTGATCGCCGTGGATTACCACTACGGTTTCCACGTGACCGGTACCAAGTGGGCCAGCGGCACCGACAACCCCACCAACTCCACGCTGACCACCGTCGGCAACTGGAACCTGGTGTTCTCCACCACCAAGCAGGTGCCTGTGGCCCGTCTGCTGGTCAACACCCCCTTCGACGTCACCGTCTACTGATAGGCAGTGGCCAAAAGGAAAGGGGCTCTTCGGAGCCCCTTTTTTCTTACTCGTCGATACCCAACCGCATCTTTTCTTGTCGGGCAAAACCCTCAACCGAGTCAATCACCATCTTGTACGACTGAAGAATCGCCTGATTCACCAGCACATACGAGACCTGCAACTTCTCGCAAATCTCAAGGCCATTAACCCCAGCCTCCTGGAGCGCCTTGATCTCTTTGGCAACAACGCCCCAGTCACGAACTTTGCTGAAGTCATAAGCCTCAGCAACCTTGGTCTCCTTGACCTCTTGCGGTTCTAGGCTGGCTTCTGCAGCAACTTTACGCGGAGTCATGAAAGTAGTCCGGCTTTTCGTACTACAGGATAACTGCCGCTCGTTTATTGACGTCCCCTACGGCGAACACACCGAATTGCAAGCCGAGCTTGAAATGCAAGGCGCCAATGTTTACCACGCCGCTCTACTCAGCAGCCCACCCAAGCGAAGACAGCGCTGGAGCGAGGCTAAACTGAGACAAAAGATGTACTGACTGTGGCCGCAGTTATTGATGCCACCTTGAGCGGGGCCTCGGCCAACTCGTACGTGACGCTGGCGGGAGCCAACACCTATTTCGAGACGGTCCCCAACAGCAGCACCTGGACCGACAAAACCGACGACCAAAAGAACCGCGCCCTAATCTCTGCCACCCGCTGGATCGACGCCCTCAGCTTCTACGGCGACCGCTGCACCGACACCCAAGCCCTCAAGTGGCCCCGTGAGGACTACACGATCGACGGCGTTGACCTCGCCTGCACCCTGATCCCAGACGGCATCAAAACCGCCACCTACGAGCTGGCACGCGCCTTCGCCAACGACACCGACGCCATCACCGGCAGCACTGGCACCACCGGCATCTACGACCAAGTGGAACTTGGCGAACTCAAGGTCAAATACAACAAATCCAGCCAGACCAGCGGCGTCATCAACAACGTCTTCGACGTCTATCCCTGGCTCCAGACCTACCTAGGCCCCTACTGCATGGGCGGCGCCGCCAACTACGCCGTCCGCCTCTTCCGAGGGTGACATGGGCCTAATCGACGACACATTTGCCCCAATCCCGACCTCACTCCTAGCGGACTGGGGCCAAAACATCACGTACATCAAAACCGTCACACCCCGCACCTACGACCCCACCACCGGCAACGTGACCGGCGCCGACACCACGGTCACGGTCAAAGCCGTCATCACCCGCGTCACACCCCGCGAATCCGAAGGTCTGTACCAAGCCACCGACGTCAAATTCATCTTCGGCAGCAACGAGCTTGGAACGTACTACCCCACCGAAGCCGACCGCATCCAATACACCCAAGCCGGCGTCACCCGCGAAGCCAAAATCCTCAACGTCAACACCTACCGCGGCGACGCCCCCGTCCTACACATCGTCATAGCGAGGCCCCAGTAATGGCAAAGCTGAACGCTCTAATCAAAGAATTAGATCGTCTCGGCGGTTCTCTGGCCCTTGTCGGCCCCACGCTTGCGGCAGAACAAATTGTGCGGGATTTACAAGATAAAGGACCTCTGTGGACAGGTACCTTTGCAAATTCCTGGCAAATAACAGGCCCACAAGGCCAAATTGCAAGAGGCACCGGCTCTGCTGGTGCTCCTCAAGCTATAGGTTTTAATACAACCCCGTTTAGCGGGCGTCAAGCTACACAAACTTTGCTCAGAACCGTATTTACTACAGACAAAGTTGTGTACACCATCTCTAACTTCTGCTCCTATGCAGATGAAGCTAGAGATCTTGTGGCTTACACGCCGCCTTCAAAAGAAGAACGCAGCAAGATAGGAGAACCTCTGGGACAAGCGACATTCGGTTTCCGTAGCGCCGGCGCCAAGCGCGGTGACGTCAGTGGTTCTGGCCGTAATCGCTCCACTGCGCCCCTTGACTGGTACACCACTTATGCCGGAGGAGGAGAAATGGATCGCACCATCCAAGTAATGTTGGACAAGACATTTAAGGCAGCCCGATGAACTACCAAGCCATCCGAGCCGCCGTCGAAAACCCGCTGCTGACAGCGTTTGGCGCCCTTGTGCCAGCGGTCCCTGTCTACTTCGACAACATCACTGCCGTTCCACCCAACACGACCACCGAATACGTCCGCGTCAACGTCACCTTCGGCATCACCAACGAACCCACCTTGACTTCCAGCGTCGACAACGCCCGTGGAGCAATAGTCATTCGCATTTTCACTGAAAAAGGCCGCGGCCCCGCCCGCAACCAAACCCTGCTAACCACCGCAGTCAACGTGCTGGAAACCCTCAACAACTCAACAAAGGGCACCACCGGCGTTTATTTCAAGGTTGGTGAAATCAACGGCCCTACATTTTCAGCTACAGAAGATGCGCCCCATTTCGTGGGGCGAATTGACACCTCCTACGTCGCTACCGTGCTGTCGTAGGAAGAAACTATTACAGGCGCTAACCTGTAATAAGCCGGGCAGTGCCCGCCCTGTAACAACCCCCTGGTACGCCAATGGCCACCACCGTTCTGTCCGGCAC
>Ga0315904_10007842_pt1 | contig 14258 bp, 15 predicted proteins | sample LakEriMetagenome_6_FD_203529 | JGI IMG/M metagenome (GOLD analysis project Ga0315904, IMG submission 203529) | Freshwater fungal communities from buoy surface, Lake Erie, Ohio, United States - Buoy 12 MA120 | ecosystem: Environmental > Aquatic > Freshwater > Lake | place: USA: Lake Erie, Ohio... | reverse complement strand
CACCATTTGTTCCTTCAATATTTCCAACATCAATAGATCCAGTAATAGTTTGGTCTTCAACTACATAAGGAATATTAGTTGAGCCACTACCTATAAAAGCAATAGAAGATGAAGGTGTTACTTGAGGTACACGATATCTATTTCTATCTAATAATGTATTTTTAATAACAATACCTGCTGCTAAACTAGCTCTAGCCGGAGTAAAGTCTTGTAATAATTTGAATAATGAGTTATCAAAAAATTTAATTAATCTAATGTAATCATTCCAATCATAGTTAGATTCATATTTTTCAAAATAAGCATAACTTAAATCTTCTAAATCAGGATAATAATCTAAAGATGAAGATTGAAATCTAGGATCTCCAATTACATCACCAATGTTAAAATAACCAAATTGAGAATTTATATCTTCATTAATTTCATTTTGAGGTGAAAAAGCTATTTCAACATAATCAATATCTCTAGTATAACTTTCACTAGCTGGAAATTGTTGTTGAATAGATCTAAAAGGAGATAAAACGTTAGCATCAGGAACGTTAGCTAAACTACTACTATAAGGTAAAACAGTATTTCCTGTTTTTATCTTTTGAGATATAGCATTTTGAATACCTGCTGGTACTTGATCAAAATAGAATACTTCAGTGTTAGGAACCCAAGAATAACTTCCACTAAAATTAAAAACACTATTTGAAGCAAAAGATGATGTAGCAACCCAAGAACCTGTTACTTTAGGATGGATTGAATTTGAACCAGTGTATAGTTCTCCTCCTAATGAAGCTCTAAATGCTAAGAATTCACTTGACTCAATAGAGTAAGGATTCATAACATAAGAATCAAAATTATCTTTAGTTATTGGTTGAGAATAATATCTAATTTCTTGGAACGAACCAGTAAATAAAGGAGTAGCATTAAATACCTCTCTACCAAAATATATAGTGTTTGTAGCATTCCAAATTGTTTGGGCAGCGGTCACTGAAGATGAGGCTTGGAAACTAACTGTGTTTCCATCTTCTCCATCATAATTTTTGTTAGCAGCATATAAAGTAAAGCCTGTAGTACTGTCTGTATTTACTAAGACTGACCACCATCCTCCATCATAAAAAGGTAAATAAATACTAGATGAAATTGTTGGGTTATTTCTATCAGGAACAAAATCTAATATAGCATACTCATTATAAGGACTAGGGATTGAACCTGAGTAAGAGGCACTTACATATCCTGAGCCTGTATATCTTAAAGATAAGATACTTTGTTCAAGAACTAATCCTATTGCTTCAAATAAAGTTACATTACTAATTGAAGCTGTATTAGTTGGTAAACCATCTGTTTTAAATCTAAATTCAACAGCTCTAGGAACATCACCTGTAGCTCCCCATAATGTGTTTAATTCAAATGATGAACTTATATAAGATGAACCACTAGTATAGAATGAATAATTATATTCATCTTGCCAGTTATCATAGCTATTTATATTTTTATCTTTACCTCCAAACTCATTAATTCTTAAAACAGTATCAGGGATACCATAAGTAGTAATTAAATCTCTTAAACCTGCTACTGATCCTTTTTTCTTTAATAATAAAGGTAAGTTATGATAAATACGTTTATATGTTTCTTTATTTATATCATCTGTAGGGTATAAAGATGAGGTAGAAGAAGCAGTAACATAATTTGTTATATAATCAAGGAAAGAATCAGAAGGTACAGGGTATTGAGTTGTTGTATAAGGTAAATTATATAAACTACCTGATGGAGTTATACCTAATAAAGCTTGATATAAATCATTAGATGAGAAATTATTTTGATATATTGTTATACCAGCATCTCTTAAAATATCAGCTACTAAATCTTTTGAAACACCATAATTTAATCTATTATCAGCGTCAAATTTAGTAGTAATGTTTTGTAAATATAAGAAAACATTATCAAACATTTGACCTATCATCTCAACAAATAACTCATAATTAGCATTTTCACTATCCTCTCTAATGTAAGAAGGTATAGCTAAAACTAAAGCATTGTTATTTTCAAGGTCATATTCTTCAGCTACTAATGATTGGGTAGCTAAAAAGTTTAAACCAGCTGTTGAAGTAGTTGAAACATTTATATATGGTGGGTTACTATTTGTTTTAGGCCAAGATGTAGATCCTGAAGTATAGTAAAGATAATATTCATATGAGTCAAAAGTAGTAATAATTTCATCAATTTTATTTTGATAAACTATATTACTTGAAGAAACATAATAAGAACCACTTGAAGGAATGTTTGATAAACTAGCACTATATGTGTATTCTTCTAATAATCCTAATTTATAATAAAAATTTTCTAATCTAGTTAAAGCAGAAGAAAAATGTATAAAGTTAGAATATTCAGAATAATCAACATTAATGTTTATTCCTGTTTGAGCTAAAATATTATTTAATTGGTAGTTAAAACTACCTGTTCCCTGGCTATAAGAACTAGTAGCATTTTTTAAATTACTATAGTTAATATAATCAGTTGAATTGTTTATTTGATCTGATAAGCTTAAATTATAGTTAGGACCTTTTAAATAAACATTGTTATCTAAATTATCAAAAACATAATTAATATCAATGTTATAAGCTATAGAGTTAGCTGTTTGAGTAACAACCCAACATTGAGTTTGTAATGGAAATAAAGATGGTAATGGTTCATATAACTTAATTAACACTGTAGGGTTATCAATACTTGAAGTATCAAGTAAAGCATTAACAGCAATTAATAAATTATTATCTCCAAAATCTAAATAAAAATCATAATAACTTCCTGTAGTAGTATTAATACTATTTATTAATTCTAATGAAGAAGAAATTACCTGTTGATTAGGTATAATTGTAGTATCTAATCTTACTTCAGTACCGTCTGAACTTATTTCTGAAATAAAATAAGGGAAAGTAGGTGATGATGAAAGTTTAGGGCTTACAAAATTATAGACAGTATTATATTGTCCATTATTAAATCCTTGTTGAGTTAAATCTTGTACAGGATCAAGGGTTAAGGTGTTATTAACTAATGAATAGTTAGGATAACCATTAACATTACTATAAACTATTTGACCATTTAAATCATAAATAAAATACTCAACTTTATCTATAGATGGATTAAATGAAGTTTCTACCTCAAAGGAAGCAATAAGAGAACTATCTTCAACAGAATATGTTTGAAGTTCAAATGTTTCAGGGTTAATTGAATTGATATTTACTATTCTATTCATTTTATATTGGTAGACTTCCTGTTAAAATTTGTTGTTGTAGGTCTAAGTTTTCTTGTCTTAATTGAGTTATTTCATCAATTAAAGCTTGTATAGTACCATCATCAGCTTGATTACCACCTATGTAACCTTGGCTCGTTTGTATAAGGTACTCATGAGAATTTACACTTCCAAATTTAGGTATTTGGAAAAATATTTCTTGATAATTTTGAAAAAATTCTGCTACTGTTATAGCAGGTATTGAGGTAGGAGCTACTGGTGGTGGTTGAACTAATTGAGTAAAAGAAGTATCAATAACCCTTTCATATTGGGGTTTTACATATACTTGTTTATTTAATTGTATAGTTTCAGACATTATCCATTAATAACTTTAAAGTAATATTGATTGTTAAATACTATTGTTGAACCATTTAAAGTAGTTTTAATTAAAATGTTATAATATCTTTCAGGTTGTAAGAAATCCATATAAACATCAAAATAACTTGAAGTAGCATCCGCACTAATCTGAGTATAGCTATTATCAAAATCAACTATATATTCATTAGTTTCTAAATCTTTAATAGCCCAAGTTGATGAACCTGAAGGTAAATAGAAATTGTTTGTATATACTGAAGATGTTTGCCATAATTGAATTGGGTATTCAGGACGAGCAGTAACTCTAAATCTGTTTATACTCTGGCTATAGAAAACACCAGGATTATCTGCTAAGTTAATTGTAGCAGGAAGTGTATTTAATATTGTTTGAGTTGATGACCCTGTATTCCAAGAAAAATCAAACCAACTAATTTGTAAAGCTGGAGGGTAAATAGTATTAGTATCAACAGAATAATATTTTAATTCCGGTTGATAGTTTTTATTATTAACAAATTCTTGTCTTTGTTTTAATAAGAAACCATGGTTAGGTAATTTTGTAAGAGGTACAGACCCAGAACCTGTTGTCCAAGCTCTAAGAGTGTTAGTTACATTTAAATTAAGATCTTTATCTGTTCTATAACTAAAAGTTACAGACGCTGTATATTGAGATCCTGTATACCAAGTGCCTCCTCCTGAAGGAACAGAAGATGTAAATGATGATGTAGCACCAGCAACTGGAGGAATAATCCATTGATTGCTACCTGAGTAGTCAGCCCAGATCCAACTAGCACCATCTGTTGAAATAGGATCATCTAAGTAACGTCCTGTACCCATTCCCCATTCTTGGGCAGCAGGGAAACAATCAACTGAAGTAGTAATATTTAATCCTGTGACTGTAGAAACCCAACATTGTAATATAGCATTCCAACTTCCGCTTTGATAGATATTATCAGGCATTGGGTCAAAAGCAGCTGTTATGTCTTCATCAGCAAATTTAATTAAAAATCTACTTGTTTGGGGGTTAGGATCAGAATAAGCAAAAGTTGTAAGAGTAGCTTCAACTATCTCATCTAACCCTGTATTCATATTAGGGAATAAAGAGTATAATGTTGTGTCTTTTTCGGGGAATATTTTTAATACAGCCATTTCGTTTTATTATAAAGGTACTACTCTTCCTTGGATGTCCTGGTTAGGGTATTTTACTTCAAATATAGACGGGTCTAATGAGGGATAAACCACATTATCTGCTGTGGCTCCGTTTATATCATAAGCGTATTTGCTATACCCTAAACTTTCTCCTACTAAATTAGTAATGTTAATTGTCTTAACAGTTTGTACACCTTCAATTCTATCTAAAAGAATATAAATGTCTCTTAAAACAATAGGTTGATTAATTTGCCATCTATCAATAGCAAAATATTCTTGTAAAGCTAAGATACATCTTGTTAATACTTCATTACTATTAAAGTTAGGTAAAACAATAATATCAAAATTTACTCCAATATTAATAATAAAGGCATCTTTAATTGTTACAGAATCATTTACCATTCTATATTGAGAAAGATAAGTTATAACATTCTGTTTTAAAGCTAAAGAAGTAGTTGTTAGTTGGTTATTTACATTGTATGATAAAATATATAAATCCAATACTGATTGAGACTCACCAGCTGAAATAGATTGTGCTTTAGTAGGCTCAATATATGCTTTAGAAACAACTCCATATCTAGCAGGCATTGAAAGTGCTCTTACTAAATAATCATTTTGAGTTACGTTACGTAATTGAGTAGCAAAATTAGCTGAAGAGTTTTGTCTAATTTCTTCAATTGTATCTCCATCACCACCTCCATCAGCGGCCGCTGGATTAGTAACTGCTAAACTAGCAAATACATAATTAGCAGTGTCAGTTGCTAAACCTGTGTTTAAGAAAGTAATGGTAGAGTTTAAAGTGGCTAAATCATTAGCCGGTACGTTTGCTTCTACTCCTCCGCCTGTTAGATATCTAACATTTAAAGTTGTCTGGGAAGGGGCTATACCATATGTTTTAGTAAATAAGAAATTTTCAGGTGAATAAGCAGTTGTTAATTTATCTTGTTCAAAAGGTAAACCAATACCTACATTGTTTGGATTTGGAGTGATTTCCTCATCTGTATCATCTGCTGTACCTGCTCCAAATTGTAATTGTAAAGATCCAGTATTAATAACACGAGTAGCAAATCTACGTTGGATTTTTTCTAATTTTAAAATATAAGGAGTATCACCAGCATATTGAGATAAATTAGGGTCATTAACATTTGTATTTTTAATAGAATTAAAAATCATTTCTTGACCTAAATAATCTACTTCATACCATTCATTTCCATCAGTATCAATAATATCCAAAATACCAATAATTTTATCATCATTAATGTCTACAGTTGAAAATTGAACTGGAGCACCAAAACTAAAAGGTACAGTGTTTATGTTAGCAGATATTGCTTTTCTTGATTTCTTTAAAAGAAAATATAAAGGAGTACCACTTCCATCAACTTCATAGACTGTAATTTCAGTTGGGTCACCTGAACTTGAGACTGAAAAGTCTACAGGATCTTCAATTAGAAAAGATATAGATGCATTAGAAGTTGAGGTCACATTTGAATTCGCGGGTACAAAAAGGGAATAACTAAAATCAGGTACTCGACTTGATGTAGGTCCAGTAGCTGGTATTTGTTGATAAAAATCAACAATAGTAGTAGCTACTTGAGTTACATTAGGCTTATAACCAAACATATAAGCTAACTCATACAAATTATTAGGTTGTCTAGCGTATTGTAAAAAGTTTTCTTGGATTTGGTTATCCATATAGAAAGATAAAACATCACCAACATAAGCGGCCATTTCCATAAACATCATACCTGGTGAGGTAGGACTAAAGTCTGTATATGTGTTTGGGAAATAAGTTTTAGCATAGTCAATAAGACTAGCTCTTAATTCTGTAAAATCTTTATTTATGTATTGTATGTTTTTTTTATTAGCCATTATGTAAAGGTAATATTAATGTTATCAGATATACCAGTGTCAATTACATTGTATGTTAATTCAATATTCACTTGGTTAAGGTCATTAATAGAGTCAATATTTAAACTTGCTACATTAACATTAGGAAAATAAGTACTTAATTGTTGTTGTATATTTTGTTTTAAACTTTCTAAATTTCCAACAGCAATTTGTTGAAAAATAAAAGCTCTTAAATTGGCTCCAAAAGTAGGATTTAAATATCTTTCGGTTTGGTTAGTCAAAAAGAAATTAATTAAGTTATTCTTAATAGCTTCTTTAGTAGTGTATGTTGAACGAAAAACAGCAGGAGCATTAAAAGGTAGAGCCACCCCAACAGCAGTGCCAGGTTTTAAGTCTACAGGAAATATTTTTTTAGCTCCAAACGCCATTATTTATTTAATAAATTCATTATTTGATCTAATCCAACACTACCTTCAGGTAAAGCCCCATTAGGATCTACAGACTGAGGTTTAAATTCACCAGCATAAGCTGAAGTAGCTGCTCCACCAACTTGCATTTCTTCTAAAATACCTCCAAACATTGCTTGTCTTTCTTGAGGTGTTAGTTGTTTTGGTTTTGAAAGATGAGGTTGAGCATAAGTATCTCTAATTGACTCTGTAACAATTGTCTTAGGAGCACGAACAGCTTCCAATAGAATATCTTTCAATTCTTCTTGAATAGCTTCCTTTACTGCTTCTTTGATCATTTTTTTAAAATCTGATGGTTTCATTGTTTATAAATATTAAATGTTTCTAGTTTCTATAAAAATCCATTTACTACCATCCCAATCATATACATCTTCAACAGAACCATTATCTCGAACATCATATCCTTTTTCACCAACATATTTACCTAAATAACCTAAAGGAGTAGGATCACCTGTAGGGGTAGTTGATGTAGAAGAAGTTGTAGATGGTAATTCAATAGTTGTAGAGGTTATAGAGGTTACAGATTGTGGTGGTGGTATCTCTGCAAATAAATTATTGTTATCAATTATTAGTTTTAACTCATTAATTAATGTTAAATCATTTGTTGTAAATGATAAATCACTAGCTACCAATTTGATACCTTGAGAATTTTTACCAATTGCTCTTCTACGGTTAACTGTAGGAGTAAAAGGTACTATTTCAATCTCAATTATAAATCCTTTATAAGTTGTTTGGTTTTGTGTCTGGTTAGCTTGTCTTTGTGAGTCTGCTATACTATTAATTTCTGGGGTTGTAGGTATTAAATTAGAAAATTTATCACAAGATAAAATAAAAGCATCAATTAATGATAAGGTATTAACAGCTGTTAAAACATATGAACCAACAATAGAAATAGATAAAGCTGAACTACTTATTACTCCTTGTAATTTAGCTAATTTAGAATTACCATATTGGTCAAATGTTGTTTTTCTAATAAATGTTTGAATATCATTTAAAGCAGCAGGTACAGCTCCAGGTACAGTAGGTAAAAATTTAGAAGCAGTAGACACACCAACAGCGGCTATATCTACAGCTGTTAGAATAGGAATAATAACACCTAAAAAATTAGATATACCTGTTATGGCTGTTCCTGTTTGATTTATTCTTACACCTATATTATTTAGTTGATCAGTAATATTGTTTCTTTGATCAATTAATTCAGTTAAATTTACTCCAGCTGGGCATACATTAGGATCTTGAATATATTTATTGATTAAATTTTCTAAAGAAGGTTGTATAATTTGAGGGATTTGAGAACCTAAAGTAAATAAAATTGAAGATAACTTAGCAGCTCCTTTAGGTTTTTGATCTTCAGGAGTTGACTTTTGAATTTGATTTGTTTCCACAGATTTTTGATTAGCCGATAAAGTTTGTTTTTCAGCGGCTGCTGCTTCTTCTTGTCTTTGTTGTTCTAATTCAATAGGAGTAGCCATTATACTGTGTAGTTATATTTAGATTTTAAGTTATTTAAATTAGATTGTAAAGAATCTAACACACCATTTAATTGTAAAGCAGCAGTGTTTAAAGGAGCTAAAGGAGTACCTGGAGGAGTGGAAACTAAAGTGGAACAAATAGTAGAGAATGCTTGAATATTTTCTATTAATTGATTTAGTAAGTTTACTGTTTGATTACCTAATAATAAAGGTTCATTAGCATTTTTGGAACCTAAAAATATATTTTGAGATTGAATAGTTACTATGGGTGTATCAATGTTAACTCCTAAAACAGCATTTAAATTTATAGTTTTATTAGAACTTAATAAAATATGATCTAATGATGAATTAAACACTAATCGACCTGAGGAGATTATAATTTGTTTTCCAATGTATTGGTCTGGTTGTTCAGGGGTGTTTTTTTTGTAACTAAAATAATTTGAACTAGCTGTTTTTAAAGGTATTTTTTGAGTACTAGTTAAATAAATAGAAGCATCATCATTATTAATATCTTCAGTAATAGGTATCCATCCTTCTTCAGTTTGAGTACCTTGACCATTTCTAAAAATAATTATAGGATCTCCAGATGTACTTTTTCCTTTTGACCAATTATTTAAAGCATCAGGTATAATTCCTGCTATTTTTCTTTTATTAGTAGAACCAAATCGTATACTATTACCCCATCTACCTTCATAAATTATATCACCTTCAAAAGGTAATAATGGATGGATATTTGAACGTTCTATAAAAGTACTACCTAAATCTATTTCTGTAGATTGATCTGTTACTCTTCTAACATTACCTACTTGTGTTTGAATATAATCTTTTTGTTGAGATTGAGGTAATTTTTCTGGATTTGAAGGAAAAGCATTATGGTGTGGATGATTCCATAATGAGGCAGGACAAATATAATAATCTGAAGTATTAGTTGTTATACCTCCTTTATCAGGGGTACCATTTAAACTAGTATCAGGTAAAGTTACAATCCAAATAATTTCTTCTAAGACAGGTAATTGTTTTATATTACTAAAATAAGGTCTAGCAAAAGCTGTTTTAGAAGCTGGTAATGTTATATCTTGATATTCAATTACACCTAAAGCATTCCATTCACCAAATTTTTTAAATTTAGGATGATTATTATCTAAAATAATACTTTTTACTCTACCCGCTTTAAAGGAAGCAGGGGAAGCAGTAAGACCATTAGGAGACTGGGAAGCTATAGTGTTAACACTAGATATAATATTATTAGTATTAGCTTTTAACCCGTAAGCCATTATTTATCTCCTTTTAACTCGTTCATAGCAGCTATTAACTGCTCTTTTTCTTCATCAGAAATAGTTAAAGCTCCTTCAGCAGTTTGAGTATTCATAGCTCGTTGAGCTAGGGCTGCCATCTTAATTAATAAATCATCATTTTTAACACTTATCTCCATATATTCCTTAATTAAAGGAACAACTAATGTTGCGTCACCAATATCAGAGATAAGTGGTTTTAATTCAGAGATTAAAGCAGAAACCTGTTGATCTTTTTTCTTTTGATTGTTATAGATTTCCTCTAAAACATCAGAGAATTTTTTATTTTTAAAAATTATGTTATCAAATTGTGACATAAATATACATTTAGTTTCTTATAAATATGAAAACTAAAACTTTGTATATCCGTGTTCTAAATAAAATACATAACCTTCTTTAAAAATATCATAGAGTTGATTAGCTATCTTTGTAATCTTAGGAGTTTTAACATCTATGATTTCACGGATATAAATGTAAAGTGCTTTTTTATTAAAAACATCTAAAAATTCTCGTTTACGGAATAACTCAAGAATAGCATCTGCTATTTGAGCATCATATTCTTTAGGAAATAAATCATAAATATATTTAGTACAATGTTCTACATATTCATCTATAAACATAGATAAACGTTCATTATAAGGAGACTCTTCAATATCATAAGAATGGTTTTCATCTTCCTCTAATGTTTCAATAGGCAAAGTATCAATACGTTTTTTATAATTTTTTTGGTTTGAAAGAATTAAATAACGTTTAACAATAGTACCAAAATATGAATATGCTTTAGCTCCTCTTTCTGGATTAAATAAATGAATTTTAGTTAAAAGGAAAGTGATTACTTCATGTTGTAAATCCTCAATATTATCTACCTCAGTATAATAAAATTTAAACGTATGGATAATATTTTCGGTAAGTTTAAAAAAGGCATAATGAATTCTATCATTGTATAATCTACTTTTTAACTCAAAATCAGTTGTATTGTTATACAGAATGATAGCATCCTCAGTATCTTGAGTAAAGTACTGTATGCCTTTCTTTTTCTTTTTTACAACTACCTCTTCCATTACTTTGAAATATTTTTAATAACAAAAGAATTTAACGCTGTTTGAATTGTTTTAATTTGTTCAAAGAAAAATCCAATTTCATCATCTGATTTAAAACTACCTTTAGCGTCTACTTCCATTAATTTCTTTTCAGCCATTTCAATAGTGTCTGAGATTTTGTTTAGGTAGGTCATGTAACCTGCTAAGATGTCTTCTTGTTTTTCATTTTTCCTAAGAAGATTAAAGGTCGTGTATCCTAAGACCACGACCATCAAACCTAAAAGTATTAAAGTTAATATCATAAATTATCTAACATATTTTTTAAGCCTTCACTTTTTATACTACCTAATGCTTTTTGCTTAGTAGCGTTTGATGAAGGCGCTTTTTTGTTGGATTCCAAGGTAAATGATTTCTTTGGCTTATCCAAGTTACCTTTAAATTTAGGTAACCATTCTCTTTCAAACTCAATTCTAGCAGCCATTAAATCAGCTTGATGTACAATGTAAGGTAAACTAGTTCTAGGTTTAGTCTCTGGCATATAAGTCATTAAATATTTCTTATTTGCTTCATCGTATAAACCATCATGAGTTTGAATTGTAATCATTTCATTAAACGAGTACTTAATATCATGAGCCTGGAGTAAATATAAGCCACGATCAGGTACAGAGGCAAAAGCAAGTTTATCATTAAACATATAATCTTCACCTAATTTATCTTGTCTCCATTTATCAGTTTGAGGAATATATGAGTCATGTTCTTCATCACCTAATTTACCCAGGTCATGATTTAGAGCAGAAAACACTAATTCTTCTTCAGTATAAGTAGTAATATCAGCTCCCATTTTCTCCCAAAGTTTATGAAGATGAAGAGCACAAGTAATAACACGATTAACATGCTCTACATATCCTCCAGGGAAAGCATTATGATATTCTTTTTTATGGGCAGCAGGCATTAACATTAAACGTTCAGCATACTTTTCATAAAATTCAATTAGTTTAGTTTTACGAGGTTCAGAAATATAATCCTCAATAAAAGACATTAATTCATTCCAATTAGCTTGGATCTGTTCAGCTGTTAATTGCATATTAAAATCTGTTAATTTCTCCGGGTCCTAATGGTTCCTGTTGTACAAACGCCTTAGCGTCATTAATATTATCCCTCATTTCTTGAATAATCTCATCTACCAAAGCCCAGTTATTCTGTCGTAGCGCAAACTGCAGTTTCTCAATTCCCCCTTCTACCCTTTCCATCCTTCTCATTATTATGTCTCTATGTTTCATATCCTTTTTTTAACCCGTGTAGTACAAATATAACATGACATCCCATTTAGGCCAAATTTAAGCCAAAAGGAGTTTTACAAATTCTAAATTCTTTTTAAGATGTGAGCATTTTTCATACTCTTCTATTTCTTGAAAGTAACTTATAGATAATTCTAATGCTGTTTTCAATTGTATATCTGAAAAATGGTACAGAGCTTCTTGGTGTGAAAAATTATTAGGATTTACTTTTTGAATATATTCCCATGCTTTAGTAAACACTACAAATTCACCTGCTTTATCTATATCTGTTATATCTAATCCTTCTTCTAATTTATCAAAAAATTTAAGTAATTGTGAGTTAAATAGGTTATGATTATAAATAAGCTTTTTAAACATTCCAACCCAAAATAAAGGGTGGTTTTTATAGTCTGTTATTAAAATATCTGTTGCCTGTGCCTTCTCTTTTAGAGAATCAGGCTCTTTATTATTAAATAAATCAAATATTTTATCTACATCCATATACGATAAATATAGACGTCATAAACCTTCATATAGTGTCTATATTAAACTACCTTATTCAGGTCACGTCAGGTGTCAAAATCAACCAATAGTGTCATCTAGATGGTCTGGTATCCCATCTCCATCTACATCTGCTATTTCTTTATAACCAAAAGCATCCATAAATTTAGCAACACGATCCTTTAAATCTCCATCAGTATCTTCAAACCAATCTTCTTTAAGTTGGTCATGATCTAAAATAGTAGTTAATGCTTTATATAATTTTTCAACATCATCTACTAAGTAGATATCTGGTGTATGAAAATCTAAACTAAAAGCATAATCATCGATTTGAGGAATATTTAACAAAGAATCTGTTTTACCTATTTTCTTTTCAGTTGGAACATCTTTTCCAAACTTATGATAGTATTCTCCAACATAGATATATCCTTGTCCGGGGTTTAATTGAAACTCATTCATTATTTTAATAAATTATAATACTCGTTAAAATGTTTAATACGATCAGGCAAACCAATTGTTCCACCATTTACTCTTTTAGTAACAGCTGTTACCGTTCCTTGATCAGCACCTTTATCACAAATACTCCAAAGTCCATTTTTGTTAAAGAACCAAGCAGCAGACATTAAAGGATATTTAGTAGCAACCAAATCAGGATTAGCTAAAATTTCTTCAGGAACGAATTTATCAAAAGCAGAATAATTATCTTTACCAGTCAATTGGATATAACCACGACCTCTAAATTTAAATCCATCTTGAGTAGCTTCAGCCCCATTACCCATTCTACCTCCGTAAACACGAGAGGCAATAGCAATAGGTTTACGAGCGTATTGTTCAGCTAAAGCTAAAGTAGGGAAATATTTTTTAAAAATACCCATTAAACCTTTAGAAGAGTAATTTAAATTTTCTGAAGTTGCCTTCCAACCCCCTGACTCATGACCGCATTGGGCTAAGAAATGAGCTAATCTTAAGGGATTAGTTATATTAAACTTAGCAGCAGTGTCAGGAATCTGAACTAATACAGCATCAGGAATGTGTCCTTTTAATTTATCTAATTTAAAGCTAGAAGCAGGAACTACTACAGCAGGAGCAGCAGGTGCTGCTGGAGCTGAACCCATGATTTTATTCCAAGTTGCATCTCCTACTATACCATCTGCTACTAATCCATTAGCGGCTTGATACTTTTTAACAGCTTCTTCAGTCTTAGGACCAAATGTACCAACAGGATCAATTCCTAATTTTACTTGAAGTTGTCTCACCTGTTCATTTTTATCACCTTTTTTTAATAACATAGTTAATTATCTTTATGTTTATCGATTTTTTCTAAAATTTTATTTAATATAGAATGTTTAATAAAACCAGCATTTGAAGCATTTTTTAAAGCACTAACTATTTGGAATATTATAAATGGCATTACAATAGTTTCTGAGAGCCAAGATGTACCTGGAAATCCAATTTCTACCATTAATATTACTGTTAGTATAACTAACCAAGTAAATGTGGTCTTTAATACTTTAACTGCTTTATAAGTTTTAAATCCTTCTTTCTTAGTACCAGCAACTATACCGAAAAACCCATCCATAAAAGCAACAGCCACTATAGCTAAATACTGCTCACTATTATCTATAGCTA
>Ga0315904_10007835_pt1 | contig 14271 bp, 22 predicted proteins | sample LakEriMetagenome_6_FD_203529 | JGI IMG/M metagenome (GOLD analysis project Ga0315904, IMG submission 203529) | Freshwater fungal communities from buoy surface, Lake Erie, Ohio, United States - Buoy 12 MA120 | ecosystem: Environmental > Aquatic > Freshwater > Lake | place: USA: Lake Erie, Ohio... | reverse complement strand
TCTTCGTCTGGTACGACCATTACCCTGACGGGTACGGGTCTGCCTGCGGCGATCCCTGTGGGCACCAGCGTGGCCTACGTGGCAAGCAACGGCCAGATCATTGAGACCTCGTCCTTCGTGGCTACGGCGGCTTCGGCTGGCGCAACCTCGGTGACGCTCAATGCGGCAATCGCAGTGCCCGGTGGTGTGACCGCCATCCCGTCGTCCTCGACCATCGTTTTCACCCAGTACCCGGAAATTCTGGTCAAGGTGAACCTGCTGGTCCATGGATACTACAGCAGCGCCACGGCCTAATAAGGAGTCTGAATCATGGCAATTTCTCGTGCCCAACTACTGAAGGAACTCCTGCCGGGTTTGAACGCTCTGTTCGGCTTGGAGTACAAGACTTACGGCGAAGAGCACAAGGAGATCTACGAAACGGAGACCTCCGAGCGCTCGTTTGAAGAAGAGACGAAACTCTCTGGCTTCAGCGCCGCCCCGGTGAAGAACGAAGGCCAAGCCATCGCGTATGACAATGCGCAGGAAGCATGGACTGCCCGTTTCAACCACGAGACCATCGCTATGGGTTTCTCCATCACCGAAGAGGCGATGGAAGACAATCTGTACGACAGCCTCTCTGCCCGCTACACGAAGGGTCTGGCTCGCGCTATGGCCTACACGAAGCAGGTGAAGGCTGCGGCAATCCTGAACCAAGGCTTCAATGCCGCCGTGACCTACGGCGACGGACAAGCCCTGTTCTCGACCGCCCACCCGCTGGTCTCCGGTGGCACCAACAGCAACCGCCCGTCTACCGCTGCCGACCTGAACGAGACTTCCCTGGAAGCCGCCGTCATTCAGATCGCTGGTTGGACCGATGAGCGCGGTCTGCTGATCGCTGCCAAGCCTCGCAAGCTGGTCATCCCGCCGAACCTGATGTTCGTTGCTACTCGTCTGTTGGAAACCAGCCTGCGTGTTGGGACCACCGACAACGATATCAACGCACTGAAGAACAACGGAGCGATCCCCGAGGGCTACACCGTCAACCACTTCTTGACCGACACGAACGCATGGTTCCTGACCACCGACGTTCCGAACGGCTTGAAGCACTTTGTGCGCGTGCCTCTGGCAACTTCGATGGACGCCGACTTTGATACCGGCAACGCCCGTTACAAGGCGCGAGAGCGGTATTCGTTCGGGGTCTCGGACCCTCTCGGGGCCTATGGGTCCCCCGGTTCGTCCTAATTTAGGTACAAACCCCCTACAAAAGAGCCCTTCGGGGCTCTTTTTTTGACCTCTTGCGCTACAAAGCAAAGGAGACTACACTAACCCCATCGATCACTTCCTGGGCTTTGTATCATGGCTGTCATCTATCGCATCACCAACATGGCAAACGGCAAGTTCTACATCGGTAGCGCGGAAAGTTTTGCCCGCCGAGAGTGGCAACACAGGTACGATCTAAAACGCAACGCGCATAAGAATCCACATCTTCAAGCCTCTTGGAACAAGCATGGTGAAGAGATGTTTGTGTTTGAGGTTGTGGAGCAGATACCGGATGGGGAAGATCAGTTGTTTTGGGAAGATAGATGGTTGCGTGACTGCGTTGGCAAACCTGACTGTTACAACGTAAACACCTTAGCTACTGCTCCGCGTTTAGGAATTGTTTTGTCCGACAGTGCAAAACAAAATATTAGTCAAGGTAGAAGTGGAAAACACGCAGGAGAAGCACACTACCGTTACGGTCAAACAGTCAGTGATGAAGTTCGTCAAAAAATTGGAGACACACAGCGCGGCAAACCCAAAGGGTCTGGTCGCAAAGTATCAGAAGCAGGCCGCGCCAAGATCCGTGCAAACATTGAAGCAGGGCGCAGTCACATGCACTGGGTGGGCAAGACCCATACAGAAGAGTCCAAGCAGAAGATGCGCAAGAAGGTCTTGGAACAAACCTCAGGGCAGTTGTTTGACAGCCTGACCGCTGTGCTGGCGCACTACCAGATGACTATGCCCACGCTGCGGCGGGCTCTGCTTGCCGGTACTCCAATCACAAAGGGCAAGTTCACAGGGCTCATATTTGTTTATGCTTGACATCCACGCCCGCACGAGGTATAAACACCCCATTCCTAGCCCTTTACGCTTGCCGACCCGACTAGGCGGGGACTTCTCCTCAGAGACGGCAAGAGCAGATTTGAGGATGAATCATGGGATTTTCCACCTTCTCTGGGCCAATCCGCTCGGGCACCGTCCGCGAAGGCGCGGGTGAAAACACCGGTCTTGTCATGCTGACCCAGTCTTACGACACGGGCGTTGTAACTGCGGGTGTGGGCAACGTCGATGCCCAACTTGGCATCCTTCCTGCGGGCTCGCAGATCGTCAACATTCTGGTTGACCAAGTTGTGGTCCCTGGTGGGTCTTCGACCTCCACGATTTCGGTGGGCTCCACTTCTGGCGGCGCGGAACTGTCTGCTGCGGTCGTAACGACTGCTGGCGGTCGGTTCACGGGCACGGCCACTGCGGCTACTCAGTTGGCTTGGCAGACCTCTACCAGCGCTGACACCCCGGTGTTCGTGCGGTACGCGGTGGGTGTTGCTGCTGGTGTGGGGCGAGCCATCGTCACGGTGGTGTACGTTCAGCGGGCCAGCAACGGCGCTCAGCAGCCTGTCAGCGCCTAACAGCAACGGGCTTTTAGGAGCCCATCACTGAGGGAGGCACATGCGCCCAGTCGTTTACAGCATTACGGGCACTGGTACGTCGGGGGTGTTTCCCCCCGACCACTACGTCTCCCCGTTCAACATCGCGCTTGGCGTCACGGTCACGGGCACGGTGAACTACACGGTGCAGTACACCTTTGACGATGTGTTCGCCAAGGACTTCACGCCCGCTTCGGCCAACTGGGTGGATCACCCGTCCCTGACGGCGCAGACCGCGACCAAGGACTCCAACATCGCTTATCCCGTACGTGGCATTCGGTTGAGTGTCGCAAGCGGTACGGGCACGACTCGTCTGACCATTATCCAGGCAGGCGGCGGAGGGTTGTCATGATCTCTACTGACATCACGGGTGGTAGCGGTACTTCGCAACTGCTGGATTTGCTGACGCTTGTTTCAAACCCAGCGGTATACGAGGCAAAGGTCAAAGCGCTTCAAGCGTCAATTGCTGAAAACAAGGCGTATGTTGAAGCCGTAGCGCCGGTAAGTGAGATTGTTGCAATTCGCAAGCAAGTAGGCGAAGAGCGTGAGCAGTCTCGGCAAGAGATTGCAGAAGCGCGAGCCGAAGCCACAAAGATCAAGGCAGATGCCAAGGCCGCTGCCAAGGTGACAATGGACAAGGCCGACAAGGCGCTTGCTGACGCGCAGGAACAGGCTGCAAAGTTGATGGCAGAGGCACAGAAGGAACTGGCAGATGCCAAGTCGGCTACCGCTGCGCTGAAAGCTCAAACAGCCGCTGCGTCTGCTGCCGAGAAAGCGGCTCAGGCTCGGGCAAATGAGTTGGCAAAGATGCAGTCTGAAGCCAAGGCGGAATTTGATGCGGCTCAGGCCGAACGCGCCGCGCTTACTGCCAAGATTGAGGCGTTTGCCAAGGGGTTGTAAGTGACTGGCATCGTCGATTTTCGCACCGAACTTCTCGACGAGAACGGCGACCCGATCACTGCGCTTAACCCGTTGCCCACGACGGGCGGCGGTGGTGGAGGCGGTGGCGGTGTTCTTTCGGACACCGTTTTTGTTGACTCCACGGGGCAACTTTTTGTTTACCGAGACACCGGATCAGGTACGCCCAGTGCCTATGAGATACCGGCCTGGACCCTTTACACGCCGGTCGGGGCGGTTACAAGCGCATCAGCGGGAAATGCCGCCGCAAGCGCTACGGGTGCAGCAGTTCCGGGCTCTGCGGATTATGTGGGCTTCAACTCTGGTGGTAACCTTGTTGGAGTAAGCGCAACCACCCCACTGCCCACCTCCGATGTTACGGCGGAGGAAACTCGCCAAGACATGGTGCTGTTGCTGACCCGGATGCTGAACTACTTGAACGCCCCGATGGGGTATGACAAGAGTTTGCAGCGCCAGCGCGGCACGGTGGTTGTTGAATCTGGCACGGTCACCACGGTCACCACGGTCACCACGGTCACCACGGTAGGTACTGTCACAACCTTGAGCAACATCGACGGTTACAACGGGCGTATGCAGATCCTGGATCAAAACCGCGTAGCATGGGCGCAGTGCGTACGCGCAAGGATTACCTAAATGGCAAACACGTTCAAGAAGGTCATTGACACGCTAGTGTGGCGGCAAGTTCCGCCTATGCCCAACGCCCATGCGGCAGCGGCAGCGGTATGCAGTGATCTGCGTAACGACATCTCGCGCAACCCGTTTGTGTATCAGTTGGTGTCTGCGGCAATTTTGAATCGCTTCAACATCATCACAAAGGGTTCAGCGTTTGCGGTGAACCCCGGTCTTGGTGGTACGTTTGGTGCGGGTGCTGCATGTGCGTTCGTTCCATCGTTCGGTCTTGTGGGCACGATTGCTGCTGGTGCAACCACGACTTCTGTGACGCTGACAACCGCCCTGCCCACTGCGGTGGGCGTGAACATGCTTGCCAACCGGGGCGGCTCGGGTGAGTACGGCTACAAACTTCGAATCATCGACAACGGCGCAGGCGGATCAGGCAAGACTGCAGAGCGGTACATCACCGGCAACACGGCCAGCGCGACCCCCGTTATCACGGTGCTGTCGGCATTTGGCTTTACGCCTGTCAGCGGGTCACGCTACGAAATCGTGGCAGGCCGCGTGATGATGCTATCGGCAGGCACGTTGGCGGCGACAATTTTCCGTTCGTTTGAGGTGGCGACCAACACCCTAGCGTCACTCAGCAATACCAACCTTCCGGCAACCATCGGTACGGACTCAAGCCTGATGGTGCTGGATGAGCAGTATGTGCCGTTCAGCAACAGCCCCGGCGACGGAATGGTCAGAGGGGCGTATAACTACGACACAGGGATTGTTTCTCGTTACGCATTGACGGCCACTGCAACAGGCGCAAGTTCGTTGACTGGGCAGGCCACGCTGGGCGATGCGGTTGTGCTGGCAAACGAGTACCGCAACTTTCAAATTCGGATTGTCGAGGACACCACCAACGTGACGGCGGTGGGGCAGCGGCGCATCATTGCGTCACACACGGCGGGACCGAGCCCCGTGTACACGCTTGGAACTGCGTGGACGGTGACACCTTCCGCGACGGCAAAGTTCGTGATTGAACTCCCGAACCTCTGTCTGCTGCGCTCGTCCGCAACCACCACGGTTTACACCTACAACTACACCGACGCGACGATCAACAACGGCACCAACAGCATTGCCGCCAACGCCTGGAGCACAACGTACTTCGGTGTGGCTCCTGCTGCCAATGCTGCGGGCGGCATGTGGGCGCCGTCCTTTGGAATTGAACCGGATCAGAACAGGTACGGTCGGCAGTCGTTCTGCTACTTCTTTCGAGGCGGTGCGGCTACGTTGGATGTGTTAGACATCGCAGGCGGCACTACCGGCGCTTGGACTGGCGCAATTGTTTACGACGGCTCGCCCGGTGCGCTACCGGCTACAGGGTCAGGTGGGTGTTACAGCCCGTTCGACAACGAAGGGCGTATGTTCTACATGAACTTGTACGTCGCCTCGCAGATCAGCCAGATGTACCGATTTGACGTAGAGAATCGCGTATTGTCTGTGTTCACTCCGACAGACTTCTTGCAATCGGGTACTGCGGCATTGGGCAATCGCGTGGCGTGTTATTGCGCCATCGACGGCGCGGACACTTACGACACGGTGTTCTTGCAGTCGCATCTGTCCACAGTCGCACAAGAATGCGTGGTGCTGGTATGACGCTGGCCGAACTGATTCAGTTGGTGAGCTACAAGTTGGCGGCGCTGAACTCAGCGCGTGCGTCGGCTGTAGCGGTAGGCGATCTGAATCAGGTCGTGAGTCTTGATTCGCAGATCTCGCAGACGCAGATCACGCTGGATCAGTTGAGGTCGATCAATGGCTAAGACACCAGCATGGACCCGAAAGGAAGGCAAATCCGAGGCAGGAGGCTTGAATGCCAAAGGCCGTGCTTCTTACAACCGTGCCAACCCCGGCAAGCCTGGGCTGAAGGCCCCGCAACCAGAGGGCGGTCCACGGCGTGATTCCTTTTGTGCCCGGATGAAGGGCATGAAAGCAAAGCTCACCAGCGAGAAGACGGCCAAGGACCCGAATTCTCGGATCAATAAGTCACTTAGGGCATGGAAGTGCTGACATGGAATCCTTGGTCTGGAACACAATTCTCACGGTTCTTCTTGGCGTGGTGGCATATCTCATGATGTCAAAATTTGCTGAACTGGACAGGATCAGTATCCTGCTCAACAAGACCCGCGAAGAGATTGCGCGGGACCACATTACCCGTGCGGAGTTCCGGCAGGACATGGGCAAGTTGTTCGACAGGTTTGATTTGCTTGAGAAGAAGTTGGATGGTCTGCGCGACCGCAGGGCGCAGAGCAACTGATATGCCTGTCCAATCCGAGAAGCAGCGCAGGTTCATGTATGCGTCATTGGCTGGCAAGACGGATGTCCCGCCGAGCGTAGCCAAGAAATTTGTCGGGCCGAGTGCCCATAAAGCCGAAGGAGGCACCGTGAAAGAGTCCAAGGAAATGATGAAGAAGGAAGTGGCCTTTATGAAGAAGAAGGGCGCTCCGAAGTCCATGCTCAAGCATGAGATGAAGGAAGCCAAGGGCTACGCCCGTGGCGGCGGTGTGGAGTCCAAGGGTAAGACCAAGGGCAAGATGGTGAAGATGATGAAGGGGGGCTCCTGTGGCTAACTACCGCACTCCGTCTGCCAAGGAGGCAGAAAAACTGGATCGCGCCCGTGCCATGATGCAGCGCGGCATTGCTGGTGAACGTGATCCGATGGCGCGGGTAATGCCTACGATGGCAAAGTCCGCCCGTGACGATATGCGTGCGGCTAAGGCGATGCGCGAGTCTGTGTCTGAAGCAGCGCGTGAGGGCGAAGCGTACAACCAAGCGGGTTACGCCAAGGGCGGAAAGGTCCGTGGTGGTGGCTGCGAATCTCGTGGCAAGACCAAAGGCCGGTTTGTATGAGAAACAGCAGGGGCATGGGCGCTATCCGCCCGGAACTCAAGAAGCGCCGTGACAACACAGCCTTTTTGGAGAACGGCGTCCGTCGCCCCCGCCGTGACAACACAGACTTCCTTGAGTACGCCCAAGGTGGGGAGGTTGGTTTGTACGCCAACATCAACGCCAAGCGTAAACGGATTGCCGCAGGATCGGGTGAGAAAATGCGCAAGCCCGGTGCTCCCGGCGCTCCTACTGCCAAAGCGTTTAAGCAGTCCAAACTGACGGCGAAGTGATGAGCTACTACGTTTACGCCCACACCAAACCTGACGAGACGGTGTTCTACGTCGGTAAGGGTACGCGGGGGCGGGCGTGGTCAACAGATAACCGCAATAAACATTGGCAACATACGGTAGCAAAGTATGGTCACAAAGTTGTGCTGCTTGCAGATGGGCTGACACAAGAGCAAGCAATTGAAGAAGAGGCAGCAATCATTGCGCACTTCAAGCCTTTTGGCAGTCTTGTAAATATCTTAGACCGTGGAAACATTGCTCCGTCGTCACATCCAGATGTGGCGGCATCGATTGGCATGGCATTGCGTGGGATTAAGCGCAGTGAAGAAACAAAAGCCAAACTTCGTGCAATAGTACGTACTCAAGAGTGGCGGCAAAAGTGTAGCGAAGCAGCAAAGAAACGAGGACCTGTTTCAGAAGAAACGCGGTTAAAACTCTCAATTACTTCAACTGGTCGTTTACACACTGAAGAGGCGCGAAGAAAAATAAGTGAGTCTGCCAGCAAATGGCAAACTGGGCGCAAACTGTCTGATGAACATCGTGCAAATGTAGCCAAAAATAACCCGTGGAAAGGCAAAAAGCGTCCTGAGCACGCTGCCTTGATAAAATCTAAAGGTTTGATGGCGGGGCAAAAAAACCCGTTTTATGGACAAGGTGAGCGGCAAAAAGGCTCTTTGAATCACATGGCGGTTGCAATTATTGGTACTCATCAAAGTCACGGTGAGAGGCGCTGGGACACATTAAAAGCCGCAGCAGACGAGCTTGGCGTAACATTGCAAGCTATTTCACAAGCGATGCGCAAACAAGGTCGGTCAAAAGGCTGGGCTTTTAGGAAGGCAATATGACCACATCCGGTGTAGCAGTCTGGAATCCAGACCTAAACGAAATTGCCGAGGAAGCGTGGGAGCGCAATTCTTCGGAATTGAGGACAGGATATGACCTACGCACAACACGCAGGTCGCTGTCAATCTTGCTGGCCGGGTGGGCCAACTTGGGCATAAATTTATGGACGCTTGACTCTGGAACAATTAACCTTGTTCAGGGCACAAACACGTACAACCTTCCAGATGATACGGTGGATCTTCTGGAGCATGTCATTCGAACCGGTGCAGGCAATGTTTCCACGCAGGTGGATTTGACAATTACGCGCATCTCAGTCTCTACCTACTCATCAATTCCTAACAAGCTGCAACAAGCAAGGCCCATTCAAGTGTGGGTAAATCGCCAAGCGCCTACGCCGCAAATTGTTATTTGGCCTACACCTGATGGTTCTCAGCAGTACCAATTTGTGTACTGGAGGCTGCGTAGGATTCAAGACCCCGGTGCTGGCGGAACGTACACTCAAGATGTACCTTTCCGGTTCTTGCCTCCGCTTATCTCTGGATTGGCGTACTATCTGTCCATGAAGATCCCTGGCGCAATGGAGCGCATGCCTGCTCTAAAAGCCCAGTATGATCAAGATTTGGCGCTTGCTATGGATGAAGACCGTGATAAGAGCGCCGTCCGGTTTGTGCCAAGACAGCAGTTCATCTCATGAGCAATCGCTTTGCAAACGGCGCAAAGGCATTCGGTTTCTGCGATGTCTGTGGGTTCCGTTTCGACCTGAAGAAACTCAAGAACCTGACGGTCAAAACAAAACAGACACAGATTAAGGCGTGCCCGCAGTGCTGGACGCCTGACCAGCCACAGTTGCAACTTGGCCTTTATCCAATTTCCGACCCCCAGGCCATCCGTGATCCGCGTCCTGATACGAACACATGGTACGCATCAGGAACGAATGGGCTGCAAACCTCACCGACTTCGGGCACTGGGCCTGACCAAGAGGGGTATCCGGGCGAGGGCAGCAGGACGATTCAGTGGGGCTGGAACCCTATTGGTGGCTCACAAAGTTTTGATGATGGGCTAACCCCCAATTGGTTGACTTCCCCAGGGGAAGTTGGTACGGTGACGGTCGTTGTGACCTGAAGGAGCGATGATGAAGATGACCCCTGAAAAGGCCGTGGCGAAGCATGAGAAGCGCATGCACCCCGGCAAGACTCCGTCCTTCAAAAAGGGCGGCCCCACCACTGATGACCGCATGAAGTTCGGGAAGAACCTGTCCCGCGCCATGAACCAGAAGACGGGGTGAACCATGCTGAAGACCAAGAAACTGTCGCCTGCCAAGCAGGCATACCCGCAGGGGGCGGAGAACCCGCGTGACCTCTGCATGGTGGTGGGCAACATCTCCAAGCATCCTGCTCCTGCGGCCAAGACCTCGGGCATCAAGGTCCGTGGCACTGGCGCGGCGACGAAGGGCACGATGGCCCGTGGACCGATGGCGTAAGACATGAACTACACCGAGTTGCAGACTGCCGTAGAGGACTACACCGAGAACACTTTCTCGGCGACTGACTTCGCCACTATGACGGAGTTGGCAGAGCAGCGCATCTACAACTCGGTGCAACTTCCCAACCTGCGTAAGACGTCAAATTTAACGCTGACCATTGGCAACCCGCTCCTTGCGGTTCCGTCTGATTTTCTGTCTGCGTTCTCTTTTGGCGTGACATCGGGCACTACGTTCAGTTTTTTGCTGAACAAGGATGTCAACTTCATCCGAGAAGCGTTTCCCAATGCTGCTACGACAGGCACTCCGCAGTATTACGCGCTGTACGGTACGCAGACTGGCACCCCGAAGATTCAGTCTTTCCTGCTGGGGCCGACGCCCGGTGCGGCGCTGACGGCGGAACTGAACTACTTCTACTACCCCGAGAGCATCGTTACCGCTTCAACCACTTGGTTGGGTGACAACTTTGACTCTGTGTTGTTTAACGCAGTGATGGTGGAAGCAGCGCGGTTCATGAAGCAAGAGCAGGACATTGTGGCGATGTATAACGAGCAGTACGTCCAGTCGCTGACGCTGCTGAAGAACCTGGGTGACGGAAAAGACCGCCAAGACAGTTACCGCTCCGGGCAGATTCGCACAAAGGTGGTGTAAATGCTTATCCAGTGCATCACCAATTCGTTCAGATCGGAGATGCTTCAGGCAATCCACGATCTCAGAACAGACACGCTCAAGTTGGCGCTCTACACGGGCTCGGCCAACCTGTACCCTACGACGACTGTTTACACCACGACGGATGAAGTTGTGGCGTCAGGCTACACCGCTGGTGGAGAGATTCTGACGGGCGTGACGATTGCCACGGGCACTGCCTCAACCACAGAGCCTGCCGTCGTTTACATCACGTTCAACAACCCTTCGTGGACTGCTGCGTTCACCGCTCGGGGCGGGCTGATCTACAACGCCAGCAAGGCGAATCGGTCAGTTGCCATCATTGACTTTGGTTCGGACAAGACTTCGACCACCACGTTCACTGTGCAGATGCCCGCAAACACCGCGACGGCAGCGCTGCTTCGTTTTCCTTGAGGTAACACATGGCTTCATACACCACCAGTCTGAGGCTCGTACTGCCTGCTACGGGTGAGTATCCGGGCACTTGGGGTACACAGACCAACAATGGTTTGACAAACCTCGTGGATACGTCCATTGCGGGTACGGCTACCATTACGATGACGGCGGCAGATTACACGCTGTCCACTGCGAACGGGGCATCGGACGAAGCGCGGGCTGCTGTTTTGAATGTGACGGGCACCCCCGGTGCTGCAAGAAACATCATCGTCCCTGCGCTCAGTAAGTTGTACGTGGTGTTCAACAACACTACGGGCGGCTTCGCTCAAACGGTCAAGACATCTGCTGGCTCAGGGATTTCTGTGCCCAACGGGGCTTCTGCTTACCTGCGCTGTAACGGGACTGACGTTGTTGAGGCGGTGAACTACTTTGGGTCGTTGTCCGTGGGCACGGTGACGGGTGGCACGTTTGTTTCTCCAAGCCTTACAGGTACACCAACAGCGCCCACGGCAGCGGGCGGCACAAGCACAACGCAGATTGCAACGACGGCGTATGTTGCAACAAATTTTGCGGGGTTGAACTCTCCTGCGTTTACGGGCACCCCCACAGTACCTACTGCGGCTCCGGGGACCAATACTACTCAGGCAGCAAGCACCGCGTTTGTAGCGGTAAGTTTTGCACCGCTAAATTCTCCTGCGTTTACGGGTGTCCCAACGGCACCGACTGCTGCAGGTGGCACAAGTACAACGCAGCTTGCAACAACAGCTTTTGCAATGGGGATGCAATCCCCGGCGTTTACAGGTACACCTACGGCACCGACTGCAACTGCGGGTACAAGCACAACCCAAGTAGCCACAACCGCATTTGTAGCGGCAACGGCGTTTAGTTCTGCGTTGCCTGGGCAAACGGGTAATTCGGGGAAGTACGTTACGACGGACGGCACCAATGCAAGTTGGGCAGAGGTCTACCCAAGTCAGACGGGTAACAGCGGAAACTTCCTGACAACAAACGGTACGACTACAAGCTGGGCGTCAACATACCCCACACAGACGGGCAATAACGGCAAGTTCTTGGGGACCAACGGTACGACTGCTTCGTGGACCGCAGTTCAATCAGCCACGTTCAACGAATACACATCCTCCGGCACTTGGACCAAGCCTTCCGGGGCCACGTTCGTTATGGTCGAGGCTTGGGGCGCAGGGGGTGGCGGCGGCTCTGGGCGGCGCGGTGCGGCAGCTTCTGCTCGTAGCGGAGGCGGTGGTGGCGGTGGTGGCGCGTATGCGCAGCGCACGTTCCGTGCTGCCGATTTAGGGGCAACCGAAACCGTTACGATTGGCGCTGGGGGCTCTGGTGGTGCCGCAAGCACAACCAACGATACCGACGGCGTTGCTGGCACCGCAGGGGGCAATACAAGTTTTGGCACATGGTTGCTGGCATATGGTGGCGGGCCGGGTTCTTTGGGAAGCAGCTCCGCTGGAAATGGAGGCGGTGGAGGGGGGGTGCTTTCAGTCGGCGGATCGTTTAGTGGTGGTGAACCAAAAGTAGGCACTACGGGGCAGGCTTTTGGTGGTGGGGCAGGCAATCAACAACCTTCTGGATGGGGCGGCGGCGGGGGAGGTAACACGAATTCCAGCCAAGGCGGCCTAGCCGGAGGCTGCTCGTTTCAAGGGGGGCCTGGAGGAGGCGCGGGTCAAGGGCTTGATACCTCTAACAACGCAGTATTTTCCGCTACCTATGCTCAAGGCGGGTCAAATGCTGGCGCTATTGGTGGTGGGCCAGTCGCTGGAACCAGTGCTAACCGCACAGGCGGCGGGGGTGGCTTGGTAAATGATAGGCCATCAGCCATAACGTGCCAAAATGGCGCGTATGGCGGTGGGCAGTTTGCTTTTGTTGCGGAGTCTTCACCATCTGCCAGAGGAAACTTAGTAATTACCAGTTCCGATGGCACAACGTGGACTTCTAAGCCGGTGCCACTTACAGGCGCTGAAGCAATTGTTGGGTACGGCAACAGTGTCTGGTTTATAGGAACACCGTCAAGTGATCTGTTTACCACAACAGATTTTGTCGCATTTCAAACAGTGGTAGGACCAAGCGGTTACCAGAACATTCGTTACTTAAATAACATATATATTGCCGTAGGCAGCACGGGGTTAATTGCTACATCAACAGATTTAATTAACTGGACAACGAGATCTTCCGGAACATCGGCCAATTTTAATGATGTAACGTGGACCGGAACTAATTATGTTGTTTGTGGCGATTCGAGCGCCATTCGTTACTCAACAGATTTAGCAACATGGACGGCGGCAACAGGGTTTTCTGGAACTGGGCGATCTTTGGTTTCAGGGGCTTCTGGAACGGTAGTTGTTTCGCGCCCTGGTGGCGCAACGTCTACCATGTACTCAACAAATCATGGTCAGTCGTGGACTGCTTCTGCAACTCCACCAACAAACGCAGCCAACAAACCAACAAGTACCGCGTTTGGAAATTCAACATTTGTTTTGGTAAACAGCTCATCAGAAATTTGGACAAGTTCTGATGGAAGTTCGTGGACACAACAAACAGATGGAACAACTGATGGGCACATAGGAATTGCGTATAGCGGATCTGTTTGGTTTGCTGGCAGCAGGCTGGCACTTGGGAATGCTGGTGTTTCGTCTACTAATCTCACTTCGTGGACATTGCGGACCATCAGCGCACTAAGCGCCGCATCTGGAGCAGGCGGCGCAGGGGGAGCCAACTGGGGAGGTGGTGGCGGCGGCGGTGCTGCTTCGCTAAACGGCAACAACTCCGGTGCTGGCGGTGCAGGCGCAGCAGGTCGAGTGCGTGTTTACACATGGTAAGGAGCAGAGCATGAGATACGCAATCCTTAGCGGCAACACCGTTTCCAACGTCATCGTTGCGGATGCAGACTTCGCGGCCAGCATTGGCGCGGTGGAGTGCTCTGACGAAGTGGGAATCGGTTGGACGTTTGACGGCACCAACTGGGCTGCGCCAGCGCCCGTCCCTCCTCCCGTCCCTCAAGTGGTGACCATGCGCCAAGCGCGGCTTGCGTTACTCCAAGCAGGCAAACTGGACGATGTGGATGCGGCTATTGCAAGCCTGCCTAGTCCAGAGAAAGAAGCCGCGCAAATCTCTTGGGAGTACTCCACTGAGGTCAGGCGTGACAGCGACTTGGTGAAGCAGTTGGCACCAGGCTTGGGGTTGGATGACGCTGCACTGGACGCGCTGTTCACGGCGGCATCAACTTTGTGAGGCATAAATGGACATCTTCAGCGGTGGTCTTCTAGGCTCAATCTTCGGTGGACTGTTCCGGCTTGCGCCTGAAATCCTCAAGTGGCTGGACAAGAAGAATGAGAGACAGCATGAACTGTCAATGTTCGACCGACAGTGCCAACTTGAAGCCCAGCGTGGTGCTCAAAAACTTCAGGAGATAGGTGCTCAACACGGCATGGCCGTGGATGCTGGGGTGCTGGACGCTTTCAAGGGCGTCATTGACCAGCAAACCGATATGGTCAAGAAGGCGGGT
>Ga0315904_10007830_pt1 | contig 14276 bp, 14 predicted proteins | sample LakEriMetagenome_6_FD_203529 | JGI IMG/M metagenome (GOLD analysis project Ga0315904, IMG submission 203529) | Freshwater fungal communities from buoy surface, Lake Erie, Ohio, United States - Buoy 12 MA120 | ecosystem: Environmental > Aquatic > Freshwater > Lake | place: USA: Lake Erie, Ohio... | reverse complement strand
GGCTTTCGGCGAAACAAAACTTCCGAAGTCAATCGTGTCAAAGCCGCATTTCAACAATTGATTGATGTAAGCTGCTTTTAGGTCCGTTTCAATAAAATCATGCAAACCCTGCATAGCATCACGGGGGCACTCAACAAGTTTTAGCTCAGTATTACCCATCTTATCGAATTGATTTCTTTAGTAATTCTTTGTTAATAGCTTTCACCAATCGTGGCCCCTCGTAAATAAACCCTGTATACAACTGGATCAGACTGGCGCCTGCTTCGAGTTTCTCCATGGCATCCTCAGGACTATGAATTCCTCCTACCCCAACAATGGGAAACGCCCCATTTGACCGTTCCTTCAGATATCGAATAACTTCCGTTGACCTTTTCGTAAGCGGCTTTCCTGAGACACCTCCTGCACCTATTAGATCAAGTTCCGTCTTTGAAGTCAAAAGTCCTTCACGGCTGATCGTGGTATTCGTTGCAATAACACCATCAATACCCACCTCACTGATAATATCCACTATATCGTTCAACTGCTCATCAGTAAGATCAGGTGCAATTTTCAGTAGTATGGGTTTTGGATCCTGCTTAGCGTTATTGAGGTCTTTCAATCTTTTCAGTAATTCCGTGAGTGGGCCTTTTTCCTGTAGTTCTCTCAAATTAGGTGTGTTGGGAGACGATACGTTGACTACAAAATAATCCACATACAAAAATAAGGCTTCGAAACATCTTTCATAATCGCTTATAGCCTGTTCATTTGGCGTAATCTTATTCTTCCCGATATTTCCTCCGATCAAGATCTTCGTATTTCGTTTCTTGAGATTCTTCACGACCACTTCCACTCCATCATTATTGAACCCCATTCTGTTAATGATTCCCTGATCAGACTTGATCCTGAATAAACGAGGTTTATCGTTGCCAGGTTGTCCTACTGGTGTCACCGTTCCGATCTCAATAAACCCAAACCCACAATGAACGAGGTCATTATACATGGATGCATTTTTATCAAATCCGGCCGCTAACCCGACGGGATTGTCGAAGGTCAACCCAAAAACTTCTCTTTTTAGCTTTGGGTCTTCAATACAATATACATTTCTCCAGAACCATTTTCCACCCGGAACCTTCAATACGACATGAAGAGCACTCATTGTAAAATAATGAACCTTTTCAGGATCAAACAGGAAGAGAACTGAACGAATTATTTTGTACATAACAGACTTTACACAAAGTTAGAAATACAAAAAAAGGTGACTGAACGCCACCTTTCCTTTTTTGAAATTATTTTCAACAGTTTAGAACTTGTATCGACCACGGTTCCACTGATAAGATCGTCTTTGATTGGCGTAGTCCCTATACGTAATGTTTCTCTGAACAACAAGATTCAGATAGTAGTAAGCGTCTTTTTCTTTGTGACCTCTTACTTGCCCTGGAGCGAACCAGGTCGTGTTATTCACTGCGGGATTGGAAAGATATGCTGCCTCAGCTGAACCAAGAAGACTTGGGTTGTAGTAGTATGTAGAAACGTCATCAATATAATCTGAGAACGTCTTGACATAAGTAGCTTCAAATCCAATCCTCCACATTCTACCTAAACCAAAACGATACCCAATTCCCATAGGAATTGTAAGTGTAACCCTTTTGTAAGGCGCTTTCGGCTTAAACATAAATGGATCGCCGTCTAGCGGATAAACCATATGCTCATCCATTCCCTGGCCTTCAGTATGTAATGGCTGAAGTGCAGTCCAAGATCCATTGTACATTGCCTTAGGATTGAAATAGGCTGCTCCTACACCAGCAAAAAGATAGACCTGCGTGTTCTTATCCTTAAAGTATTTATGTCCGGGAAGTTTATAGCGCGCTCCAAATTTTTCATTGGCATACACTATACATTCGATCCTCTGATACAGCTCAACCAGTATAGAGCGGAAATGAAGATTTCTACTGTTTCTGATCACCTCATTTGTCAAGGCGTCATCTCCCCTGAGCATACCCACATGAAGATTAGTAGAAGTTGCCCAATAAGGGTGGAATCTGTAGCGATAGCCAATCATTCCGTTGATGTAAGTAGAAGGGAAATCGATATCAACAAGCGAATAGTCAGTACCAATTCGGTCACGACCACCAAGGTCACCTGTAAACTGAGTAGCCCCAATCCCAAAAACGATCTCCTTCTTATTCAAGGACCAGTTTCTCTGGGTATTGAAATTAGTGTGCTGTGCGATGAGGGCACCAGATACCGAGGTAAGCAGCAGAAGGACTATAAGTGACTTCATTTCAAATGAGCTTGCTAGAAAAACGTTTTTCGTTGCTAAAGTAATAAGTCTTGCCGATAAAATCAAAAATGCAGGCGACAATTTTCAATAACACCGTGTTCATTTCGCGCATTTCAGACATTAATCCAAAAACTCATAGATGGCAGCTTAACGTTTCCGTTTAAACTCTCTGCAATTATTTCGGTTATAAAGATCAACTGGTCGCCTCCGCTTTTCTCAATACCAGTGCAGACTTCCTCAGGAATTTGATTCCCCTTGACCTGGACAACCTGATCGTTGAATTCGGCATAATACTGGATCCTGAAGGAAGAAACCTCAGCATCCCCGTTGACCTTAATCCCTTCTTTGCCGCACAACGAAGACAAACTTAGTGTACCGTCGTAATACCCCCCAATCGAGGGCATCCCAACTTTTCCGGATCGTTTTGGCTCAAATTCAGATAACAAGATATTTTCGCTGGCCGCATTGCTTTCTTCGATCATTGGTTCACTGTCGCCATTAGCTTCAGACTTATCCTTGGAAGAATTCATTGCATGAACAATGTTCAAGTCAGCGGTATTCGGTGTTTTCCTAACTTCTTGATGACCTGCAATTTCTTCGAGATCAACTTGCAAAATTTGGGATTCAATCCTTGAATGAGTAGTTATATCTTCATGTACCGGTTTTAAATCAATTAGTGAAAAAGTTACAGCAGCAGCGAAAGAAGCAAAGCCAACAACCCCGTAAAAAAGCGGTTGCTTCCATACGGGGTTGACGGTCTTCTTGTACGACTTAATGATCTGCTGAAAATCCTGTCTTGAACGGATGTATTCCGAATCAATCGGTTTACGATCCAGATTAATCTTCCTGATCTCCATGTTTAAAGTTAGTAGTGTGAAATAGATGTTTGAGTTTTTCAATCGCTCGGAATGCTTTAACTTTAGCATTGTTCTCGGTTATATCCAGAATTTCTCCGATCTCCCTGAAAGAACGCTTTTCAAAAAAACGCATTTCGATCAATTGCATGTCCTTTTCCTTCATAAGTTTGAGGCAGTGAAGCAACTTTTTACGGCTCTCTTCCCTACTTTCCTCGTCGAATTCATCCATGAGATCAAATAACTGATAACTCTCAATGTTAACGGTTCTCTGAGCCTTTTTATCTCTGAAAGACTGGTACAATTCGCTTTTAGCGATCCTATACAACCAGGAGCTGAAAGGTACTCCCCGATATTCATACCGGTGAATGTTGTTCAGTGCTTTCAGAAACACTTGCGAGGTTACATCAAAAGCTGTTTCCTCATCATCCATTCGCTGATGGATGTAGCGGAAAATCTGCTCATGATACTTTCTGTACAGCGGCCCGAAACTCTCCGGATCTTTCTGCGCACGCCTGATCCAGTTCAGCTCCTCTTCCATTCGCTGACTGGTTTGGTGATACATTGGGTTCACTGTCATGGTTTTTGAGTTTTATTTTCTAGTTTGATCGAAGCTTGCAGACTTCATGTACCAAACGCCAATCAATTAATTGGTTACACACTAAACGCAAAAAGTTGACCAAATATTTTTAGGTAGACAATACTTGACTAAAAAAATGATTGTTGAGCACTAAAAAAAGAGTATTTTGGCAGTCAGTAAACCTTGACTTATGATCCAAAAAATACTACTGCTAATCATACTTTCCGGAACTATTCTCTCTGCTGAAGCTCAGAATTTTACTGCTTATCCGGGAAATACCGTTACAACCTATACTTCATTAGAGGCTTACACGACCGGTTCGATAAAATTCAGAAACGATAATTTGACAGACCTTGTGTTAGGTTGGCAATTACTGGAAAAAACGGTTCCTGCCGGTTGGGAGTATTCATACTGCGATTACCCTACTTGTTACACGGCTGTCGACATGAATGGAGTTATGGATCCGGTTGCTCCGGGGGATTCAGGTTTTGTTAAGGTAAACGTAATTGCCCACTCTGAAGGATGGGCTCATTTCAAAATAAGAGTATTCAACTGGGATACGCCCTCTGAAGCTGACACGGTGGATTACTGGTTCAATGCTCTGGCATCTGTTCAGGAGAGTAAACATGTAGAGCCGATCACGGTCTACCCTAACCCATCTGCAGCAGGAAGCCAAATTACCATTGACAACCTTCCTGAGAATTACAAGATTCAAATAGTGAATACCCTCGGTCAGACAGTTGAACGCATTGAAGGCAATAAGAAATCGTTATCATTGAACACAGACTGGGGTAAAGGTGTCTTTTTTGTGCGTATTTCGAATGGTAACCACCAAGAAACAAGGAAAATAATAGTCCGTTGATGCGGAATTTGGCACACATGTCATTTATTTGCTTGCTGGCAGCCTTTCAGGTTACTGCACAGCAAGACACGATTGAACTGCATATCCGCTCTGGTGTTACAACCCTTTTCGATGGGACCAGTGTACCCGCCAAAGCGTATACTACATCAGACAATTTCGTCAGAAACAGTGATATACTCGCACTCAGTGAAGGGCAGAACGTACTCTTTAGGGTGATCAATGACGATGTTGAAGAACATGGCTTCACTGCTTCTGGTTTGATCACCATTGCAACCATAGCCCCTACAGATACTGTTGATCAGGAAATAACTCTGAATACATCGGGTATTTTCAGGTATTTTGATCCTATTGATTCTTTTCGCAATACCTATCTCGGCCTTTCCGGTATCATTCATATAAAGGAGACAGGTGATCCCGCATCTTATTTTTACTGGGATCTTCGTGAGATCTCCCCTGTTTGGAATGATGAACTCATTATTAATAACAGCGTTGATCCTCTCACCTATTCACCCGAGTATTTTCAGATTAATGGTAATTCAAGTCCATATATAGATCTGGATCCTCTTGCAAAGATCATCGGGTCCGTTGGTGAGGAGATCAGAGTGGTGATCATGAACAATGGCCAGAGCATACATTCCATACATTTCCATGGTTATCATGCTGAAATACTTATACATTCTTCAAATCCTGAGCAGCAGGGAAGATCCAAGGACACATTCCCTATTTATCCTTCCGCTCACCTGTTGCTTTCCTTCACGCCTGACAAACCAGGTCTCTATCCGGTGCATGACCACAATCTGGTAGCGGTAACAGGAGGCGGCATTTACCATGCAGGAATGTTCACCACTTTAGAAATAGCACCATGAAAAGGAAGACTTCGTCCATTTTCTTCGCTTTTTTCATTGCCTTATCTTCCTTCGGTCAGATCGATCAAACACTTCTGATAATCGGCAGAAACACCGGTACACATACATTCCACGATGGTGAGTCAACGAGGATATTTGGTTTTACTTCGAGTCTTTCTGCCCCAACTAAAATTCCGGGCCCAACCATTATCTGCAACAGCGGAGACAGTGTAAGGTTAAACTTTTTAAATCTTTCCCAAGGTGCTCCACACACCATTCACCTTCATGGGATGGACGTGGATCAACAAAATGACGGCGTTCCTGAATACTCCTTTGAAGTAATGCACGATGAAACAATGCCTTATTTTTTCAAAGCACCACATCCCGGAACATACCTATATCACTGTCATGTTGGGAGCGCAGTTCACTTGCAGGCAGGCATGTATGGACTCGTGATCGTAAGACCTTCTGATGGTTCTTCGACCATGAACTGGGACAACGGGGAAACTTATGACCGGGAATTTTCATTGCTGGCTTCCGAGATCGATACAGTTTGGCATAATGATACGATCCTGGATCATGAACACATGCCCGGAATGCAACTCTATGTTCCTACGGTGTTTAAACCGCAGTATTTTCTGATAAATGGAAGATCCGGAAACCAGCTTAGCGACCCCAATGGCCATCTCTATGCTCTGGCCAATGAAAAGATATACATGCGGTTAGCCAATATTGGTTACTATGGATCGCGGTTTATTTTTCCATCAGCATTGAATGCCAGAACTGTTGCATCTGACGGAAGACCGCTACCGGTTGAATATAGTAGCAACATTATTGAAGTGCTTCCGGGAGAACGTTATGAAACTTTTATTCAATTGGGTACCACCGACCTTACACCTTTCGTTGTGGAACATTTCAATTTGAATACCGGACAAACCGAATCTTCTCAGACAATGTATTTCAACTTGTCATCTGCTTCGATTGAAGAAGATGAACATTTAACCCTTTACCCGAATCCTACCAATGACTTCGTTCATATTGGAGTCAATAATGAAGGATTCTGTGTGACTAATACAGATGGTCAATTAGTGTGTTGCGGTCAAGGCACTTTAGTTGATCTGAGTCCGTACGCTAAAGGGATTTATTTCATTCAAACCGGCGGTTCAGTTTATCGGGTTGTAAAACATTAACGGTATTTCTTTATGTAACTGGTATCAGTGAGGGATTTCAAGAATGCGATCAAATAACTTTTTTCTAGAACGGTGATTTCGAATGGTTTAATAATCGGATGTTTATTGAAATAGTCAGCACCACCTTTTGCATAATGATCAATCACCGCATCCAGACTTTCAATACTCCCATCATGCATGTATGGATAGGTTAACTCTATGTTTCTCAATGAAGGGATCTTGAATTTCCCCATATCCATTGTGTCTCCATGAATTCTGAATCTGCCTTTATCATTACCGTAGTCCAGATATAATCCGTTACACTCTGCTTCAAATGTCGTGAAGTAAGGTGCGGGATGACATTTTGTGCAGTACAGTTTTTCACTGAAAATCTTCCATCCCCTTCTTTCCTGCTGGGTTAACATTGACCTTTCCTGACCATAATAGTACCGATCAAATCGGGAATTCAAGGAAACTAGTGATCTTTCAAATGCCGCAATACTTCTAGTGAGAACGTAAGCATCAAATTTTCGATTAAAGATACGTTCTGCCGATTCGGTGTAATAGGGATCTTTTTTCAAGCGCTCAATCAATTCCCCCATTTTCATATCCATTTCCACATGTTCCTGGATCGGGACGATCACCTGCATTTCCAATGAAGTGAGATGCGCATCGAACATAGCCGTCTTTAGAAAGGCAGAGTTCAGAAGAGAAGGCGCATTCCTTTCCGTTTTGCCACCTCCAACTCCGTCACTAACCTTTTTTCGATCTGTAAAGGCGTACTCAGGATGATGACAACTCGCACAAGAGATCGATTCATCGCGAGACAATCGCTTATCAAAAAAAAGTTTTCTGCCCAGTTCAATCTTCTCGGCTGACTGCGGATTTTCCTGTGGATAGGGTACCTCTGCCAGATAGCCCGATACCTCTGCATGACCGGTCTTACACGAGCCAATAAAAAGGGACACAAGCAGTGTCCCAATAAAAAAGATTGAATAAATGTGAGTTCTGGTCATTGATCAACGAGCCACGTTCAATGTTCTGATCAATCCTCCGTTCACATCTGTGAAGAGGACCTGGTAAGAACCGGCGGAAAGGTCTGTAATGAGCGTATTACCCACAATGCCTGTCACCTGATTACTGCTTATCATCCGGCCACGTACGTCCAACACACTTACAAGGCCCAGATCACGAACACCTTCCCAATTGATGGTCATTCCCTCCGAAGTATTTGAAAACCAAACTTTACCCGGAAGTTTGTCTAAAGGTGCAGCATTTGCCGTTAATGGCTGTGTGAACACATCATTAATTTCCGGATTCTTCATGATCGTTACACAAACACCCGTTGTGCTGTGAACCTGGCCAATACTTGTTTGAGTAGCTGTATTTACCAGCTGTACATCTGTCAACCAAACATCAATATTACAATCCATGTAAATATCGATCTGATCAGCAGTTGTATTGGTTTCGATCACCGGAATAGTTACCTCAGCGTAATTCTGATCCCCCAGTGGCGCAAGGTCATAATACCCATCAGGCACACCGTCATTATTCTTATCGGCATCACCACCAATGATCATGAACATATAACCTGATGACCAACCCCAATGCATCGAGGGATCCTGAAAATATAGCGGATGTCCTGCAGGATATGCCGAAATATCAATAGCATCCGCACCGCTAATTGTATTGAGATTTGAAGGAACACCGATCCCGAAATTAATGGATTCAATATCCTGAACATCAACATATCCGAGGTAGATCTGATGATTATCCGGTTCGATCAGATATACATCCGAACCAAGAGATGTTACCTGTCCACCGTCATGGGTGATTCGAACATTTGATAAATAGTAGTCAAAAAAATCAATGTTGAACGCAACTCCGTTCAGATCTGTCATTACTCCTCCACCGAACAAAGCCGGATTACCTCCTACTTTCGGAGAAATATCAAGAAATATGTGTTTTTGAGCAATGGCAGATAAGGAAAAAAACATCAACGCAATCGAGAGGAATCTGATCATGACCCTATTTTTTTTACAATGTACAAAACTTCTTCCTTCTGAAGACGAAAACGCTCAATCAACGTTGCGTCAAATTTTACTGAAACCGAAAATTCTTCTACTTCAAAACCTGCTCCTTTCAACCAGTCCGGATAATCTATACCGAAAAGGCGAACATGATCTTTCTGCCAGTAATATTTTTCTCTTTCTTCAGGCGTTTTTATAGTGGGGTCCTCTAATGTCGTTTCCCTGCTAAAATCTTGTGGAACTTGCATTATCCCCCAACCTCCCGGTTTCATCACACGATGTATTTCCTGCATACACTGCCTGGCATCATTGACATGTTCGAGAACATGATTGCAGAATATTACATCAAAACGATCGTCCTCAAGAGGAATGTGATGTAGATCAAAATGAAGATCTGCCAGTGGAGAAACAAGATCACCCGTCAAATAGTTCAGATTGGATTGTTTCTTGAATCGACCATGAAAACACTGCTCAGGTGCAATATGAAGAACAGAAAGATCTTTAGCAGTAAAAAAATCACTGTAATCCTTGAGGTAAAGCCACATCAGTCGGTGGCGCTCCAACGTAAGATCATATGGACATAATACGTTCTCACGATGAGCTATATCAGATCCATAAGAAAGAAACTTTGAAAAATGGTTCTCACAAACCGGACATTCCACTTTATCTCCTTTGAAAAGAAGCGGAGCAACCATTTTAAACGGATAACTCAACCGGATCAACAATGGTCTGGGAAGTGTATTAAGTAGAAATTTATATAACCTCTTCATACAAGCCAAAGGTACAAAAACTTACACCTTACACTCCCCAACTTTTCGCATTATCGTTATTTTTGTATCAAATCCAGGCGATGCTAAAATTCATCATTATTCACTCTATGCTGTTCTGCGGTATAGCGTTCGGTCAGCAATCAAGTAAATTCTCGGAAATGAAGGAACCAGTTGCAAAAAGATCTCCACATGAGATGACGATTCATGGCCATTCAAGAAATGATCATTACTACTGGATGAGTAATCGTGATTCTAAAGATGTGCTGGATTACCTGAATCAGGAAAATGCGTACACAAAAGCCTACTTTTCACAGTTTGAATCCCTGACCAGCACAATGCTGAATGAGTTTGAACGCAGGATCGATCCGAATGAATCCAGCGCACAGTTTGTTCTTAACAAGAAGACATATCAGCTACGCAATGTAGAAGGTAAAGATTACCAGCAGGTATACCAATTGAATGGAAAGTCTGCACTGCTGTTTCTCGATCAGAACCAGCGCGCTGAAAAGAAATCGTTCTATGAACTGGCAGACTGGGCTCCTTCACCGGATAATTCACTTCTTGCATTGTCTGAAGACTTCATTGGCCGGAGAAAATATTCGATCACCTTCCGCAACAATAAAACAGGCAAATTCTTAAAAGACAAAATCACCGATACGGATGGTTCGATCGTTTGGGCCAATGACAACAAAACTATTTTTTACGTAAAGAAAGACCCTCAAACACTTAGAGAGTTTCAGGTGTTCAGTCATATTCTGGGTACTGATCCATCAAAGGACAAATTAGTTCTTCAAGAGGATGATGAAAAGTTTAGTGTTCATATTTCCAAGACAACCACAGGCAGATACATCCTTATCAATATTGTAAGTTCAACCACATCTGAGATCAGATATATCGATGCCAACTACCCTTCGGGAGACGCTCTCATTTTCTGGAAGAGAGAGAAAGGACATCTTTATGAGGTAGATCACCATGAGAAAGGGTTTTATATCCTTACAAACAAGAATGCAGACAACCGTAGACTGCTCTTTTCACCCGGAATGGTTCTTTCGCTTGAAAACTGCAAGGAGTTCATCGCTCATGATCCGGCGACACTCATAGAAAGTGCGCTTGTCCTCAAGGATTATGTGATCACCGAGGAACGCAATAATGGTTTGATGAAGATCAGGATCGTGAATCTACTCAGTGGCAAACAGGATTATGTGAAGTTCGAGGAAGAAACGTACTTCACGGGACTTGGATTAAATGATGACTATACTGCAAACTCTATTTTCTTCTCTTACAACTCGCTTACTACGCCTTCTACTGTTTACAAGCTTGATCTATCTAAACAATCAAAAGAAATAATACACCGTAAAGAACTGATAGACAAAACATTCAAACCCGACAACTACGAATCTAAACGTATATGGGCAACCGCGAATGACGGTTCGAAGATCCCGGTAGCCATTGTTTATAAAAAAGGAACTGATCTTAAGAATGCCCCTTGTCTACTTTATGGATATGGATCCTATGGCTATACGCTTCCAGATGTATTCAGTGCAACACGCCTCAGTCTTCTTGACCGGGGATTCGTCTATGCCGTTGCTCATATACGAGGAAGTAAGTATATGGGAGAGCACTGGTATGAGAACGGAAAATTCCTGAAGAAGGTGAATACCTTTACTGACTTCATCAATGCGGCAGAGTACCTCGGGATGCAGGGATATTGCTCTCCGGAGAAGATCTATGCTCAGGGAGGAAGCGCTGGGGGACTTCTCATGGGTGCGGTCACGAACATGGCTCCTTACCTCTGGAAGGGTGTGATCGCTCAAGTACCGTTCGTGGATGTCGTTACCACCATGTTAGATGAGTCGATCCCATTGACAGTAGGTGAATATGAAGAGTGGGGTAATCCAAATGATGAGGAGTATTACTGGTATTTGCTAAATTATTCTCCTTATGATAACGTGAAGCAAATGGACTATCCTTCCTTGTATATCACAACCGGATACCATGATTCTCAGGTGCAGTATTGGGAACCAATGAAATGGGTTGCTAAACTAAGGGAGAGCCGAACCAACAAAAATCCGCTTCTTTTTAATTGCAACATGGATGCCGGACATGGAGGCGGATCAGGCAGAACCAATGAACGACTGGAAATAGCGAAAGAATATGCATTTATTCTTGATCTTGAAGGGATTGAAAAGTAAACGCTGGTTTGCTGCTTTAATTTTTCTTCCATTTCTCGGAAAGACTCAATCGGACTCTCTACCCTATCGGTCCTTTTCGGAAAATGTGGTCTTTTTCGGAGACCTCGGTTATGCTTCAGCCCCTTTTTCCGTGTTCAATGATTTTCCAGGGGATCTGGAGCGTATCAAATACAGGAACAATTTCAGACCAATCATCGGCTTGGGGATAGCTTACAAGTGGTTCTCACTTAGGGTGTCGTTTTCTCTGCCCGTTGAAATGCGATCAGAGCAACTATATGGCATGACGAAACAGATGAATCTCGGGGTCGATTTTACGATCAAAAAGACCTTCATAGATCTTGATCTGCGTAATTACCAAGGATATGCAATTGAGAACGCATACGTTTGGAATGACTCGCTTGATGAAAATAATCCGAATGATATTCAGAACAGAATGAACGCAGCCAGTTTTTCAGCCAACGTATGGTATTTCAACAATGAACACTTCAAGATGCAAGCCATCAGGGGACGCACCGGTTATTACACCAAACCAACTCACACCTGGTATCTTAAGAATACACTGAATTTTTTCGGAGTTGGCAACAATGAATCCCCGATTATTCCTATTGAATTAAGTAACCTGAATAATACCAAAACTTTAGCAAAGATCTATTCTGCAATAGACATCGGAACGATCCCCGGTTACGCCTACGTGAACAGAATAAAGAACTGGCAATTCTCCGGTTCCTTCGGTTTTGGACCGGTCATTCAAGCTAAATTTCACAGTGCGAATGGTAATACCCGAGGATTTCTGGGTCTAGCTCCGCGATACGATCTGCGACTTATCGGCGGGTACAACACAGACAAATACTTCGTGATGCTTATCACGGATTTTGATAATAAAAGTATCCGGTTCAATGAACTAAAATACCGACAGAGTTTTTACTATATCCGATTCGCGGCCGGCTACCGCTTCTTAGAAAAAAAGTCTGAAAAAAGGACGAAACGATAATGTTTCGATCAGGCAAACTGCTTGAATAGAATGGAGTCTTTCACCGGGCTGATCCAGTTTTTCCTAAAATCACCCAAGTCTGCCATCATCGGATCAAAAAATAAATCTTCACTGTGTGATGTCAGATCAGCCATATGAATCTGAGTGATCTCTTCACCCTTCAACACATAAAGTTTCATTCGGTTGAAAAAGTCAACTTTAAGGAGATTTCCAAGGTCTTTAATGAAATGAACTGAAGAATCTATTGAACAACCTGATGCGGAGGTAACAGATTCATCCGCCGCCAATATAATGAACCTGTTTAGCAAGAGATCTCCCTGCGCCGAAAGAGGCTTGCCATGGGCAGCCCATCCCTTTACGAATTCATTGATCCTGTTCTTCACAAGAATTGCTTCCTCAAAATCCAGTGGTCGGTTAGCGGCGTAAATCCAGATCTTTGAAGAATCCAGAAGCCCTTCAAATAAAGAATTAAAGTTCAGCTGCATTTGCGATCAATTCCGCAACGTCCAACACCTTAACCTCGCCTTCCTTCTCGAAATTCTTGATACCATCCGTCATCATTGTATTGCAGAATGGACAGCCCGTAGCAATGATAGAAGCATTGGTTTCAAGGGCATCTTCCGTTCTTTCTACATTCACCTCCTTATTTCCATGCTCTGCTTCCTTAAACATTTGTGCACCTCCTGCACCACAGCAAAGACCTTTGGTCTTACAACGCTTCATTTCAACCAATTCAGCATCCAGTTTCTCGATCAGTTCGCGTGGAGCTTCATATACATCGTTTGCCCTTCCTAAGTAACACGGGTCGTGGAACGTGATCTTTTTCCCCTTGTATGTACCTCCATCCTTTAAGGCAAGTTTACCGGTGTTGATCAAATCTTGAATAAGCTGTGTATGATGAATCACCTCATAATTCCCTCCCAATTCAGGATATTCGTTCTTCAGGGTATTGAAGCAATGAGGACAAGCCGTAACAATCTTTTTGACCTCATATCCATTGAGTACCTGAATATTCATCATAGCCTGCATCTGGAAAGTGAATTCATTTCCTGCCCGTTTTGCAGGATCACCCGTACAGCTTTCCTCTGTTCCCAGAACAGCGAAATTGACATTACAATGATTCAGAATCTTCACAACCGCTTTAGTGATCTTTTTAGCGCGATCGTCAAAACTTCCTGAACAACCCACCCAAAACAAAATGTCAGGGGTCTGTCCCTGCGACATCATCTCGGCCATTGTTGGTACACGCAAACTCATCTGTTCCACTTTTATATTATTCACACAATTCTAACACGAACTTTTCCGTTCTGAACAAGGAGCCAATTAAAGATCAAGGAAAAACCCGTTACGTTCTCACATTAATCTTCAAAAACCTGTACTGTCACTGTTTTCTCAACCAGATCGGTGAACTTACCATCGAATCTGGTTGCTCTTACAATGTGGTTATCGATCCAATGGTAATTCCCTCCTCTCGGTTTGCCCATAAGTAGACCGTGATAACGGAACCCGTTCAACTGAAGCCATTCTTCGGTAACCTTTCTATGTTCCTCAACCCTTGAAGTAAAGAACGTGATAATATGTCCTTCGTCAAACCACTTATTGATGGTTTCCAATGCATCAGGATAAAGTCCCGCGGTTACCATTCGCTCCGGTTCCTCGTTCGGAATATCGTCACAGATAGTACCATCAATATCGATCAGGTAATTTTTAATATGCGATGGCA
>Ga0315904_10007827_pt1 | contig 14278 bp, 14 predicted proteins | sample LakEriMetagenome_6_FD_203529 | JGI IMG/M metagenome (GOLD analysis project Ga0315904, IMG submission 203529) | Freshwater fungal communities from buoy surface, Lake Erie, Ohio, United States - Buoy 12 MA120 | ecosystem: Environmental > Aquatic > Freshwater > Lake | place: USA: Lake Erie, Ohio... | reverse complement strand
CTCCCTCTATTTCTCTCAGCACTCGCCCATAAGATGTTTACGAAACATATTAGCTACTTAGGAACCACAGCGGGTGGCCCCGCTATTTCTCTCAGAGACCGCGCGCAAAGCTCCCTCTATTTCTCTCAGCACTCGCCCATAAGATGTTTACGAAACATATTAGCTACTTAGGAACCACAGCGGGTGGCTATGGTTAGCTCGGAGGCCCCACGCCGCAAGAGAACAGGTATAAAATCTTATCCTTTACTGTCTCGGATTTACTTAGAGAGCCTTGTCTGGCGATTTTTTAGCGAGGAGTCCGCCATATAAGTATTCAGAATAAAACCGGCCAGCACTCACTCTGAATCTACGTGGCTGGCAAAGCTACAACCCCAACTCAAACTGCATCACTCGCCGACTTAGCCAGAGCGATATCCCTCGCGGGAGGAAACGAGAGCCGTGTACCATGAGCTTATTAAACGCTCCATCAACAACGATAGATTTCTTGCCGAGCGCATTAAGAGAACTCTGTACAACCTGCTCGGGAGTTCGATACGGCGAGTGATAATCGCGATCTCCTAAACCAGCGTGGAACTCAGTGCGGGTCAGCCCAGGAAGAACTGTTAGCACATCTACCCCAGTCCCCTTGCATTCGCCGTGGAGAGCTTCACCAAGATAAAGATCAAACGCCTTTGTTGCGGCGTATACGCTAAACCACGGCGCGGGCACGGTGCCAACAACGCTTGAGGTGATAATCATCGCTCCCCTGCGGCGCTGCTTCATGCCTGGCAAGAACGCATGCGCGATCTCGACAACAGCCCGGCAATTAAGGTCGATCATTGCGCTTACTTTATCACTAGGAAGGCTCTCAAAGGCTCCAAGTAGCCCAAAACCAGCGTTGTTAATCACCACATCGACTCCGGATACGCCAAGCGATTCAAGGCGGCGTACAAGGCTCTGAGTGGCCCCTGGAGCCCCCAGGTCAAGCGCTACTGCAACGCACGCACACCCCCTCTGCGCTTCCAGCTCGGCTTTCAGTTGAAGCAACCTCTCCTCGCGGCGCGCCACTAAGACGATCTTTAAGAAGCCTTCGGCCGCTAAACGCCGAGCAAAGCTTTGGCCGATACCTGAGCTTGCTCCTGTTACAAGCGCTGTTGAGCCATATCTTAAAGACGGCGATTGGGAGGCGTTTGACACAATCCGCTCCTTTAGCCAATCACAAGCATGATGCCGACCTGCACAAGCCCCACAAGAAATCCCAAGACACCACCAAGCACTTCGATGGTCTTTAGTTCGCGAGCCGAGACCTCATGAATAATTGCTTCCAGTTTGGTGAGATCGAACGCTTCAACTTTTTTACGGACAATCTCGCTCACGTCGAGCTTATGCTCAACTCGGTCAACAACCCGCTCAATAAACTGCGGGAAGCGCTCGGTCATTTGGTCGCGCAGCATGCCCTTTACCTGGTCCAGTAGCGGCCCCTGAACAAACATTCCGATCATCGGATTTTGTGCCGATAGCTTCTGAATGAATTGATCGATCTGTTCGTTCATGAACGCCGCTGCCTCTTCAGTTGTCTCAGCGCTTTGAAGAGCTTGCTGTATATCGCTGTGCGAAAAGAGATCGCGCTCTATCATAGCGCCTAAGCTCTGCGCGATCTCTTTCTGTCTGCGGGGCACCAGGCCTTGCAACGCTAGCCCAAGAAAGCGCCTGGGCTTATGCGGCCGAAAAAGCATCGCTACGGCTATGTAATTTGTTACATAGCCGATCAGAGCTGATACGAGCGGTATCGAGACAAGCAGTAGTAGATCAGAACGGGATGTCGTCATCGTCGAACGTTACTGGCTCATCCATTGTAGCACTTGAACGTCCGCTGTTAGCGGCTTTCGGAAGCGCATCTGCTGTGGGTATTCCGGCCAGGACGTTATCGTTCGCTGCACCCGAGAAATCCCCGTCAGAAGCCTCTCCACGAGCGCCTACAAACTGCACGTTGTCGGCTAGAATCTCAGTTGTGTAACGATCCTTGCCTTCCTTATCCTGCCACTTGTTTGTGCGGATACGACCCTCTACAAAAGCCTGTCGACCTTTCTTAAGAAACTTCTGACAGTTCTCTGCAGTTCGTCCGAAGGTAACGATATTGTGCCACTCGGTGTGATCAACCCACTGACCGCTCTGATCCTTTTTGCGCTCGCCCGTGGCGAGAGAGAATCGCGCTATAGTCATTCCCTGAGGCGTAGAACGCACTTCGGGGTCTTTACCCAAATTTCCAAGAAGTATTACTTTATTTATTCCCATAATTAGTCCTCCAAGTACTGTGAGAGGTATCGTAAAAAACTCATCAAAAGTTGCGTGCTAGAACAAAAAAATTTCTCTATCAGCGCCTGACCGAAGGCAAGGTTATACCCCAATTCGCAAGAAACTCAAAAGGTTGAGTGCACTAAAACTGTACATTCCTAGGCCAAGCAGAGTACAATAAAAATCCATGAGAATCCTAGTCACCACCATCCCATTCTCGGGCATGAAGGTCGATGCCCCGATCTCAAAGGACGCCCTTAACGCACGCCTTAGAGAGGGCTCTACTGATAACGGGATTGTCTTTCAGGACGAACCCCTAGCTGACCTAACCCTAACCCGAACCCATGGTGGAGTCATAGTGAAGGGTATTATTTCAGGGACTTGCAAGCAGGACTGCTCCTCGTGCGGGGACTTTGTAGCTCATGAGGCCGTGGCCCAGGTCGACTGGATCTTACAAAATGAGAGCGACCGGGCTGCCCCTGATGATGAGATTGATGACCCAGGGGTGATTTTTTATACCGGGGACCACGTAGACCTTGAGGAGCCCCTTCAGGAGGCGCTTATTTTAAGCCTCTCCCCTTTCTGGCACCCGCCACGGGATAGCGCGGACCGCTGCCTGCTCTGCAAAAAGGATTGCTCGGAAAGAACGTGGCGTATAGGAGATGGTGGCGGCCAGGGTCAAGCCTCCCAAGCAGCCTCTCAATCCTCGTTTGGAGCACTGCTCAAAGGCGCAATCAAGGGTGGACGAAAGGGTTAGTACTCTCGCCGCATGTATGAGCTGATCATACAGTTACTGGTGAAGACCGGCTCTCTCCTGGTTGTACAGATATGCGCGAACCTTCATTAGACACCAATGCCGTCACGATCGAACAGCTCCAGCGAGATCTGCTCGCGCTTGGGCTCTCATCTGGCGACACGGTGATGGTGCACGCCTCGTTGCGACGTGTGGGCTTATTGAAGGATCGTGGCGAAGAACTTATTACCGCCCTTCTTAATGTATTAGGTCTGCAGGGAACTGTGATGGCGTATGTTGATTTCCATCCAACTGACGAGATTCCATACTTTGATATAAAACGCAGCCCAGCTCGCCCAGACTACGGGGTTTTTGCTGAGCTCGTCCGGACGTGGCCTGGGGCAGTGCGTTCAGCTAATCCGGGCGCATCTATGGCGGCGGTCGGCGAGCGCGCAAAGTTGCTGTGCGAGAACCATCCAATCTCGTACGGCTATGGGCCCGACGGCCCGCTTGGCAAGCTAGTATCGGTCGGTGGAAAGGTTTTGCTGCTTGGCTCAGACCCTGATCAGGTGACCATCTTGCATCTAGCTGAGCATTTGGCTCACATTCCAGACAAACGAGTCGTTTTTCGCAGCGTGGAAGTGCTACATGACGACGGATCCCGTAACGCAATTACAATTGAGGAGTTTGATACCTCCAAGCCCGTAGTTTCGGCGATGCCAAATCGGATTTTTGCCGCTCTCGTTGAGGGTTTTATCTCAAGCGGTGCTGCTTCAAGTAGTCCAGTCGGCAAAGCAGAAGCTTACCTGCTACCTGCCAAAGAGCTTGTTTCGTACGCAGTATCAGTGATTGAGCGTGACTATGGATAAAAGTTGCGAATGTTGGTTGGGCTCGGAGATGATCACAAAACTAAAGCATTAAGCCCTCACCCCTGCACCAGCCCGCATTTTTCATGAAACTGCGTCGCGAGAGCGTCGAGAATGGTGATTTTTCGGGCACGGAGGGCGCATTCAAAAACCGATTTTCAGGGCTTCAATCGTATCGAGATACCTTCCGGTCTGAAAATCGGTTTTTGAACCGAAAAAGCGCCGTTATCGGCGCTCGCAGCAGCTGGCTTCATGAAATATGCGCACTAGCTTCCATCTTTCCAAAATATATCTCTTGCAACAAAGCATTGCTGCGTACTTTCTCAGGGCTATCATCAAGCAAAATCTTGCCCTGATCGAGTACTAAGATGCGCTTACTAAAGCTCTGCACAAAGTTGATATCGTGCTCAATAATCAGCGTTGTTTTGCCTAACTGCTGGACGTGTCTGATGAGCCCAGAGACTTCGTCCTTCATTTTTGGAGAGACTCCCGCCGTTGGCTCATCGAGGAGAAATACCTCTGCACCAAACGCCAGAGCCCGCACTATTTCAAGCAGCCGCATCTGCCCCCCCGAAAGTGAGCCTGCTTTGTGTGATAGCTTTCCGTCAAGCTTTACCTGGGCTGCATAGCTCTTAGCTTCATCTCGTACTCGTCTGCTAGTTGCTGTCCAGGGCATCAGCGTGCTCCACACACTCATTCGACTTTCAAGAGCAACCACAAGGTTCTCTAGTACAGTCATCTCTCGAAATATGCCGAAATTCTGAAAAACTCGGCCAATTCCTAGTTCTGCGCGGGCATATGGGGGCAGTTGCGATATCTCTTGCTTCTTCAATGTAATCGACCCCCGCTGAGGTAATACAAAACCGCTTAAGGCGTTAAAGAGAGTTGTCTTGCCACTACCATTTGGACCGATAATTCCGATCGAATCACCCGCTGCCGCCGTAAAAGACATTCCGTTAAGAATCGCCGCATCACCAATCTGAACATGTAGGTCTGAAATCTGTAACATCTATACCTCTCTGATCGAAGGGAAAAGCCGTTTTCTGTTGTACCATACCACTGCGAGCAAGATCAGACTGTGCAGCACCTGTCGCATGGGGCCAAGAATTGACGAAGGGATCTCGATAAAACGAAGTGGCTCAGGGATCAAAACAAGAAACACCGTGGATGCTATACACCCAAAAAACGAACCGGGCGAACCAACAATAACTATACTCAACAAAAACACCATCTCCGTGAATGAAAATGAAGATGGGTCGATATAGTTTAGATAGTACGCGAACAATGAACCGGCTAAACCAGCAAACACAGATGAGATAAAAAATGCTGTGGTGTTCACTAAGCGCACATCTCTCCCCAGCGCCATCGTCGCCAGACGATTCTCCGCTTGGGCCCGCAATACCCGCGCAAATGGCCCACAGAATAGAACATACAATACAACTTGTGAGAAGAACGCGATCGCCAGCGCAAGCTTTAAAAAATCAAGGTTATCGTACAATCCAAAACCGCCCACCTCAGGGCGCGGAATACCTGGTATTCCAAGCACGCCACGCGTGACACTTTTCCAGTTAATGAGCAGCGCTGAAATAATCGAGCTAAACGCCAATGTACCGATGGCAAAATAATCCCCTGCTAAGCGTAGGGCGATACCACCGAGCAGAAATGCCAACAATCCGCTCGTCAACGCACTAGCTAATAAGCTCTCCCATAATCCCATCTGCCCATCGGTAGTTCCCAGTGCGGTGACATAAGCGCCAATCGCATATGCCGCGACGTGCGCTAGGTTAAACAGCTTGCCCAAACCGATTGTAAGGTTAAAGCTCTGCGCCAGGATCAGGTAAATGCACACTAATATGCATAGATGGATTAGATACTCCATAAAACGCTACACTGTGCGCCTCCGTCGCGAAAGAAGTCCCTCCGGTCGCATCAGCAAGACAAGCAGGATAACTAGGAATGCAAACGAATCCTTATAACCAGCTGGAAGCGAGTATGGGCCAAAATCAAGACCGATGCCCAAGTTTTCAATCAGTCCTAACAGATAACATCCAGCGATCGTGCCCCACAGATTTCCAAGCCCCCCAACCACCATCGCTGCCAGGGCTTTCATGATATAGCCATGTCCCATCGTTGGTTGCAGGTTAGTCTCATATCCAACCATCACACCCGCAAACGTAGCTAATAATACACTCAGCGAGAAAACTATGTATCGCACTACCGAGGCATTGATGGCCAAAGCTTGCGCCCCCACAAACAGCTCAGCGATCGCCCGTACGCGTCGACCAAACGAGGTTGAATGCATCAGCACCGCGATAAGCACCAGTAAAGCCACCGCACTACCAATAATCACGAGCTGAATCGTGGTGATAAAGACTGAGCCGATCTGCATACTATTTGCTGAATCACCACTACTTAGTGACTGAACATTAACACCAAACACCATTGAGATGACTGACTCAAGGATAGTTGCTAGGGCAAGCGTAGTAACTAAAGGTAGCATCTGGCTGTAACGCTCAAAGGGTACAATAAACAGTGAGAAGCTTATTAGCGCTAGGACAAGGGCTGATATAGCGGTGCATAGCGCTGCAAGCGGCAAGCTCAATTCACACCCTACTGTGAAGAAGAAAAAGATATATGCGCCACACATCATCAAGTGCCCGTGGGCGAAATTAAGAATCTTCAGCACCCCGTACGTAAGCGAAAATCCGACGGCTACTAGCGCATAGATGCTGCCGGTAATGATAGAATTAACTAAAAGCTGCGGTAGGATCTCCATGTACCAAGCGTAACATGATGTCGGAGCAAGATGTAAGCTGCATTCAAGGAAAGTCTGCTCCGAACACCGCTGAGACTCGATCCATCTCTACTCTGCTACAGCGCTGCTTCATTTGATGAGAGACGGTGGGGCTTCTTGAACTATCGCAGGGCACAAAAGTTGGTGCCGCATTGACCCCACAGCATTCAGTTGCACCCTAAACTACCACTCATCGCGTACGACACTTAGTGCCGGGAACAACCCCTTTTCCTTTAGGTCGGCTAACTTATTTAGCTCCATCTCACTTTTGTGGATATCAGGGGAGTACACCACTTTAAGACTAGGTAGAGCACCTAGGGGCTTTAGGGATTCAACAGTGACCCCTTCGACTCCAGAAGCACCCAGGTTAGCGCGAATACCGAACTCTTTCAGGGCGCTCAAACGCGAGACAGCCTCAAAACCGCGCCCTGTGATGTACTGCGTGGACAGAAACAGCGACTCTAGAGGTAGCTCCTCGATTGCACTAAATCCCACGCCTTGCACCTCCCCATTCTCAAGCACAAGCTTTCTTAAGCTCTTTAAGTCAGCAAGGTAATCCAATTCGCTATCGATCATCTTCATGTCACGAACTGCCAGGAAACTAATATTCTCGCAGCTAGCAACAGCGTCTAGAACCATCGCGGTGTCCCATTCCCCGCGCAGGTCAAGCCCCACTATATTACGCATGTTCTTAAAAGCCTTACAGAGAGCCAGACGATCAACCGCTGGGGCAAAGGGGAACGCACGCTCATGATTGAGGTGACAAACAACTTCCAGTGAGACCCTTGGCAAAACCTTCAGAGCATCAATCATGCGCTCTAAATCATCGCCAATAAAACTTCCAGCACTACCACCACGAGTATTCACACCCACTGATTCAATATTATGCTCTTGCATAAAATTAACCAGCGCCCGCATCGACCAATCGAGGGCATCGTTTGTGACATTTGTATCTTGAGACCTACAGAGATCAATATGCACTCCTCCACGCGCAGAGAGGATTACCGTTGCAAATCCACTGATTCCGGGGGTGTGTAGGTCAAAAAACTCACTGATCGCCCGAGCCTCAGCTGATGGCTGAGAGATGCTCAAGGCATCGCCCTCCTCTTTTTGCTGAGGACTATCAACGAAAAGTCCCCTTACATCTATCTCTGGTCCCATTACTACCCCTTACGTTACGTTGTACTAAGCCTCTAGGGTTCAACTCCCTTTTGACCTTGAAAGTCTATAAGCCCATACCTGACTCGGCGGAAGTATAATCGGATTTCACTGGCTAAGGTAGCGCGTGGGTCAAACATAACAAGATCGAGTGCTTAGCGGCCCTTTCTCGGCCTTTCCGCGGGGTCATTCTCTCAGTGACCGCGCGAAAAGCGGTAGAACTCCGCCCGAGGCATTTTTCAAGTCAAATGAAGTCCCCATGAGTTTGTTTCAATGACTGCGTAAGCAACTTTTCAAGTAATTTTTACGAACTACATTATATGAAGACAGTGACTACTCAGCTAAGCGATTAGCCAACTGAATATTTTGATGCTTTACCCCTTTATGGCCTATCATCCACGTATAGAATGTGAGGATATACCCTCGTTTCAAACGACTCGCGCCCGAAATTCCGAGCTGTGGTTTGTAAACAATCCTGAGCTTGAGGAAGCTATCCTGGGATATGCGGCTCGATACGCTACACGTTACGATGTAAAACTGTACGCTCTGGCAATCGAGGGAAATCATATCCAAAAAGCAGCCACCTTCCCGAGGGCCAATCGCGCCCAATTTATGCGCGACTTCAACTCATCAGTCGCCAGAGCGATACCTAGATATCAACCGAAATACCCGGGTGGACGATTCTGGGCTCGACGTTACTCATCAGAACACGTGGTTTCAGCCCCTGACCTTGAAGAGGTGTTCTTCTACACCGTCCTTCAGCCAGTCAATGATGGGCTGGTCGACGACATTAAGGAATATCCTGGATATAATTGCTTTGAGGATGCCATCACGGGAAGAGAGCGGCACTACAGGGTTGTTAAATGGAAGGAGTTTAATGATGCAAGGCGCTGGGATCCAGGCATTTCGATTGATGAATTTACCGAATTTTGCACTCTTAAATACGAGAGACTTCCAGGGTACGAGCATCTTTCACAGCGTCAATACGAAGCTCAGATGCGCGAGAAGCTCGCACAGCGAACAGCTGAAGTAATACGAAAACGCAATGGAAAGCCATCGCTTGGATCATCTAACCTTAAAAAAATTAAGCCTGGCTCACAGCCGAAGAAAACCAAAACAAGCGGCCCCCAAGATCATCGGCCTCGCGTGCTGTCGCGCAGCAACAAACGTCGCTCAGTAGGTAAGACCTGGTACTTTCACATTTACTTTGAGCATCGGGAAGCGTCTAAACGCTATCGGAACGGGGATACAGATGTCGAATTTCCCAAGGGCACATACAAGCCTCCGATATTTACCGTCGCATACTGTGGCACAATACTTTAAATCAAAGGGCCAGTGCAGCTGCACTCGCCTCTCAGGCAGTTCAAACTCGGTCCAACGCGACTTGTGATAAATTTCGCCAACAGACGATTCGTGGCATATTTTAAAAATAAGACGTAAGAGCTCATAGCCACAGATTGGCATAATCGTTTCAATCGACAAGCGGTTATTTTATGTTGAGCTTAGCTTCCTCAGCGCCCCTTCCCTAAGAAACGTTGTCGGGGAGCGGATTCACACCACCACTTACTGGGTCCGAGCAAGTCCGGGAAGCGCAGATCTGCGCGCGGTCTCTGAGAGAAATTTTGGGGTCCGGGAAGCGCAGATCTGCGCGCGGTCTCTGAGAGAAATTTTTGGGAGAAATTTTTGGGGCTCTAACTCGCTACCATTGATTGCTGTGCGATAACTTCGCCTAGTCTTTACTATTCCCATCCACCGCCGCTACCCAAGAACCATCAAGCAACCGCACAGGCGCAATATGATGCATCCCAAAGCTATTCCATCCACCGCCACTCTCGGCGATCAAAGGATCGGGATGGCGCACCTGCTCGACAAAGTGTTTGTCGGTAAGACGGTTGACTTTCATCGCTCGCACTCGCTTTCCATACCCCTCGCGGTTGTCTTGGACAAAGCGCACGAGCTGTCCGTCAATAACAACGGGTCGGCCGGCAGGTCTAGCCTTACTTGGATCGTCAATATATAAAGGACTCTGCGGATGCTGAACAAAGGGGCCCCGTAACGATGGTGATGAAAAGATCGCTAGCGCATACGGTGACTGATTGGCGAAGATCCACCACCTTGAATTAAAAAATACAGGCGTAGGATCAGAGTAGCTGCCAACGATAAGCTCGCGCTCAAACGCCCACTCTCTTGGAAATGATGTGGCTCGATACAATCGTATTGCTCCTGCTTGGCGCGACTCGGGCACCATATAGTAGGTCTGACCTACCTTAAAAACAAAAGGAAATGAGAGGTGAAATTGCTCTGAGAGCACCACTCCTTGATATCGCCACGAACACAGGTCATCACTGAGCGCTAATCCGATCTCACCTTTATTCGCCTCTTTGTTAAACAACTCAAAGAAGAGAAACCAGCCCTTACCCTCTCTCACTAAAAACGGATCAGCGACAAAAATGCTCTCAGGTGTCGTCACGTCATGCTTTGAGAAAACTGGGTTGGGACACTCTGCGGACTCCCCTAGAACTTCTAGCCTCTCCCCTTTCAGAATGCCAAGCGACCAGTTATTTGGTGCGCGCGGACGCTCGGGCTTAGTCGGTTGCACTGGGGTACAGCTAGAGAGCTGCAGAGCTAAACAGAGTCCACATATCCAGCTCAGCTTTATTATATCTACAGTATCTCTCAACACCACTGCACCTTTGCTTATCCACTACGACGCTGCAATTCAATCATCTGTCGCTCAAGGGTTGCTTTGTTCCAACCTACTCCGCGCTCGACTGCAACATAAAAGTCACCTTCACCTTCACGTAGATGTTGATACACACGCATCAGTCCCGATATCCCCTTTCGGTCAACGATGGTTTGAAACTGCAGGGCCGCCAAAGCGTAATCGTGAGCGCTTCCACTAAAGCCACGCGCACCAGCCTGCGCTGAATATGTGCCAGCAAGCGTAGCGTATTCGTTCTTCACCTTCCCTGCCGGTATCGTACTGGTAAAGTCAGCGCTGTACTGCTCAAACCACGAGGCGAAGCCCTCAGCACGTTTTCTATCGCCTGGTTGCTGCGGCTCACCAAGTAGCAAAAACTCGATTACATGCCCCATCTCATGCAGGAGGACCTGCGTTAAGAGCGCGTCTGCGTTGGCTTTATCAGAGCAACCACGAGAGACAAAATCGGTGATGATATAAATGCGATTAGGCGGCATCATAAAGCCAGCATGACCCCCAAGGGTCAGCGCTACTGGGAACTGGGCAAATGCCGATGCCTTGTCAATAAAACCAAGCGTCCACTCGCGACGCGCAAACTTAGCCTCACTGGCGAAGCGCCCGCTCTTGAGCGCCTTGTTCACTGCTTGTGCAGCCTCACTTACAGCGCGCGATGGTGGCTTTCCGAAACATGCTTCAACTGATCGCGACCACCTGACCCGCATCGGGCCGAGTTCGGTTGTAAAGTCAGCTGTTCTTACGTCTCTCCCAACCTCAAGCTGATCGGGTGCTGCAACTTCACTGAGGCTTTTATCCCGACACACGACACGGCTTCGTAGGGATCGGGGCACCGTGTTTAGATTATTTACGGCAACTAACTCTCCACTGTCCGCAATATACATACAACCTGCTCCCACCTGGGCTTGGAGTGGGCTGCTTATAAGAATAGGCGCAAGGCATGTCAGACACACCGCACGAGTAATCGCGCGAGCCCCTAGCGACACCCAACGAAACGGCGGGAGGCGATCCATACCCAATCCATAAAAAAGAGGTAATAAGCCTATGATTGGTGGCCAAAAGATTCTACTGTGGGCTTTAACATATTGAATATCAAAGCTCCAGCCAGAAGCTCTTTGTTAAGCCTCTAGAAATGGTAAAATGAGCGGTAAGCGATACAACATTTGTAAACCCGCATGAACTCATATCTCAATCCGACAGCGGCAGCCGCGCAATCAAACCTACACGATATCAGCGCATCGAGAGACCGCGCGCTTGAGATCCTTACCGCACAAAGCGGCTGGAAGCTTCTTGAGGGTCACTTAACTAAACAAACTCTTAAGGATTTTGCCACCGCAGCACGAGCTGAATTCGCTCTTTGTCGGGTTATTAGCGGGGTTGAAGGTCCAGATCAGAGAGGGTTTGGTGAGCGTAAGGCCCAATACCTTTCGGCGGAGGATGGCCAGGCGGTAAGGGCATTTCTTGCTGCCAACCCTGACTTTGGAGAGACGCTGCTTAAGGACCCAACTATTTTAATCGGCGAGTACCCGCATACCGACCCCAAGCGCGGAGCACTATCGGGGTGGATGCCCCAAAAGGTGGCTTTCGTGCTCGTATCGGCGACTGAGTAGCGCGATACAATCCAGAGAGATAGCGTCGGAACTTTCAGTAAGCTTCAAATGGCGCATCCCATGAATGTCGTGGTAGCTTCGGTTGACAGTGTACCTTCTTACTCTGCTGCGTGACATTTGTATGAAAGGTCTACGAACTGGTCTCATAAATATCTTCTGCTGCGGTTGACTATATGCGGGCTGCGACTGCGTCAAACTTCGAGAAAAAATCTTCCATGTATCGTAGTGGATATGTCCCCTGCTTTTTTGCTCGTGTTCCTTGCCTCGCCTCGCAGCCCGTCAACTTAACTAAGAACCTATTTATGAGACCGGCTCTAGTTTTAATTTTGTGTGCTCTGTCTGCATGTGCGAAAAGTGTACTGATTATCCCGGTCGATGAACGTGACCAACCCTTGCCGGACGCTCAGGTAATTATCGACAGCACCGGGGAGCATAAAGGCGCCACTCGCGTTGAGCTTGATGCAAGTGGGCCTCTTGATGTTCTTATCAGCCAGTCACCAGAGTATCTTCCGCAATCGGTGAGAATCGATTCTAACTCAGGGCGTGAGGTGCGCGTGATGTTGCGCAAAGACGGCTCACTGAGCGATACAATCCCCTCTGATGAATCTGAGATCGCCCCTAATCAATGGCTCAGCGTTAGAATCAGCGATAGCTATGCGCTGCGTAATGAGTGGTGGCGTGAGCTAGTCGAACAGCTGGTTTCTCACGATTTTCAGTTAAGCTTACTCGATGAGCGCTCGGGGTACGTTACCACTCACTGGAGAGAACTGTCCTATTCAGGAGAACAGGGATCTGAATCGCACACCGTGCGTCGCCGAATTCGGGGTAATCTCGTAAGCTCAAGCCCGCTTGTATACCGAGTACGGATCGATGTAGAGCACAAGCTACCTGGCGAGAAGAGCTTCTCGGCATGGAATCGTCTCTACCGTGAGGATCTCGGCATGCTACGCGAGTTTATCGCAACTATGGAGCGCCCTGAGCAGGTGATGTAAGGCGCCTTAGCGTCCTACTGATACGATATTGCGCTTCCCACGCTTGCGCGGTGCAGCGATCTTCTTTCTACGCCCAAGCAAGGCCAGTTCAAGAACCTCGCTGACATGCTTCACAGGAATAAACTGGATCTGCTTGCGCTGCTCTTCGGGGATCTCCTCAAGATCTTTTATGTTCTCAAAAGGGATGATCACTTTTCGGATCCCATATTGAAGTGCTGCCAGAGCTTTTTCGCGCAATCCACCAACAGCGAGGATATTTCCACGCAAGGTCATCTCTCCTGTCATTGCGAAATCCTTCGATACTCTCCGCCCTGAGAGGACTGATACCAAGGCCGTGGCGATCGTAATTCCCGCAGATGGGCCATCTTTCGGAGTTGCTCCGCCAGGAACATGGATATGAATATCGTGTTTGGAGTGAAACTCTGGATCAAGCCCTAAGACCGCGGCATTCGCCCGAGCGTAGAACAGAGCTGCCTGAGCTGACTCTTGCATGACACTTCCCAGCTGCCCCGTTAACGCCAATGCCCCACTCCCCTTTGCAAGCGACACTTCAACCGGCATCACTTCACCACCATGGATCGTCCACGCCAAGCCCCGCGCAAGCCCAACGACCTCGCGTTGCTCTGTCACCTCTGGATCGTACTTAGTGGGACCAAGAAGCTGAGATACCTTAGCTGCGTCTACGATACGAGGAACTTTCTTCTTCTCTGCAAATTCACGCGCAAGCTTTCGGCAAACAGCTCCGATCTCACGCTCCAAGCTTCGGACTCCAGCTTCTCTCGTATAGCGATCAACTACCAACTCTATCGCCTCAGGCTTGAAGTCGACCTTGTGGCTACCTAGCCCAGCTTCGCTGAGCTGCCGTGGGATGATGTAGCGCGTAGCGATCTTTTGCTTCTCCTGCGATGTGTATCCCGGAATCCACAAAATCTCTAAGCGATCAATTAAGGGCTCCGGAATCGTATCGATGGTGTTTGCTGTCGCAACAAAGAGCACCTCAGAGAGATCAAACGGAACATTCAGATAATGGTCAGTGAAATCTGTATTCTGATGAGGATCGAGGACCTCAAGTAAAGCTGATGCAGGGTCTCCCCTAAAATCGGCTCCGATCTTATCGAGCTCATCGAGCACAAAA
>Ga0315904_10007826_pt1 | contig 14278 bp, 14 predicted proteins | sample LakEriMetagenome_6_FD_203529 | JGI IMG/M metagenome (GOLD analysis project Ga0315904, IMG submission 203529) | Freshwater fungal communities from buoy surface, Lake Erie, Ohio, United States - Buoy 12 MA120 | ecosystem: Environmental > Aquatic > Freshwater > Lake | place: USA: Lake Erie, Ohio... | reverse complement strand
TGAACAATACAGCGGTGAATAAGCCTGTTACCAAACCTGCTACTGCTGCAGCAACGACTGTAGCAGCAAAGCCCAAAGCCTTGTTCAAAACACCGGGCGCCACAGGCACCGGCGGTAATAATGCCGACAGCTATAATGGTGTGCGCAATCTGGGCATTGCCGGCGGCACAGGCGATCAGGGTAAGCCTAATGGTAATCCCAATGCTGATAGCTATACCGGCAATGGTGGAAGCGGCAATAGTGGTGTACGCATCCGTAGCGGCTTGGATGGCCGACGCATTACACGCTTACCTTCTTTTGAGGATGATTTTAACGAGAATGCAAAAGTAGCTGTAGACATCACCGTTGATGCCAATGGTGCAGTAATCAGTGCCGTAGTGAATCCGCGTGGCACTACCACCACCAATCAGCAAATTCGTGCCATTGCCCTGCGTAAAGCACGTCAGCTAAAACTGAATCCGGGCAGTGAACCAGAACAAACCGGCACCATCGTTTTCGATTTCAAACTGCGAGGTTGATTATCTTGCAGCCTGCATGAATTACCAGCAGACCATTGAATATCTCTTTGCACAATTGCCCATGTTCAGCCGACTGGGTGCTGCTGCGTATAAAAAAGACCTGCACAACACCATTGCGCTCTGCGAAGCACTAGGCAACCCCCATCACCAATTCAAAAGCATTCACATAGCCGGCACCAATGGCAAAGGCTCTACCAGCCATATGCTGGCAGCCATTCTGCAAACAGCCGGATACAAAACTGGTCTATACACTTCCCCTCACCTACAGGATTTCCGTGAGCGCATCAAAGTGAATGGAGCCATGTGCAGCGAGGAATTTGTAGTAAGGTTTACAGAGCAAGTGCAACCATTAATTGCCGAACTGCAACCTTCTTTTTTTGAGATCACTGTTGCTATGGCATTCAGCTGGTTTGCAGAACAGCAAGTAGATATAGCTGTAATTGAAACAGGCTTGGGTGGCAGGTTAGACAGCACCAATATCATTCAACCAGAACTCAGTATCATCACCAATATCGGCTGGGACCACATGAATCTGCTGGGTAATACACTGGAAGCCATCGCAGGAGAGAAAGCCGGCATCATCAAACCCAATACCCCGGTGGTAATTGGAGAAGCCGGCGGTAGTATCGCGAATGTGTTCATACAACAGGCCAAGCAGCAGGATGCATCGCTGGTATTTGCACAAGAGCTCAGACAAATAGAACATACATCCTATAGTCACAGACACTTAGCAGTAAGCATTCATCACCAACAAAAAAGTGATAACTACTTACTAGATTTAAACGGACTCTACCAAACGCAGAACCTATTGAGTGTACTTGCCGGCATCGATATTTTACAATCCAAAGGCTGGGAAATACGTGATGAGCAAATCAAAGCTGCTTTAGCAAACGTAAAACCACTCACCGGCTTGTATGGCAGATGGGATATCATTCATGAATCGCCTTTAGTCGTTTTAGATGTGGGTCACAATGAAGATGGTATTCAACAAATCGTTCGCCAGCTTAAACATACATCATACGAGCAACTGCATATTATTACCGGCATGGTGAAGGATAAGGATGTAGATAAAGTACTCACGCTTTTACCCAAGGATGCGCACTATTACTTTACGAAGGCGCAAATACCCAGAGCACTACCTGAAAATGAATTACTGGCAAAAGCAATAACGAATGGATTGAGCGGACAAGCTTACGCAGATGTGAATACTGCATTGCATGCTGCTTTGTCTGCAGCAAATGAAAAGGATTTAGTGCTGGTTTGCGGTAGTGTGTTTGTGGTTGGTGAAGTGGATCGATCAGCTATTACGCGTTAACCAGCCTAAGCGAATAGCAGCAGCAAACATGGCTCCGGCTTGTGTACCATGCGTAAATTGATGCTGCAGCAAAAAATCCAGAAACTGATCTTTACTGTAATACAGCAGCTCCAAATCTTCAAAAGCATCTAAATTCTGTGCTACAGTTTTTGTTGCGTTGCGTGCAATAAAAAACCAAGCCATATTACTCTCCAGCGGCGGATTGGGATGCACTTGAAACAACAACTCCACATCTTCACTCACATAACCGGTTTCTTCACGCATTTCACGTTTCACCGCATCCATGGGTGTTTCACCGGGATCAATCATACCACCGGGTAATTCAATAGACACAATACCTGCTGCGTGGCGATACTGTTTCACCAAAACTACCTGCTCTTCTGCTGTTACAATCAGTACATTACAAAAGCTGGGAATATCGAGAATGATATAAGGTGATAGAATTCTGCCGTCCGCTAATTCGCAAGCTTCTTCACGTACCTGCATCCACTTACGCTGAAAAGTGATATCAGAAGACAAAATGCGCCAATGCTGTTCCATTATTGAATGTTTAGCTTGCCCATATGCATGAGGGCATATAAAATGGTGCAGGTCTGCATGGATTGTATGAATCCCTGCTTTTTAAATAAATCAATGAACTCCTCCCACTCTACCAGAAATACTTCCACATCTTCTTCCGTATCTCTTGCAGCACTTGGATCATACTCTCCACCTGTTGCCAGAAACATGCGCATCAAATTGGTATTGGTAGTTGGATTGGGAGAAATGGCACCTAAGTATTCGATCTTCTCAAAACGATAACCGGTTTCTTCCAAGAGTTCTCTAGCCATCGCATCTTCCAGGCTGGCATCGGTTGCATCTACACAACCACCGGGCAATTCAGTAGAGATCACACCCAATCCATGGCGATACATGCGCTCTAAAATCACTTTGCCATCTTTGGTAATGGCCACTGCAGTTGCATAATCCGGAAATCCATAGACATAAAACGGCGTAATGATTTTCCCATCAGCTGTCTGGCAGGTATCTGCGCGCACATCCGTCCACTTATCCTTCAGTAGTTGTTTCGAATCAAGGGTTGTCCAACGTAATTCACGCATTTTACCAACCTTTTTGTTCTCTCAGTGAGGTGATGTGGGCAGTATGGTGCTTACCATGCCAGGCATACATGCCCAACAAATGCCAAAGGGTGAATTCCTTACCATGCTGTGGATGAATCACAGAGCGATTCAACAAAACAGATTCAGACAAATCCTTGATGGCTTCATACCAACGCAAGTGAAGCGCATGCAATAAAGTGAGCGATACATTCACCGGCACAGAAGCTACATCGGCCAAAGCAGTCCAAGCCACTTCATCATATGGTTTAATCGTAGGCTGATCTTCTGTTAAACCCAATTTGAAACGTGTATACGCATTCATGTGACTATCTGCAACATGGTGTATCACCTGCTTCAATGTCCAGCCGCCTTCGCGATAGGGCGTATCCAATTGCGCTTCATCTAAGTTTTGAATCGCTAACTCCAATGCTTGCGGTAGGAACTTGATATCGAGTAACCATTCCTGTAATTGCTTTTCGGAGAAAGGTTGGGGCTCGTATTGACCTATGGGGTAACGCGGATCTGTTGACATAATTGATTGTTAGGCCTCGCGCAAAGCGTGACCGGTTAAATGAATAAATACATCTTCTAAGTTTGCCTGCTTCACTTCTTTTGGTCTTTCAAAACCGGTGGCGACCAATTCATCTATCAGTTGATCCGGCGAATTGATGGCAATGATTTTACCACTATCGATGATGGCTACCCGATCGCACAACACTTCTGCTTCATCCATGTAGTGTGTAGTAATGATCACGGTTGTGCCTTTGGCACGGATATCGCGAATCAAATCCCAGAGATTTCTACGCGCCTGCGGATCCAAACCTGTGGTAGGCTCATCCAAGAAAATGATTTTGGGCTGATTGATCAGTGTCGTGGCGATAGAGAAACGTTGCTTTTGTCCGCCACTCAATTCTTTATACTTGGCTTTCGCTTTATCGCGCAGATTCACACTGTCTAGTAAGGTGAGCGGATCAATCGTTTGATTATACAAGCCGGCAAACAATTCCAACAATTCAGTCAAATTCAATCCGGGATAATAACCCGATGTCTGCAACTGCACACCAATGATTTTTTTGATTTCATTTGGCTGCTGATCCAAATCAAACCCATCTACCACAATCTTACCAGCAGATTTCTCGCGCAGGGTTTCAATGATTTCTAATGTGGTAGACTTACCTGCGCCGTTGGGCCCTAGCAAGCCGAATATCTCTCCTTCATACACCTCAAAGCTGATGCCTTTCACTGCTTTGAAATCGCCGTAAGACTTATGCAAATCATTGACTGATATAATCGTCTTGCTCATATGCTTTATTTTCCAATGGGGATACGCAAACTGAATTTTGTATTTGACGCATTACCCGGTTGTTTAGCAGCAGGAAAACTCATCGCAGCTGCACGCAAGTGTTGTGTAGATAATCCATTCAACACACCTCCGGCACTACTGCAGGCAAGACCACCACCCAATAGCCACCAACGGGCGCTGTTGTTTTCATTATTCCAGATAACCACTGATGCCAATGCAGCGGCCGTACCCATAACATTGAGAATAGTAGCACTAGTTTTCTTGCGCTTGTACTGTTGAAAATGCATGGTTACTTCCGGTTGGTTGAGCTGGCTCACCAAAGCAGTCAATTGCTTATTACCAGAATACAACCTGCCCTGATACACCAGCGCGGGTCTGGACAAAGGTGGAATAAAACTCAGGCCGGATGGGTTATTATAATACAACTGCGCATCCAGTGCAGGCGTTTGCGCATGCAAGGTCCATGCCGAGCAGAGAAAAAACAGACTAAAGATGAGTTTACGCATCGTATTCTTTTAAGTGTTGTTCCAATTCATCCATCATCAGCTTGCTGCCTACAAAAAATGGGGAACGCTGATGCAATTCAGTAGGTTGAATATCCAGAATTCTTTGTTTACCGTTAGTAGCTACCCCTCCTGCCCTTTCAATGATAAATGCAAAAGGATTGCACTCATACAACAATCGCAGTTTGCCACCGGGTTTATCAGACATGCCGGGATACATGAAGATACCGCCCTTAATCAGGTTGCGGTGCACATCTGCTACCATGCTACCAATATACCGTTGTGTATACGGGCCACCATTGGTCTTATTCTTTTTCTGACAAGTAGTAATGTATTGTTGCACCCCCTTGCTGTATTGGAAGAAGTTACCGTGGTTTACTGAATAAATTCTACCGGAAGGCGGACATTGAATATCCGGATGACTTAAGCAAAATTCACCAATAGAAGGATCGAGTGTAAAACCATTCACACCGCGGCGGGTGGCATATACAAACATGGTGCTGCTGCCATAGATCACATAACCGGCAGCTACCTGCTGGTTACCGGGTTGTAAAAAATCTGCTGTAGTGCAAGGCTTACCTATTTCACTAACACGACGATAAATACTGAAAATAGTTCCTATGGACACATTCACATCAATATTGGCAGAACCATCCAACGGATCGAATAAGCAGACATACTTGCTGTTATTGCTTACCTCATCATCAAAGATTTCAATCTCATCCATTTCTTCACTACCAATACCGGCACAACTAATTCCATGCTTCAGTACACCTACCAGCTGGCTATTGGCATATACATCTAATTTTTTTACATCCTCTCCCTGTACATTAGTATGACCGGCATCGCCCAGGATATCTACCAACCCGGCTTTATTGACTTCTACATTCACACGCTTGGCCGCCAGTCCGATATCTCTTAACAAGCTGCTGAGCTCACCTGTTGCAGAAGGAAAATTGCGCAACTGCTGCAGGGTAAACTCATCCAGTGTTAAGACCTTTCTGTTAATCATCATATGGGTTATCGTTTACTGGTAAAGATAGGACGGATTTATACCCAAGCATCGGTAAAATGGGCAAAATTCATCCCTTAAACAGGGGTAGGCTTGAGTATCTTTGTAGCATTACTGATGGAAAAGCAGGAACTATGATCAAGGTATTCAAATTTGGCGGCGCGAGCGTGAATAGTGTAGAGCGAATTCAGCATTTGGCAAAGATTCTGGAGCAGTATCAGCAAGACAAGCTCGTCCTCATCATTTCTGCCATGGGCAAAACCACCAATGCACTGGAGAAAGTAGCCGAGGCTTTCTTTGCAGGCAATCAGGAAGAAGCCATTCAGCTATTCCATCTGGTGAAACAACAGCACCTGACCACAGCCAAATACCTGCTGGTTTCACATTACAATGCCTGCCACGATCAATTGAATGATTTTTTCACAGAAGCAGAATGGTTGTTGCATGATAAGCCGGTTAGGAATTACGACTACTATTACGATCAGTTAGTGTGTATTGGTGAATTATTGAGCACCTGTATCATTAGCCATTTTCTGAATGAAAAAGGCTTATCCAATACCTGGTTAGACATTCGCGATCTACTGCGCACAGATGATAATTTCCGTGATGCCAATGTGGATTGGGAATTTTCAGCGCCGAGGATTCATAAAGCTATTCACGAAGCCATCAGCCAAACCAATTGCTGTATTGTACAGGGCTTTATCGGTAGTACAGATGAAAATGAAAGTACCACTTTGGGCCGAGAAGGCAGTGATTTTACCGCAGCCATTGTAGCCAATGTACTGGATGCAAGCGGACTCACTATTTGGAAGGATGTAGAAGGTGTAATGAATGCAGATCCACGTCAGTTTCCGGAAGCACAATACATCAGCGAACTGAGTTTTGAAGAAGTGATTGAAATGGCCTATTACGGCGCACAGGTGATTCACCCCAAGACCATCAAGCCATTACAGAATAAAAACATTCCGCTTTATGTAAAATGCTTTTTAGATACCGGCCTGCCCGGCACGGCCATCACCGGTAAAAAAGTGAAGCATTTGCCACCCGTTATCGTATTGAAAAAAGACCAGGTACTGATGCATCTGCATAGTCAGGATTTTTCTTTTGTAGGCGAAAAGCCCCTGGGCGATTTGTATGCCATTTTTAATGAAACAAGATTCCGACCCAACCTCATACAAACAGGTGCCATTAGTGTACAGCTTTGCCTCGACAATCGTTCAGAGAAGCTGGATCAGCTGGCAGCCAAAGCTGCAGCCATGTTTGATGTGCAGATTGAGAAAGGCTTAACGCTCTTAACCATTCGCCATTACACGAATGAACTCTTACAAAAAATGACGGCAGGTAAACGCATTGTATTGCAACAACAGACAACGGAAACGGTACAGGTCTTATACCATGAATGAATGATTTAGGTATTTGGCCAGCATCGCACTTAATTCTTCCTGTTTAAAAGGTTTCACCAGAATATCATTAATGCCTGCGGCTTTATACGCTTCAACATCATCTTTGAAAATAGAAGCTGTCATGGCAATGATGGGCACATTGGCTTTGGCATGATACCCAGACTTTCGAATACGTGTAGCAAGCTGATCGCCCGTAAGCTTGGGCACATTGATGTCTGCCAATACAATATCATAGTGATTGGTCTCAAATAAGCGCAGCGCCTCTTCCCCATCCTTAGCTATGTCAAAAATCATGGCCGCTTTTTTCAACAACATGGTCAGCAGCATCACATTCATTTCATTATCCTCCACCAGTAATGCCTTTCTACCAAGGAACACTTGTTGCGTCTGTTGCGTTTGTTTTTCCAAAGAAGGCGCAAAGGCAATTGGATATGGCAGAATGAAACTAAACAAAGATCCCTTGCCAAGTGCACTTTCCACTTTCATTTCGCCACCCTGTAATTCCACCAGCATTTTACAAATAGGCAAACCCAATCCGGTACCCTGAATAGCCCTTCTGCCTTCTTTACCATTATTAGTTGCCTGCGCAAATTCTTCAAACACCAATCCAATCTGATCTGCTGGAATACCAATACCCGTATCTCTCACAGACACCTGTAACTCCAGATCCTTCGCATTTCGAATAGGCAAAGAAGCTACCAATTCTACCGTACCTTTTTCTGTGAACTTTACTGCATTGCTCACAAGGTTGAAGAGGATTTGCTTCAGGCGATAGGCATCCCCAATCACCATCAATTCCTCATCAATTTCCAGTCGGCTGATCAATTGAATTCCCTTATTTGTTGCAGACATGGAAAAGGCAAATACTACTTCACCAATTACTTTTTTCAGTGAGAAAGCTTCTCTGGACAATTGGAGTTTACCTGCATCCAGCTTAGAAAAATCAAGGATATCATTTACAATAGTCAATAAGTGATCAGAAGATGCTGTAATGGCCTGTGCAAATTTTTGCTTGTCCGGATCAGCTTCCTGTTTTTCGATCAGCTCAGCAAAACCAATAATGGATGTTAATGGGGAGCGAATCTCATGGCTCATATTGCTTAGAAAACGTGTTCGTGTTCTGGCCAAACGTTCTGCCTCTTCTCTGGCTTCAAGGATATCTTTCTCATAAGACACCATCTTAAAGATATTATAGCCCAGCACAATGATGATAATGATAATCACGCCCAGCGAACCATAAGAAAGTAACTCAATGTTTTTCTTCGCCTGAATGATGCTTACGATACCCCGCTGGTTTTCCTCCAGTCTTGTTTGCGCCTCTCGCTCTCGTATGGTTTTTCGCGCATCATTCAATGCATATAATAATGTGAGCGAACCCTCTGCAAAAAGTCTTTGCTGCTCTTGCTGAAAGGCTTGAAATGCTTGCGGACGTTTGGTGGCAAAGCTCAGTACATCTGCCTGCATCTGACGAACAGTAGCTGTATCTGAATACAACTGTGTTGTATCTGCAGACAAAAACTCCTTTCTGATTTGTTGCAATTCCTCAAATGGTAATTCTGCCAGAACATTGGCAGATTGTTCAGCAGTACCAGTCAGTCTGTTTAGTACATCTAACCTTCTGCCCAGCATCATCTTTTTATTCAACTGCATCCGGATATTCGTCACCAACGCACTGTCCTCACCAACTTGTAATTCATCCAGATACTGCGACATCTTAAGCATGTGCCCATCATACTGCTCCAAAAAGTTACGCTCATTGGAAGCTTCATAAATCATGTACTTATTATCAGCCAGAGATAACTCATCATGCGCATCTCTGAGCAGGGTAAGGCTAACACTTTCCTGAGCCAGCAAATCAACATTATCACCCAGGGTTGAAAGATTGCGCACCGTAACAATATTGCTGAAAAGTATGGCCAGGATCACCAGCAGACACACAGCGATCAGGGTAACATTTGATCTGGAAAGACGAGGTATTCCTTTCATTGGGCCAATTTTGCCTGCAAATGCTTTCTGCAGCAGCTTATCGGGATGGGAAAATAGGCTGCTTCGCCTAGAAAATCAAATAATCACCCTGCTTATTTACAGTAATCACGGGTAATCGATGCTTTTGCTCAAACAACTGATAGGCTTTTTCCATGCTGCTTACCAGTTTATGGTAGCCGGGCTTATCCTTAATGGTTGTCTCTAACCAAAGCTGACGTTCTGTTTTGCCAAACTTTACGGGGAATATATGTACAGGAATAAAATCCTGTCCTGCTCCTTTGGCCAAGGTAGCCAGTACATATACTTCCTCCACAGGATCATTCTGCAGAGGTAAACAACCAATGGTTACACAGGCGCCGTGGATATAGATATCATTACCGGGTTGATGCTTATCTGATAAAATTTTATCAGCTGCATTGGGGTAATTTAACCCAAGAGAAAGATGATAGGTAGAGTTCGGATTGAATTCACTAATACTGTAGAAACCCTCCGGTACCTGAAAATCTCCTGATACGCGTTTGGGGCCCAATGTACCACTCATGGCACAGATGGAATAGGTTTTGAATAAACGAAAACTGTCCAACACAAAATCACGTGCCCACACTTCCAACTTACCCTCTGCTTTAAATGCCCTGAAGTATACCTGTTTTAAAGGCCAGCTGAATCCATTCGCCCTGGCATGTATTTTCAGAGAATCTTCTTTGTTTTTGAATGCTGCCGCTACGCGTGGATATTGCTTCTGCATAGCTACAAAGCTTGATTGTGCATCAGCAGCATGCAGTAGACACATGCAAACAATAGCCATATAAAAAGGCAGCTTCATGGAATAAAATTACCAAAACACTTCCATGAAACTGCCTCTGTTTAACAGTTCACAATATTTTACAAATTGCCTCTCAGCTCCTGCTCACGCTCAATGGCTTCAAAGAGGGCCTTGAAATTACCCTTACCAAAACTCTTGGCGCCCTTGCGCTGAATAATTTCGAAAAACAGGGTTGGTCTGTCTTCTACCGGCTTGGTAAAAATTTGTAAGAGATAGCCTTCATCATCGCGATCCACCAGAATACCCAGTTCACGCAATGGTGCGAGGTCTTCATCAATATGCCCTACTCTATCCAGCAGATCATCATAATAAGTAGTAGGTACCTGCAGAAACTCCACTCCTCTATCGCGCAAAGCGGTAACGGTTGATACAATATCATGTGTAGCCAATGCCACGTGCTGACAACCTTCGCCATCATAAAAATCCAGATACTCTTCTACCTGCGATTTTTTCTTTCCTTCTGCAGGCTCGTTGATAGGGAATTTCACAAAGCCATTGCCATTACTCATCACCTTACTCATCAAAGCAGAGTATTCAGTGGAAATGTCTTTATCATCGAAAGAGAGAATGTTTCTGAAACCCATCACCTCTTCGTAAAACTTCACCCACTTGTTCATCTGGTTCCAACCCACATTGCCCACGCAATGGTCTACGTACAAGAGTCCTGTCTGTTCAGGATTGTAATAAGGTGTATTCCAAGCACGGAAGCCGGGCAGGAAAACACCTGTATAGTCCTTGCGCTCAATAAACAGGTGTACCGTATCACCATAGGTATGAATACCACTGATAACCGCTTTACCTCCTGCATCCTCTAACACAGTTGGCTCCTGATAAGATTTTGCACCTCTGCTGGTAGTTTGATGCCAGGCATCTGCAGCATCGGGCACCCGCAGGGCCAGTACTTTTACACCATCGCCATGTTTATAGATGTGATCGGCAATCGGATTACCGGCGCGCAGCGGCGTAGTAAACATAAAAGTGAGCTTGTTCTGACGAATCACATAACTCACTTTATCCTTGATACCGGTTTCCGGACCGGCATAAGCCAGGCTTTGAAAGCCAAAAGCAGTTTTGTAGAAATGAGCAGCCTGTTTGGCATTGCCCACATAAAATTCAACGTAATCAGTGCCTTCCAGTGGCAGAAAATCCTGTACAGCGGCAGGAGCAGGTGATGATGCAAGCATCGTATCCATACATTTGGTTTGTGTTTATGTGAATGATGTAAAAGCGTGTGTAGGGCTAATCAAGTATTGATCAAGCCAGTTTATCCATGGCCAATGCCTCCATGAGCAGGCAATAGCAACCGCGCTTGTCTGAGAAATGCTTATGTGCGTAATCTGGCAGCATGTAGAACAAAAATAGCCAAATTGCGGGTTCTTCCAAGTCCGCAGCTAAGCTGTGGATACTATCTTCGCAGCTATGAAAATCGGAATCCTGGGTGGCGGCCAGCTTGGCCGGATGTTGTTACAGGCTGCAGCCAATTATACAGTAGAGACTTTTGTACTGGAAAACGATGCCAATTGTCCGGCTGCACATCTATGCCACCATTTCGTGAAAGGCGATATCCGCGATTTCGATACGGTTTACCAGTTTGGCAAGGGATTAGATGCCATCACCATCGAAATTGAATCGGTGAATGTGGATGCTTTAGAAAAGCTGGAGCAAGAAGGCGTGAAGGTTTATCCCAAACCATCTGCCATCCGCACCATCAAAAATAAAATTCGCCAAAAGGAATTCTATGCCCGGCACGAAATTCCCAGCTCAGCTTTTATCGTAACGAATAACCTGCAGGATCTAACCGCTCAGTCTGCATTTTTACCGGCTGTACACAAACTCGCCGAAGGCGGCTATGATGGCAAAGGCGTTCAGGTAGTGAAAACAAACGAAGAGATCAATCTTGGTTTTGATGCACCTGCCGTGCTGGAGAAAATGGTGAACATCGCCAAAGAAATCGCCATCATCGTTGCTGTAAATGACGCAGGCGAAACCGCCCTCTTCCCGCCTGCTGAAATGGTGTTTGACCCTGTGCTGAACTTATTGGATTATCAGGTGAGTCCGGCTAAGCTAGATGAAAAGACTTTGTGGAAGACAGAAGCCATCGCCATCAAAGTGGCCAAATCATTACAAAGCCCAGGCCTCTTTGCCATTGAATTGTTTGTTGACAAAAACGGCGAAGTACTGGTTAACGAAACTGCACCCCGTGTACACAATAGCGGCCACCATACCATTGAAGCCAATTACAGCAGTCAGTACGATATGCTCTGGCGCATTATGCTGGGTTATCCCTTAGGCAATACGGCCCCCATCCTGCCTGCAGCGATTGTGAATCTTTTGGGCGCACCCGGTTATGATGGACCGGCAGCTTATGATGGATTGGATGAAGTGCTGCGCATGGACAATGTATTCGTGCATTTATATGGGAAAGCACAAACCAAGCCCGGCAGAAAGATGGGGCATGTAACCATTATCAGTAAAGAATACCAGGACCTTACCTACAAGGCCAATAAGATTAAGCACACGCTGAAAGTAATCAGCTAATAAGCTGGTGCTTAGCGAATAATCTTTGGTGGAATCTGCATCAAAAAACCGATACCCAATAAACTCTTCACCTGCAAGCCAGGTGATTTTTTATTGGCACCAAACAATCGTACATCATCATCGTAGATCAAATCCAAATTATAGGTTGCAGATAGAAGTTTATTGATCTTGAATGAGAGTACATTGGTCATGAACAAATCAATGTTTTGCGGATTATTCTGGTAGTTCGAGAATAAGTCGAGCCTTGCTTTGTACACAATGTTTTTAGCTATTGTGTTATTATAGTTAGCAGATGCAAAAGCACCCAGCTCGCTCACTGAACTCTTTCCCTTAGGCACACCGTATAAGCCCAATTTATTTAGTCTGGCATTGGCCACTATGACCCAACGAGAAGTAATGGGCGAAAGGAATAAAGAGAATTTGGTACTGCGTTTATAGTCAAAACCCACAGAGAACAACACATAAGCAGGTGCCAATAAAGAAGACGTAAAGTTGGGAATATTATTACTGAATGTATAACCGTCAAAAAACTGAGAACGGAAGTTGAACAGGCCGGTTAAATACCATTTACCGGTGGTGTCGACTTTATAACCATATTTCGACAAAAAATCAAAACGGTCATCATTCTTTCTTCCCCCCAAACTGGTAGTCTGTACAAAGCCGAGGTTTACGTCCAGGTTATTGTCCCAGGTATGCCTATCCTTTTTGAAGAAAGTGTAGTAGTTCACATAAAGATTGGCGGCCAGCGAGAAATTATCACCACCCGCTGCCCAATTACTCAAAGAGCCTTGCGCCAGTGAACTGCTGAAAACGCCGCCTTTTTTCCAACGCCAGGTAGAAGTATCTGCATCTTTCTTGATAGCACGATCAGTCTCTCTACGCAATCTTAATACTGCAATATCCTGAGCTTCAACTACTTGTATTGCCATCAGCAGGATCACTGCCAGCAGCGTATATCTCATTATGGTTGTTTTGAACAAATGTAACTACCCAAAAGTTCCATTCCAAGAATGAACCCTGCCAAACTGGCATTTTTGACGAGTTTATCTGTATTTTTGCAAGCTAATTTTTGAACCAATGGAAATGCTGGAAATCGCTTCAAAAGTGCACGATGAGCTGCGTCAGGGGGAAGCGTATGCACCCGAAACCAGTGATGCGCGACCTTTCAAAAAGCGTTTTTACATAGAGAGTTATGGCTGTCAGATGAACTTCAGCGACAGCGAGATTGTGGCTTCAATTTTGAACCAGGAAGGATTTGGTGCTACGCGGAATTTTGCTGAGGCGGATCTAGTGCTCTTAAACACCTGTTCCATCCGCGAAAAAGCAGAACAAACTGTCAGAAAACGCCTCACAGAGTTTCGAAAAGTAAAGGAAAGTCGCCCAGGCATGCTGATTGGCGTATTGGGCTGTATGGCCGAACGCTTGAAGAGCAAATTGTTGGAAGAAGAGAAACTGGTAGATATCGTAGTAGGCCCGGATGCTTACCGCACACTGCCCGGACTGATTGAAGAAGCAGAGACCGGTCAAAAAGCCGTGAACGTGCTGCTGAGCAGGGAAGAAACTTATGCCGACATCTCCCCTGTTCGTTTAGACAGCAATGGCATTACTGCATTCATTTCTATCATGCGTGGCTGTAACAATATGTGCAGTTTCTGCGTGGTGCCTTTTACCCGTGGCCGTGAACGCAGCCGCGATGCGCATTCAATTCTTGAAGAAGCAAAGGACTTATACGCAAGAGGTTTTAAAGAAGTAACCTTATTAGGCCAAAACGTAGATA
>Ga0315904_10007825_pt1 | contig 14278 bp, 26 predicted proteins | sample LakEriMetagenome_6_FD_203529 | JGI IMG/M metagenome (GOLD analysis project Ga0315904, IMG submission 203529) | Freshwater fungal communities from buoy surface, Lake Erie, Ohio, United States - Buoy 12 MA120 | ecosystem: Environmental > Aquatic > Freshwater > Lake | place: USA: Lake Erie, Ohio... | reverse complement strand
CTCGTTATCGATTTCAAACAGCCCCGACCCTAAAAACTTGTCATTGACGCTGTCATTATAAAGGAAGTAATTGCGCTGCCCGTAGTTGGTTTTAAATGAGATAGTGTCCTTTTCGATTACCCGCTTGCTGGTCCAGTCTAAGGCATTGGCCGTATCGGTGATAATGCTTTGCAGCGTTTGCAGGATGATCACGTTGTCCTGCAATTTGTAGACGATACCGAACCTCATAAAAAAGTCTTTCAGCACGTCTTTGAGGCTGGCATTGGTTACCAGCTTACCCCAGAATGGCAGCGCCCGGTTAACCGTTTGATTGGCCGTTATGGTTAGCGACATGGCTGTAAAACTGATCGTGCCATCCTCGCCAGCCGTTGCACCTGCCAAAAACAGGGAGGCAAAAATGAAATCGCCCTGGTTGACTGCAACATCCGTTACTGTGAGCGTCACTACTCCGGTGGTGGTGATGTTGCCGGATGCGCCTATGACGGTGGTCAAGTTATTGCGACAGATCCGGAGGTTGAAAAAGCAAACGCCTGTATAGCTTACTGCCGACACGTTAAAGGTTACGGTCATGTCAGCCGTGTAGTTTTCCAAAGCCTTAACCGCGATTAGTGGAGTGCCGCTTATTTCGGTGCTTTCGGTATTGCTCACCCCGTAATCCACCACATCGGTATCTATCGCGACCGCGTTGGTAACATCGTCTAAGAACGTGCCGCCCGTGCCCGACCTTGAAATTTTGGCGCTGTTTTGCGTTAGGCTTTCGGGGTATTTGAAGTTCTTAACCGGGAAGCAGACTAAATCCGTGTAGTCCGTATCGGTGAGGATTGCGCCCGAAACTGTGTACCCCGTAAGCTGGAATATTTTCTCGATTAGCGTTTTGTAAAAGTAGGCCGGCAAAAAATAGTTACTATCGTACACGGTAGACCGGCCAAAGTTCACTACCGCAGAAATCCAGGCTGACGTGTTTAACCTTGCGCTGTCAATATCGGCAGCGTTCCAAGCCTGTGCGCCAAGATCAAGCGTGGTCAGGTCTTTACCGTCAATGAATGAAATCAGGGATACAAACCCGTCATAAAGGGTGATCGAGTAGTAGCCCTCATCAAACTCCGTAATGTAGGCGCGGCCATTGGTGACGGTTTCTACTCCGTTCTGCACGAGCTTGAACGTCTTGACCTGAAACTGAAAGCGCCCTGCTGAATGGATGTTGTTAGCATTCTGGAAAAGCCGATTATTGCTTTCGGTCGGTAGCGCCTTGATGATGTTGGAATAGCTAACTGATGATTTGGTGATGTCGCCAATCTCAAGCCGCTGAATAGTCCATGCAATGCGCGTGTCTGGCTTTAGGTCTACTATCGTATCGTCTATGTAGAGGATGTCCATTTAGTAGATTTCAGGCAGTTCAATAGTGATCTGGATTTTGTGCCGCTTCTTGTAGGTAAGCGTTATAAACTCATTCGGAATGACGATAACCCCGGTCTTTTTGCCGTTGGCATCGACCATGTAAACCTGTGAGCCGATCCGTACCTGTGACTTGTTTACCGATGTGGTAAGCTCCGTGTAGGCTGGCTCGTACACCTCGCCAAGCGTGACAAGTTCCTGTATAGCGTCAAATTGATTAAGCGTCAGGTTATCGGCAAAGAGTTTGTACCGTCTTGCCTTGCGTCCGTTATCGTACCGGAAGCCGTACTCCTGATTGACCTCAAACATCCACCAAGCATCACCCCCCAAAGAATTGCGCCACCAAAGCATGATCGGGTTGCTGCACGGGTCTTTGATGTCAATAAAGAACGGATCAGTCAAATCCAGCGGGCCGGTGCGCTCCCATCTCACGGTCATATAAACCGCGTTTGATGGAATGGCCAATTGCTTTACAGGCATGAATCGCAAAAGCTTGCCTCCATTGGCCGCCTTGGTTGCCGTGCTGCTGCTGATAGCACCGCCTGCCGAGTCAAAGTACGTCATGATAAAGTTTGACGTGCTGGTGACATTATCGCTGGTAATTATCGAAAGGCTGAACGGATAGCCCATCCAAAGTGTAGCGCGGGAAAAGGCTGTTAGAAACTTGGCCTTTGGTGTTCCGTTTTCAAAGGCCACATATTCGGCAAGGTTGCCACCGTATCCATCCCCAATCTGCCGGGCACCGTATAGCGCGTAAAACTTGTTCGCCACATCATCCGTCTGGGCATTGCTTGACCCCGTCCAGACTTCGGTGTATTTGACATAGAAATTGATGTAGGCGGTGGTTTCATCGCTAGTGACTGTGGATAGCGAATAGTCAAAGACATTATCCACGCCTATGGAATTGATTAGCGGCCCTGCTACATCGGCCAAAATGTTACCATCGCGGGCCGGAGCGTAACGCATGGAGGTAATGACGGCATTGCTTACCCCGTTGCACACATCGACCGCTATGTAGTAGTTAGTCCTCTGGTTTAGGTTGATGTATCCGGTGGTGGCCGCTGCCGTGTAGGTGCTTGCCCCAAAGGTTACGACTGAGTTTGCCGCGTTCGTGCAGGTGACGACCGTGTAGAATCCATTATAGACTCCGTTGTCGGTGTTCACGTACAGAACCGATCCGGTCACGACCGGGCCACCTTGGGCGCTGGTAAGCGTGGCAAGGTTCGCATTCACGGTAATTTGCAGCGCCCCGCCACTATTGGCGACTGCGGTGATGTTGTAATCCTTGCGGACGAACTTGTAGACAACCGGGTTTTTGGCCGCGTTCCATCTGGACGTGTTGCCGCTGATCAGCGTTGACGGTCTTTGGTTGACGGTGATAGGCATTACTGTACGTTTTGGGGTTTACCTGTTAGCTCGGCCTTCATAAATGATAGCACCTCGGCCACCTTGCGCTCCTTCAAATTGTTGATCATTTCCTCGTAATTCTCGCCACCTGTTATATCCTGAAAGGATAGCCCCTCGCGCTTGCCCGTGTAGATGTCAGTGCCTTTGGTGGCAATCTTGCGGTTGATCAGGTAGGCCAGCGATTTTAGCGAGGTTTTGGGGTTGTTCGGCTTTATGCCCTTGTCGGCCATCCATTGCAGGATTGCATCGGGTGGGGCAAACTTGCCCGGCCTGCGGCCCACGATTTGCCAGTAGAAGTAATTCGAGCCGGTAAGCGTTCCTTTTAGTTCCTCGGCCTTGTACTTCAAAGAGGCTGCCGAGTCTCCCGTTGCCTTTATGCCTTTCGATACCTGGTCCCCTTTGAGGTCTTTGATAACCTTGTCGAAGTAGATTTGAAGGCTTTCTATGTTGCTCTTGGTTGACATATTCGGTTAAGCGCGTAATCGGGTAAACAATTATACTAAGGCACAAAATTAAGGTTCGCAGCCGGTTAAACCCTCGCTGATTACAAACTCACAATCAATGCCCACCCCAAACAGGTGGAAGTCAAACTGACCGTAAATCGTGGGGTAGCGTACTTCATTGGTAGGATCTTCGATCAGGTCTGTCTCGTTGAACTTGTGGAAAAACGACCGGGCCTTTTTCAAGGCGGCATCAATCACCGGCTGCACGGTCTGCGTCCGGTATTCGCTGGTGCCAGCGGAAACCCGCTTGACGATGTAAGCTGTAAAAGGTAGGGTGGTGTCAATCACCCCTCCGGTCAATCGGTCGGTTACCTGGGGCGGGGAGACATAGCCAAAATACCAGCCGGACTCATTGACCACTTTGTTTTCAATGTCTTGATTCAGTTCGTTAAGCGTTCCTTGAAAGAACTCGCAGCCTAATTCGGTGGCTATTTGTTGTATGGTGGAGATGGCTGTGGTCATTGGTCAATCTGTTTTTCGATGGCGGTGTTAAAGTCCATGCGGGCGGCCAGTTCGTCAAAGTCACTCTCGCAGGTGAACCGTTCGCCCACGTTGCTAAAATCCTCATCCAGCACCGCGCTAAGTATCCACGTCTTTATCTCATCGTGCTGGTCTTTCGTTAGTTGCTTCATGATAAATCCCTTTTACTAGTTAATTCCTTCACCCTGTTAAACCTGTCCTGATATTCGCCTTCCATCTTTGACACGTACAGCCACATAAATACCCAGTCCGCGCTCTTGTTATACACCTCATCGGGGTCTAAACTGAACATCTTGGCGACCTTTGCTATCATGGCTGCGTCACTTATCGGGGCAAGCTTTTCCACCTCAGCCATTCGAGAAAGGCTCTCACGCTCGGCATTCTCCGGGCTATCCTCTGGAGAAAGACCGGCATTGATCTTTTGCCATAGTTCAATTGTTGATTCAAGAAAAAAAAACCGACCGGGTAAACGTCCGTAATCGGCATCTTCAAAATGTCCGCTTCCAATTGCTCGGCCCGCTCATCGTCAAAAGGGGCATCATCGTATTGCGGCTGAAAGTAAACGGCACAGGCAAACGACACCAACTCATCAAAAAAGAAGTTGTCCTTAAAGCAGTACTTTTTAAAGTCGGGGTCTTGCTTCATGGCCGACTCCAGCCGGGCTTGTACCTGCTCCATCTTTTGCCGGACGGCTATTGCCTGCCCAACCGATAACCGCCCGACCTTCTTTGGGATGGAAAGATACTTGCCGTTGAGTTTAAACACCTTCGGCATCTTGGCGTTGCGGACCTCGGCAGGGAAATAGGCAAACTGGATAACATCCCAAAACTTGCTGCCCAGTTCTGTGGAGTCGCGCACCTTTGCGTATTCGGTGCCGGTGAGGATATTGAATAGCTTGATCTTGTCGGTACAATCCCAATCACGGGCAATGCGCTGCGCCTGGTCGGTGGTTACCTCGCGCCAGCAGGTCGGAGCCTTTCTGCGTTTGCCGTTGGTGATGATGGTGATCACGAAAGCATCTTAGAGTTCCACGTAATGCGGGCAAAGATGTAAATGATCTTCACGATGGCCGTGACGATCAGGGTTGGGATAATCAGCGGGCTTAAGAGAAACAGCCCCACAAATCCCCACACGGTTGGCTTCGGTTGTTCGTTCATAACGCTCTGAATTTTATCTGTGGTTTCTTTGTCTGCACGTATCGTATAGCGTCCATCGCGTGGTTGAACTCGTCAATCGGCTCATTCAATGGCTCCTTGTACTGGTTCAATCGCCAAGCGTAATTCTCGTACTCCGTCCAAATATTGCGGCTATCCTCTGTGACAAAAATATCTAATCCTTTCAACTGTTTTATGCCGGTGATTACAGAATCTTGTCCTTTTTGCGCTTCCGTTACGTTCCACCCGTAGCCCTTCAATTCAGCGATACTTTTAGGCTCCGCGCTGTCGGCTACAATCAGGGAGGACTTCTTAATGCCAAGCTCGGCCATGCGGTCGGATAGCTGCTTGTTGGTCAAGCCCTGCTGGTAAATCAGTTCCCGGATGAATAGCTTGTTGTTATGGCGTTCGGTTTCAACGAGTGCTACCGGGTCGTTAAAGCCAAAGTCCAGCCCGTATTCTTTCGGGTACTCGTTAGGCATGGATGCAATCGGCTGCCAGTTGCGGAATATCCGGCCTTTTACGCCTTCCGTTACCAAACCCTCGACCATCGTGTAGAAGTAATCCGGGTCGGTTGCCTGATAGTTCAATAGGTTGTGGACGAATGTAGTATTGAGATTTGCCAGGTTATCCCGGTAGGTGCTATGGATAGTTAGCAAGTCTTTAACCGTTTCCTTTTGGTTAGCCTGAAAATATCCGGGATAGGTTGACTCGGTGAGGTTATACCAACGCTTGATAATCCAGTGGTTTTTTGATGGTGGGTTGAACACCATGACAATCTGAATATCACCCTTTACCGTTCGGAGCGAGTCGTCAAGCTGCCGGAAGTCGGCCTCCGCGTTTTCCTCGGCTTCCTCGATAAATACGTGGGTGGCCCCGGCTAATGATTTGAGCTTGGCCGTCCGGTTTCCGCTGGACTTCTTGAACCCTTTGGAGATTATGCTGTTGCCTGTGGGGATGTGGGTGACCGTCATTTGGCTATCGTTAAAGGCAAAGTCTGACTCGTTGACGGTTTCGTTTTCCTCGATTCGATCTTTGAGGTCGCGCCATAGGGAGTCGCGAACATCTGAGAACACTTCGCGCATAAAATAACCACGGAAATAATCAGAACCGGTAAGAAGTTGAAGGGCGTACTGGGTGGCAGTGAAAGACCCGCCCCGGCCCCGGCCTCCCCAGAGATGGACGTAGCGGGGTTTGGGCTTGCGTCTGAATAGGGGCAGGTATGGGTGGCCGTATTCAAAGGTCATTCCTTCTTTTTGGTGTAGTCACGGATCACGACTTCCTGAATGCCCGTGTTCAACTTCTCGCCATCGGTGGTAACATCTACGTGATCGGTCGGCTTGCCCGCATAGTACTCGTAAAACAATTTGATGAAAGGGAACTCGCCAGCCTCAATGCCAGTCTTTAAAGCCGCTAGGGCTTTTGGTGCTAATGGAGTTAACTGCTCAATCAGTTTAATCTCCTCGGCTTTGCTTTTGCGTCCTGCGCCCGGTCTTGCCCCACCTCGCATTCCCATTTTGATAAAAAATGATTATTCGATGAATTGCCGTGTTGACAAAGTTAACGCAAAAAAGTCTGATTGTTGCACATCCGTTGCACGTACAAAATCACGGGAGGGGTTAAAATAGCCCGTAACTAATTGATTATTTGGGCGTAACGTGGAAAAGAAAGTTTGAGGAGGTAACACGATTTTGAGTCGTGCGCGTCTACCAGTTCCGCCACTTAGGCATACGGGGTAAAATCGGGAGTCTGCTGGTGTTTTCCCGATAAAACGCTTCATTTTTGGCGTTTTCGTCAATGCAAAGATAGTGGTTTTCGTTATCACTTTTACACCTTTTTTTAACTTTGATACGATTTTAACAGGCTTAAACCGATACCTTGTTGCACTTATGTTGCACCCTTACACAGCCCTTGACAAGCGCAGGCAGTCCACAACTGGCCGCCATGCGGGCAAATACCACGTTAAGCTGTTTATTGACTTTCCGGTTGTGAAGGATGGGCGCAAGGCAAGGGAGCAGAAGCGATACCCGACCGGGATATTTGCCACCGTTGACGAGTGGCGGGCCATCGAGGGCCGGGCCAAGCGGGCCGACCTGGCCGTGATCGAAAAGTACAACGTGCGCGATGCTGCAACCTTTGAGTTGTTTCTTCTTTGCGCAAGATGATGTTACCAGCGTCCGGTCGCAGTTTGGTATTATGGCTGAAACCTTGCGGGCGCGGGCCAAGGTGCGTATCTCCACCGTGAAGAAGTACGAGGCTGCACTTCGGTCGCTGCTGGCGTTCTCCCACGATAACCTGACCTTTGCTGAAATTACCCCGGCCTTTTTGCAGAACTATCAAAACTGGTTTATCGATAAAGGCGGGAGCCTGACAACGGTGGGCATCAACTGCCGCCACCTGCGGGCCGTGTACCGGCTGGCCATTCGTAACCGGGTGGTAAACCCGGAGGCCTACCCGTTCGGGGTGCGTGGGTATGTGATCCCAACGGGCGGGCAGCAGGTAAAGGCGTTCTTGTCAGTAGCCGACAAAGACAGGTTTGTGAACTACAAGCCGAAAAGCGAGGCGGTGGCATTTGGTTATGACTTTGCTGTGTTCAGCTATTACGCCAACGGGATAAACTTTGCTGACATCGCAAGCCTGAAATGGGTGGACGTTAGACCCGATCACCTGGCAATCCGCAGGCAAAAGACAGCGGGCCGGTCGGACAAGGTGATCCTGATTTATATGCACGATCGGATGCGGGAGGTAATTAGCAGGCGCGGGAAGCCGGGCGCGGGCTACGTGTTCCCGGTGCTGCGTGATGATATGACCGACTCGCAGCGGTTCTATGCGATTGGCCGGTTTGTAAGGCGGGCCAACAAGGCGCTAAAGCAAATCGAGCAGGAATTGGCGCTGCCCGTGCGGCTGCGTACTTATACCCTGCGCCATACCTTTAGCCGGGTGATGCGCTTTAACGGGGCCAGCGCCTACGATGTAAAAGAAGCTCTCGGCCATGAGTCACTAAAGACCACCGAGAACTACCTAAACACGCTGGAGATCGAAGGCAAAAAGCGGATCAGTGAGGGTTTGTAGGCAGGGCCAATTCTTTGTTGTCAATAGCCCCTTCAATATCCAGCAGCACCTTGTTGCCGCCAAGCGCCCGGATGTCCGGAGCGTCCACCAGTATACCCCTGGCAAATACCTTGCCCTGCATCTTGTAGACCTTATCCACCATTACCCGGTGTTTGCTGAATGTAGCCTGTAAAGGCTCCCACCCCTGCATCCCGCTGCCCATAAACACAAAGGCAAAGGTTTTGTCGTTGGCGCTGCCATACCACAAGTCAACGGTTGCCCCAACGTAGAACGCCTGCCCGGCATAGCGGGCGGTATCGTATTTAAACTCAGGCCGGGCTTGTGCCTGGCATTCGCTGGCAAGGCCGATCAGTACGGCCACTGGGATAACGAGGGCGGCAAGTTTTAGCCGGGCCTCGTATTTGTTCAAGTGTTTCATTTTGACAAACGGTTATCGCGTGTTAGATTTTGGTTAAATCGTGTGTTCTATGGCGTTTGGCGAGGTTGACACTAAAATCATCTGCAAGGTACTAAATGAATACATCCGGCAGAATGAGGAACTAATCCGACTGGATGCAATAAGCGAGCCGGAACTGGGCAAGCTCCGTTTATACTCGGCAAATCCGCAAGTCCTCGCGCACCTTTTCAAGGTCTGACTCTAGGCGCTCAATCAATCTTTCCTGATGCTGCACCACCCTCTCCAGGGTGTCGGTCGCTTTTTGGTAAAAATCCGCATCCGTTCCTTTTGGAATAGTTTCACGTGAAACTTCGGGTATTTTTACTTGAAGCGATTCAAAGAAAGCCACCAGCTTGGCGTAGTCGTCCGCTTTGGGCTTGCCTTTGCCCTGCTCCCAGTTATTAATCCGGCCCTCCGGCACCCCGGTTTTCTCGGATAATTGGCGCTGACTGAAGCCGTATTTCGTCCGTAACTCTTTGACTTTCAAGCTCATAAAACTTTTCTTTAAAATTTGAGGTACTATGATTTGAACTTTCAAATACTTTTACTTTACTTTGAACCGTCAGCCAACAAAAAGCAAACAATATGGAAATCAAAACGGGAGACGAAGTTAAACAAAAGAATGAAGTAACCAATACTAAGTACATCCGGTTCAGGATGCCCTTGACCATGCACAAGCGCATCAAGAAGCACCAACTGACCCTGACGGGTAAGCCCACTATTGAAGATGCCGCCCGCGACCTGATCCGGTTGGGCCTGCAATCCAAAACGCAAAAGTCCGAAACCCTTTAGTCATGAGCGAAGAAGTCAACCTGCGCGAAATCACCCGATGGCTGGAGCATGGCGACCTGGCCAACATCGCCCGCGAACTGGGCCTTGATCCTAAAAAGGCTGACATCTACCGCTTTGCTGCTGGCAAGGCCAAAAACCCGCGAGTTGATCTGCTGGAGCGCATGATCAAAAAGGCGACCGAAAACAAAACCCGAATCATGACCAGCTACCGATCCCTGCAAGTTGCTGGCACTAAATCCTAAAACAATGGCACAGTATATCCACCCACTTGATCCGGCTTATGCCGAGGAGACTAAAAGCACCGACAACTTCTTCCGCATTGTGGAGGTGTACGATGAGGACAACGAATCGCACTTTGTAAAGGTTGACTTTGAGTTGACCGTACTGGAGGAGCGCGATGAGTTTGAGCGCGAGACTATTGATACTCCGGTGGCCGTAAATGTTACCCGGATAACTGGGGCTTGCTTCCCGATTCTAGCCAATAAAGTTTTTATAGACGTAGAATATTGGTTGAAGGAAGAATACGGGCAGAACGTTGAGATTTTATTTGACGCTAAATGTGTAACGATATGAGCATGGAAAAAAAGTATCGAATAGTTGACAATGGAACCATTTGTGTTTACCGAATTGGCGACCCGTTTCAGATGACAATTTACAGCCGTGCTTATACAGATGAAGATAGCCGGACATCCGCTATCCATGACTGTTATGAGTTTGTAAGGCTTTGCCGGGCTTTAGAAGCAAAGCAAAAAAGCCCAGAACTTATTGCCGAACTATGATCTGGGAGGCATTGATTGGCTGCATGGTGATCGCTGGACTGATAGCCCTGCTGGTAAAATCCCTCCATGAATTTATTGACCTAATCGACCAAGAAGAAAAACTAACCCGCAATCAAAATGAGCAAGATAACTGAGGACGAATTGACACCGATGCGCAACAACATATTAGATGCCATCGACCAGGTAAGCCGCGAGTCCTATGAGTCGGGAAGTTGTGCCGGAATCATGCAAAGCGAAATCTACCTACTTGGTGAAATGGTGCGCAACCCTCACCAGTCGGGCGCTGATCTGCTTTCCCGCTTTCAGGAGTGGGCCGCCATTAAAAGGCTTATCCCGATACCGAACAAAGACGAACAATACTAAAACCCAAAGACATGAGCGAACAAGCCCTAGCCGTCAAGGCGCTGTTTAACAGCGATGACGTAAAAAAGAAATTCAATGAACTGCTTGGCAAACGTGCCCCGCAATTCATGACCAGCGTGTTGCAGATCGTTGCCTCTAACGAAATGCTAAAAGGTGCAGACCCGGTGTCGGTTTATCAATCGGCAGCGGTGGCCGCTACCCTTGACCTGCCCCTGAACAATAACCTCGGCTTTGCCTACATCGTGCCCTATAACAACAAAGGCAAGACGGTTGCTCAGTTTCAATTGGGCTACAAGGGGTTTATTCAGCTTGCCCAACGCTCCGGCCAGTTTAAGACTATCTCGGCCTCGCCAATTTATGACGGGCAAATCATTGAAGCTAACCCGCTGACCGGATACAAATTCGACTTTACCAAGCGCACCTCCGATGTGGTGTGTGGGTACGCTGCCTTTTTTCAATTACTGAATGGCTTTGAGAAAACCCTTTACATGACGGTTAGCGAATTGCAGGCGCACGGCAAAGAGTACAGCCAGACCTACAAGCGCGGCTTTGGTTTGTGGGAAACGGACTTCGATGCAATGGCGATCAAGACCGTATTAAAGCTCCTGCTGTCAAGGTTTGCCCCGCTGTCGGTTGAAATGCAGCGGGCGGTAATTGCTGACCAAGCCGAGATCAAGGACGTAGACATGGTGAATGTCAGCTACGTGGACAACAAAAGCCTGGAGGATTACAAGGACGAATACCTGTACCTCATCCAAACATACGGGCAGTTTGTGGGCGATGAAAAGGCGCTAAAAAAGCTACCTACTGACGATTGGACGGCAGACCGGTTTGCCTCGGAAATTGAAATCCTGCGCGATGTAATTGAGTCTGAGCGCGAAGCCTTGGCCGGGTTAGACACCCCGCACACGGTAGCCGATCAGAAGAAGGCCATACAGTCAGCAGTGGCCAAGGATGATTTCTATAACGACAACCGCAAAAAGGGATGAAAAAAAACGCATGGATGTCCGGCTACTGGCAAGGCCACAAGGTCGGCTTTTTAAATGGCTACCAGTCGGCTCTCACGAATGGCCGCTGGCAGGGTGTCATATCAGTAGCCGCTGGCCTTCTGCTTGGATTGGTGGTGCTGGTGGTCCTGTACGGTTGCCAGCCATACCCGGCCCAAAGCAAGGTATTGAAGCAGGACACAAACCGATACAACGAAATGGTTGGACGATGAAACAGCAGCAACTAGGACTATTCACCATGCCCCGCAAATCGTACCACAACACGGTGCCGGTGCGCGGAAAGGAACTGACCGAACGTAACAGGCGGGCTAATGCACAGGAGGTTTTCATCCTGTCGATTTTTAAGGAGAACCCGGACAAAACCTATACCGCCTGGGAGATGTACCTAGAAGTGCAGGCGCGGGGCCGCACGATTATCAAGGACTCGGTAAAGCGGGCGATCACGAACTTATACACGTCCGATGAATTGATCAAGACTAACGAGGAACGAGACGGGCAGTATCCCGGCTCCAAAAACAAGGCTTATAAACTTAACCCGTACAAGTATGCCACGCAAAGCTAAATGCAGCAGCGGTGATTGGTCCCGCGATTACTGCAAGTATCTGAAAGGAATACCAGAAGGTGAGCGCATAGGGCGCGATGTGGTCATTGAACGCAAGCGGGCCGTTGGTAAAGAAGGGCACACAGAAGTTAAAATTATAGCCGGTGGGGTTGTTACCTACCACAAAAAAGAAGGGGTGCAATTGATATGAAGTTATTTGAAATTCTAAGCGACAAGGAAAAGGTGGCGGCTAAAGCTGCACTTGTGCGCAACGTGTACGTCAAGGATTTGACCATTGAGGAACTGAGTAACCTGAACGACCTGCTGGAGTACAAGTTCAGCGACCATGTGGCCGGGTCGGTTAAGGCACATGAGGAGGTATTGTTGCGCAAAAACCACAAAGAAGTAACGTCATGAGTTCAGTTCGCGAAGATATGCAACCGGTTAATCACCGGGTTATCGACAAGCTAAAGCCCGCTATTCAAAAGATGCTCCGCGACATGGCGGTTCAATACGTGGAATGGCGGGAGACTTCGGTAATTTTTCATTACCTGGATTTGAACGTGTCAATTGAAATCAAAAGTAAACGCAACCATGAAAATCAAGGCAGCAGAATTAAAAACGGGGCAGCCGGTATGGATGGCCGGAATGGTGATGAAGTTCAGCCATTGGCAGGAAGGGTGTCCGGTGTTTAGCCACTTCCAGCCAGCCTACACGCTGGCCCCAAACGGCAAGCGCACCCATGCGCAGGTCAACTACCGGAATGAAATTTTAACTAAGGAATCATTGATTGAAATTGTATGAAGAACAAAACAGAACTTGATCCATATTTTGACGGGCGCAGGCCGCACTATTGCCCGGAGTACACCCGGCAAATCCAAGGGATGGCCGCCTTCGCCTGCCTGCTGCCAGTTGGCATTGTTATGCTGGCCGTAGTGTTTGCCCCGGAACTGGAGGTATTTTGGTCGGCTATTGATCGCCTGTTTAACCACCCGATTGTCTCCCTGGTTTTGATTGGCGGGGTTAGTTCGGCCCTCGGTGGACGTTGGTTAGTCCGGTTCTTAAAGTCGCGCTAATGGGAAAGAAAATGGACGTTTACTTCCCGCTGATTGTGGGTGATTGGCTGAAGGGCACCCGTGGAATGAAAGCGGAGGTAAAGGGCGTTTATATTGGGCTTCTTCTGTACCAATGGGATAATGGTCATATCCCGGCCAGCCTTGACGAATTAAGCCTTATTGAACCCGAAGTTGGGAAGGTTTGGGTTTCCATTTCTTCAAAGTTTATCGAAGTAGAACCCGGTAAACTTCAAAATCAAAAAGTCGAGGAGGTTAGAAATTTCTTTCAAAAACAACGACAAAACGGGTTAAAAGGAGGTCGAAACCCAAAAGGTATCCCAAACAATAACCCAAAAGGTATCCCAAAAGGTAACCTTCATAATATTGAACTTGGTATTGAACTTGGTATTGATAATGAATTTAAAGAGGTAGGGGGTGTGGGGGAAGGGGACGACCGGATACTCCATATCGGCCAGCCAAACGGCCACCGCATCAGCGTCAAGGCCAAATACATCCACGACCGGCCCATGATCGTCCACGACCTTGGCGAGTTCTTCCGCGTTCAAAACCAGCTAGAGGACATCCAACGGGCAGGCTGGATCGACTTTGACGGATTCATGAGGGAAAACCCCGGAGCCGTATTTGACGACCCTAAACACGTTTACAACGCTTTCCGCAAATTTTCAACCACTAAGAATAAACCGAAGTATGACACAAACCGCAACCCGCCAAGCGCTCAAACATTTGAAGCCCGCAGAAACTATGCTGGCAAACTTTGAGCCGTTGCAATACAAACACATCGAGCTTGATGATACCGAGATTGAGGAATCACTCAGGCAGGCCCGTGAAGCCAAGCACTTCCGGCTCCAGCGCGAGGCATACCAGGCCCGCATCAGTCAGCCCGAACAATACGGCAGCCACACAGCCGAGGAGCTATTTGCCATGTTCAAATCCAAGTTTGATTTCGATGGCGAGCAACACGAAAAGACGATCAAAAACCTGTGCTGCTACTTTGCCAAAGATCCGCGCAGCAAGCTGAACATTGAAAAGGGTTTGCTGGTGTTGGGCAACCTGGGCAGCGGCAAGAGTTCTACCATGCGGTTTTTTCAGGTCAACCAGTTGCACAGCTTTAAGGTCGATCACATGCTGGATGTAACAGCCGATTACAAAACCAACGGTGAGATGGGCATCAGCGGGTATAACGCCAATTTTACCAAATCACCGAACTACTACGGCCTCCGCGATTACGGCTATTGCTTTGACGATGCCGGGGCAGAGGAAACACCCGCCAAGC
>Ga0315904_10007824_pt1 | contig 14278 bp, 12 predicted proteins | sample LakEriMetagenome_6_FD_203529 | JGI IMG/M metagenome (GOLD analysis project Ga0315904, IMG submission 203529) | Freshwater fungal communities from buoy surface, Lake Erie, Ohio, United States - Buoy 12 MA120 | ecosystem: Environmental > Aquatic > Freshwater > Lake | place: USA: Lake Erie, Ohio... | reverse complement strand
CAGACGCGGTACATCTCGGCGCCGCCGACGCGCGTCGCATCGCGCTCCCACACGGTGGGCGCGAACGCGCCTTCCGCGAGCGTGAGACGCGCGAGCAGACGGCCGAGCACGCCGTGACCGACGATGAGCTCCGGTGCGCGCGCGCCGCGGGCGGCGAGCGCGTGGCGCGCGGTGGCCGCGAGCGCGAGCAGCACGGCGGATTCACCGAGCGCGGGATCGACGGGGGTGGCGCGTGCGGCGGGCACCACGAGCCGCGAAGCCGCGCCGCCGAACAGACCGCGCACTTCACCGAAGCAGCGCGCCCCGGGCACGAACACGGTCTCGCCGATGCGCCGCCCGCCGGCGTTCGCGCCGACCTCGCGGACGGTGCCGACGGATTCATAGCCGGGGACGAGCGGATACCCCATGCCGGGGAACGGCGGCATCTTGCCCGACCAGAGAAGACGCTCCGTGCCGGTGCTGATCCCGCTCCAGTCGATGTCGACGACGATCTCTTCGGGCGCAGGGTCGCCGAGGGGCAAGCGCTTCAGCGCGAGCTGCCCGGGCCCCTCCATCACCACGGCGAGAGCGTTCAATCCATGACTCATGCAGGCCTCCCGACCTGACACCGCCAAATGTCAGTCTACGCTTACGCTATGCGGTGTCAACATCTTTAGACACTTGATTCGGACACCCGCTCCCCGCGTGGCCCGCGGGAGGGCGGTGGCCTAGCCCTGGCGGCGGCGGGTCACGAGCACCCGGGTCTGCAGCGGCACCCGGGTCGGACGCTCCACCGGCGGCTCGAAACCCGCCCGCTGCAGCATCTGGCCGAGGTCCCCCACGGTGCGCGGACGGCCGCTCCCCATGGCCCAGAGGTACAGGCCGAAGTAGGCATCGCCCATGCGCTCCGCACCGGGGGTGCCGGCGAGCGGTTCGGCGATGAGCAACGTCCCGCCGGGGGCCAAGGCGTCGTGCGCCGCGGCGAGCAGGCGCTCGACGCGCGGATCGTCGTGGTCGTGCAGCACGCGCACGAAGGTGATGAGGTCGGCGCCCGCGGGCAGCGGATCACGGCTGAAATCGCCGGGCGTCACGGTGACGCGTCCGGCGAGCCCCGCTTCGGTGAAGCGCACCGCCGCCTGCGCCGCCACGACCGGCAGATCGAACAGCGCGAGCGCGATGCCCGGCACGCGGCGCGCCACCGCGCGCAGGAACGTGCCGTCTCCGCCGCCGACATCGAGCACCCGCCCGTGGCGCGCGAAATCCCAGGCATCGAGGATCTCCTCAGCCACCAGCCCTTGCGAGGCCGACATCAGCCGCGTGTAGGCCGCGGTGGACGCGGCTTCTACGCCGCCCGGCTCCGCCGCCGCCGCGTAGGGCCAGTAGCGCGCGAGCGCCGTCGAACCGCGCGGCGCCTGCAGCATCGCCACCGGATCGACGAGATCGGCATAGAGCACGGCGTGGTGCTCGATCATCGCGAGCACACCGGGATTGCCGAGCAGGGCGGCGCCGCGGCGTCCGAGCGCCCACCGCCCCGCCCCGCGCGCTTCGACCAGTCCGAGCGCCGCCGCCGCACGCAGCAGCGTCGCAGCCGGTTCCGGCGCGAGCGTACCGGGCGGCAGCAGCTCGGCTGCGGACAGCGGCCCCGCGCGCAGCCGCTCGAACACGCCGAGCCGCACGCAGGCGAGCAGCACCTGCGACCACACGAAGCCGGCGACGATGTCGAAGAGCTCGCGCGCCTCGCGGCGCGCCAGATACCGCGTCGGCAGGAACGCAGCGGCGGCGCGCTGGAAGCGCGGATCCATCAACCAACGGTTACGCCGGTCGTGCCAGCGGTCGCGCAGGCGCTCGGACCACTGCGCGCGCGGCCGCGCGTCGACGGTCAAGCAGCGCGCCGCAGCAGCTGCTCGGGCAGCAGGCGCTGCGCCTCGAGGTCGACGAGCTCGCGCAGGAACTCCGCGCCCGGGCAGGGCGGGATGGAGGCCGAGGCGCCGGCGATCAGCCCCTCGAAATATTTGACCGCACCGGCGAGTCCGAACTGCGTCACCGCGCTCGGCCGGCCGAGCGCCTCGTCGCGCCCGGTCGGCTTGCCGAGTTCGTCCTCGGTGCCGAGGGCGTCGCGGATGTCGTCGGCCACCTGATAGGCCTCGCCCAAGCGGTCGCCGAGCGCACGCCAGGGCGCCGGATCCGCACCGGCCGACAGCGCGCCGCCCACGGTCGCGGCGACGAACAGCGCACCGGTCTTGAGGCGACGGTATTCCTCGAGCGGCGTCGCGTCCTCGCACTCCCAGGCCTGGCCGGCGACGATGCCCCCGGGCGCACCCGCCGCGCGCGCGAGCGCGAGCACGATGCCGGGCAAGCGCTCCGGCGCATCGGCGAACGCCCGCGCCACGTTCTGGAACGCGAGCACGATCAGGGCGTCGCCCACCAGCAGCGCGATGCGCTCATCGAAGGCGCGGTGCACCGACGGACGGTTGCGGCGCAGCTCCGCGTCGTCGAAGCACGGCAGATCGTCGTGCACCAGCGATGCACAGTGCAGCAGCTCGATGGAGGCCGCGGTCGCCTCGGCGAGCGGCGAATGCGGCTCGCCGCAACCGGCGGCGATGGCGAGGCACAGCCGCGGTCGGATGCGCGCGCCGCCCGGGAAAACGGCGTAACGGATGGCGGCGGCGAGCCGCGGCGGGCAGCCCAGCGTCTCGCAGGAGGACACGGCGGTTTCCAGCGCCTGCTCGATCGTGGAGAGACTTTCCATGCGGGCTCCTGGCGACCTGACCGGCCGGGCGATACCGGCTGGCGATTGTCCACTTTGCTTGTCACACTAGGTCGTCATGCAATATAGACACCCCGTGCAGACCAGTCAAACCGCGGCGCCCGTCGATCCGGACGGTCCCGTGTTCACGGTCGACGTCGCCGACCGCGGTTACGCCTGGTGGTACATCGACGCCTGGAGCGACTGCGGACGCCATGGCCTGACGATCATCGCGATGCTGGGCTGCGTGTTCTCGCCTTGGTATGCGCGCGCGCGGCGCCGCGCCGACCGCGCCCGCGCCGTGGACGGCAGCGACCGCCGGCCCGTCGATCCGCTCGCGCACAGCGGTCTCAACGTCGCGCTGTACGGCGCCGTCGGTCACCGCTGGGCGCTCACCGAACGCGGCGCGGGCGACGTCGTGCGCACGCCCGGTCGCCTCGTCATCGGACCGAGCGCGCTGGAATGGGACGGACAGGAACTGCGGGTGTGCATCGACGAGATGACCTCGCCCTGGCCGCGCGCATTGCGGGGCATGGTGCGCGTCCGACCGCAGGCCCGCCTGCATCGCGGCTATGGGCTCGACGCGGCCGAGGACGGCGCGCCGCGGCACCTCTGGTGGCCCATCGCCCCGCGCTGCCGCGTCAGCGCCGAGTTCACGCAGCCTGCGCTGACCTGGCACGGCGACGGCTATCTCGACGCCAACGCCGGACGCGCGCCGCTCGAGGACGACTTCGAGTCGTGGGACTGGTCGCGCGCCCATCGCGGCGAGGAGACCCGCGTCTTCTACGATACTGTGTGGCGCACCGACGGACCGCCGGACGCGACCCCGCAAGGCCGCTCGCTCGCCCTCGCCTTCGACGCGCAAGGTGTGCACGACGTCACCGCGCCGCCGGTGCAGCGTCTACCGACCACACCCTGGGGGATCCGCCGCGGGACCCGCAGCGACCAGGGCCGGGGGGCGCGCGTGCTCGCGACGCTGGAGGACGGCCCGTTCTACGCGCGCTCGCACATCGAATCGCATCTCGACGGCGGGCTCGCCACCGGCTTCCACGAGAGCGTCTCGCTGCGGCGGTTCGCCGCGCCCTGGGTGCAGATGCTGCTGCCCGTGCGGTTGCCGCGCCGGCCGATCGCGCGCTGACCCGACGTCGTCCCGATCACGCTGCCGGCCCGATCGCGGCACCGGCCGCGTCAGCCGCGTTCCGGCTCCTCGCCGCGCTCGAGACGCTCGAACGCGGCCAGCGCGAGCGCGAACTCGCGCACCAGCAGGTTCTCGCCCGCGAGCGCATCGCCCCGCACGCCGTGGCGCGCATCGTGCTCGACCACCGCATCGATGAGGGCACGCGCCTCGGGCAAGGCCTCGGGGTGCCCCACCACGCGCGGCGTCGTCACCGACGCCGTGATCGCCTGCAGCAGCAGCAGCATCTTGCGGCGCGCCGACACCACGGCCCGCGTCGACACCGAATCCCCGCCCGCGCGCGCGACCTTGCGCCCGATCTCCGCATACATCAGCCGTGCGGCGTGGATCGCCGGACGGCACTCCACGGGCAATTCGGTGACGCCGACGGCCGCGCGGTCGTAGAGCCGCTGCGCTTCCTCCACGAGGCGCGCCACCACGCGTCCGAGGTCGGGCTCGAACTGCGGGTCGGCGAGCCATTCGTCGGCGTCGATGCCGGCCTCGGCGAGCCAGTCCCGTGGCAGATACACGCGGCCGAGCCGCGCATCCTCGCCGACGTCGCGGGCGATGTTGGAGAGCTGCATGCCGATCCCGAGGTCCGCCGCACGCGCCAGCGCCCCGGGCGAGCGCACACCCATCAGCAGCGACATCATCACGCCCACCGTGCCGGCCACCCGCATCCCGTAGGCGCGCAGGCTCGGCAGATCCGGATAGATGCGGCCCTCGGCGTCCCAGGCGAAGCCCTCGAGCAGGGCAGCGGGCACGGCCCGCGGGATATGGAACTGCGCGACCACATCGGCGAGCGCACGGTCGGCGGCGTTGTCGATCGGCTCGCGCCGGTAGGCGCGGTCGAGGCGCTCCTCGAGGGCGCGCAGCGCGACGCGCGGCTCCGCGCTGCCGTCGATCGCGTCGTCGGCTTCGCGGCAGAACGCATAGAGCGCGAGCGCGGGCTCGCGCACCCGCAACGGCAGCAGGTGCGAGGCGGCGTGGAAGGTGCGCGAACCGACACGGATCGCCGCGCGACAAGCCTCCATGTCGGCGCGCGTCGCGAGCGGCGCAGGCGGGTCTCCGTCGGGCGACATGGCGGCCACTTTACGCCCCGCTCCAAGCGAGGTCGAGCATCGCCACCTCGCCGAAGGTGCAGCGCCGGCGCATCGCCATCTCGATGATCGGCCAGGAGGTCCACGGCTGCGACACCAGAGGCCACGGATCGCGCGCCGACCACGTGACATCGCGCGCCGCGAGCAGGCAACGCAGGTTCTCGCGGAACGGACCGTCGCCGAACATGGTGCGCTGGGTCTCGGTGAGACAGGGATAGAACTGCTGCATCAGCCGGTTCGCCTTGCAGCGCAGCCGTCCGTCGGCCTGCGGATCGAGCAGCGCCGCGGCGAGATCGCCGGGATCCACGAAATGGATGCCGCTGGTCGCACGCGGGTTGCACTCGATGCCGCGGATGACGCCCTGCGCGTCCTCGACGAGGTCGAAGGAGATGAAGCCGTCGAAGGCGGTGTGCCGGACCACCGCACCGACCCAGGCGTCGACCGCGGGCGGCGTGTCGATGCGCTCGAAGCACACCGCCACCGTGCCCTGCATCACCGCGCCGCGGTAGGTCACGGTGATGCGCGGCGCTCCCGCGCGCGCCAACGTGAAGGTGCTGAGCAACCGCCCGGCGCAGAACTCCTGCACCAGCGCAGGCTCGTCGGCGGGCGGCAGCGCTCGGCCCGCGTCGAGGAACCGCACGCCGCGGCCGGAGCAGGAGAAGATCGGTTTCACCACGGTGCGCGTACGGCGCGCGAGCTCGACCGCGCGCGGGTCACCGAGCGCGAAGGTCTCGGGCACCGCGACGCCCGCCGCGCGGCACACCGCAGCGAAGGACAGCTTGTCGTGCAGCGCCAGCAAGACCTCGTGCGGCATCGCGGCGAGCCGCACACCCGCGGGCAAGCGGCCGTGCAGCAGCGAGGCGTGCAGGATCTCCTCGCTGACGGGCAGCACGAGAGACACGCCCTCCGCGGCGACCAGCGCGGCGATCTCGCCGAGGTACGCCTCTCGATCGGCGACCGGCGAGGTCACCGTGACGCTGCGGGCGACCGAGCGCGACGCGCCCGTCAGATGCCGCTTGAACGGCTCGGCGACGATGACGCGGCAGCCCGCGCCCTGCAGCGCCCGCGCGACCTCGAGCGCCTTCGGCAGCCGCCCGAGCGTCAGCAGCACGGTCGGGCCGCTCATGCGGCCGCCCTGCGTCGCACGCGGCACATCAACTGCTTCTCGGGCCGCGTCGTCAGCCGCGCCACCGGACGGATGCGGTCCGCGTCCAGGATCTCGAAGTCGTAGCGACGGCAGAGCCGCGCCAGGATCAGGCTCGCCTCGAGCTGCGCGAAACCGGCGCCGATGCAGACGCGCGGGCCGAGCCCGAACGGCAGATAGGCGCCGGGGATGAGCTCATGCTCGCGCTCGGCGGAGAAGCGGTCCGGATCGAAGGCGTGCGGATGCTTCCAGAGGTCACGGTGCCGGTGGATGGTCCAAGGCGCGATCATGAGCATCGTGCCGCGCTTGGCGCGATGCCCGCCGATGACGGCATCCTCGGCCGCGACGCGCGGGATGAAGGGTATCGGCGGATAGAGGCGTAGCGTCTCCTTGAACACGTTGCGCACGAAGGCCATGCGCCGCACCTGCTCGAGCGAGAGCGCCCCGTCGCCGGCCGCATCCACCTCCGCGCGCACCCGCGCCATCGCCTGCGGCTGCAGGCCGAGGATCATGAAGGTCCAGATGAGCGCGCTGGCGGTGGTCTCATGGCCGGCGAGGAACATCACCCCGAGCTGGTCGAGCAGCTCCTTGCGCGTGAACCGCTCGCCGGTCTCCACGTCGCGCGCCGCGATGACCTCGGCGGCGATGTCGTCCCAGGCCGCGCCGCCTTCGCCCTCCGCCCCGAGATGGCTGTCGACCAGCTCGCCGAGGTGGTGGCGGATGCGCTCGCAGGCCGCGAGCACCTCCGGGTGCTGCGGGATGGCCGCGAAGGGCTTGTCCAGGATCAGCCGCTTGAACTCGACCTGGGCGCAGGTGCGCTCGAACACCGTGAACGACTCGAACACGTCGATCGCCGTCTGCGAGCGCAACGACGTCGAGAACACGGTCCGGCAGATGATGTCGGCGGTCAGATGGCTCATCGCGAGGTCGAGCGAGAACGGTTCTCCCGACGCGCAGAGCGCATCGAGCCGCTGCTCGTAGTCGTCGACCGCGGCCGACATCGAGACGAACGCCTTGCCGAGCCGCATGTGCGAGAAGGCCGGGTCGATCATGCGCCGCTGCCGCCGCCACACATCGCCGTGCGACACGAAGATGGAGTTGCCGACCAGCGGCTCCAGCGCGCCGGCCATCAGGTCGTTCTTGGGGTAGATGCCCGCCGGGTCGGTGAGCACCTCGCGCAGCAGTTCGGGGTCGTTGACGATGAGGATGCCGCGCCGCGAATAGCCGAGCCAGCCCGCGCGGACGCGGTAGGCCTTGGCGGGCAGCAGGCTCATCAGGTCGCCGCCGCCGCGCGCCGCCGAGCGCAGCAGCGAGATGACCGCGGCGAGCGGCGTGGGCCGGGGCGGGCAATACATGGTGGAACTACCCTACCGCCTGACGGCTGCGGCGTGAAGGGCGTCTTTGACAAGCCGCGCGGCGCGGGCGCAGCATGGTCACGCATGGAATCGCTGGTGCCGACTGCGTTCTACACGTTCATCGCGCTGCATATCGCCTTCGGCAGCGTGGGCCTCGTCGCCTTCTGGGTGCCGGTGATCGGCCGCAAGGGAGGGGACGCGCACAAGCGCTGGGGCAAGGTCTTCACCTGGACCATGCTCGCCACGGGCACCGCCGCCATCGGCATCAGCCTCTGCACGCTCATCGACCCCATCGGCACGCACCCGCATCTCGTGGAGGCCGGGCCGCAGTGGATCCGCGGCATCTTCGGCTGGATGATGCAGGGTCTCGCGATCCTGACCCTCAACCTCGCCTGGTACGGCTGGCTGACGGTGCGCCACAAGGATGACCGCGCGGCGCAGCGCGAATGGCGCAACCTCGCACTGCAGGCGCTGCTCATCGCCGCTTCGGTCAACTGCATCGTGCAGGCCTGGCTTGCCGACCTGCCCCTGATGCTCGGCATGCCGGCCATCGGCCTCGCCACCGCGGCGACCAACCTCTGGTTCCTCTACCACCCCGACCCGGGTCCGTTGATGTGGCTCAAGGAACATCTGAAGGCCTTGGTCGGCGCCGGCATCTCGGTCTACACCGCGTTCTTCGCCTTCGGCGCGGTGCGCACCATCCCTGAACTGGCGCTGCACCCCGGCCTCTGGGCCATCCCGCTCGTGGTCGGCCTCGCGATCATCATCCACCAGCGTCTCGCGGTCGCCCGTCTGCCTGCCGCGCGCCGTCCCGCACGCGCTGCGGACGGGGCGGACGCCGCCTCGCGCGCCTGAAGACGCCCCGCCCCGCCATGCGTCGCGTCATCGTGGTCGGTGCCGGCATGGGCGGCCTCGCGGCGGCGGTCGATCTCGCCCGCAGCGGCTGCCGCGTGACGGTGCTCGAACGCGCCGCCGGGCCCGGCGGCAAGCTGCGCGAGGTCAGGGTCGGCGGCGCGGGCATCGACGCGGGTCCGACCGTGTTCACGATGCGCACCGTGTTCGAATCGCTGTTCGCCGACGCGGGCGCACGCCTCGAGGACCATCTGCCGCTGCGGCCCGCCGAACTGCTCGCCCGCCACGCGTGGCGCAGCGGCGGCCGGCTCGACCTCTTCGCCGATGTCGAGCGCTCCGCGGCGGCCATCGGCGAGTTCGCGGGTGTCGCGGACGCGCAGGCCTTCCGCGCCTTCCATGCGCGCAGCGGCGGCCTGCACGATGCGCTGCGATCGACGTTCATGGACGCGCAGCGCCCCACACCCGTCGAGCTCGTCGCACGCCTCGGCGCACGCGGCCTCGGCGCGATGTTCCGCACCGCGCCCTGGCGCACGCTGTGGGGGACGCTCGGCGCGCAGTTCCGCGACGCGCGGCTGCGGCAGCTCTACGCGCGCTATGCGACCTATGTCGGCAGTTCGCCGCTCGCCGCGCCGGCGACGCTGATGCTCATCGCCCATGTCGAGCAGCAGGGGGTCTGGTTGGTCGAGGGCGGCATGCGCCGCATCGCGCTCGCGCTGGAGACCCTCGGCAAGCAGCACGGCGCGGAGTACCGCTATGGCGCGCATGTCGCGCGGCTCGCGGTCCGACGGCGCCGGGTGTCGGGCGTGGTGCTGGAGTCGGGCGAGGAGCTCGAGGCCGACGCCGTCGTCTTCAACGGCGACGTCAGCGCGCTCGGCAGCGGCGCGCTCGGCGCGGAACTGCGCGGCGCATCGCCCGTCACGGCGCCGCGCGACCGCGCGCTGTCGGCCGTCACCTGGTGTCTGCGCGCCCCGACGCGCGGCTTCCCGCTCGCCCACCACACGGTGTTCTTCGGCGACGACTATCGGGACGAGTTCGACGCGATCTTCCGGCGCCGCGGGGTCAGCCGCTCACCGACCGTCTACGTCTGCGCGCAGGACCGCGACGCGAGCGCGGCGGCCGCGCTCCGAGACGGCCTGCCCGAGGGCGCGGCGGAGCGGCTGCTGCTGCTCGTCAACGCGCCGGCGGACGGCGATCGCGGCGGCATCGACGACGCGACGCTGGATCGCATCGGGGACGATGCGTTCGGACTGATGCGCGACTGCGGCTTCGAGGTGGGCGATGGCAGCGCCGCGGCGCGCCAAGGCGGTGTGGTCACCCGGCCGCAGGACTGGGAACGGCTGTTCCCGGCGACCGGCGGCTCCCTCTACGGCCGCGCGAACCACGGCGCGCTCGGCAGCTTCCGTCGGCTCGGCGCCGCGAGCGGCGTGCCGGGGCTCTACCTCGCGGGCGGCTCGGTGCATCCCGGCCCCGGCGTGCCGATGGCGACGCTCTCCGGCCGTCTCGCGGCCGCGCGGTTGCTCACGGACGCGGTCTGAAAGGGACGCGCGACGTCGCGGTTTCAAAGGGACGCGCGGCGACGCGATTTGAAAGGGACGCGCGGCGACGCGCGTCAGGGATCCGGGACGATCTTGTCGAGGATGCGCGCGGACGAGACGACGCCCGGCAGCCCCGCGCCCGGATGCGTGCCCGCACCGACGAGGTAAAGGCCCTCGACCTCCTCGCTGCGGTTGTGCGGCCGGAACCATGCACTCTGGAACAGCTGCGGCTCCATCGCGAAGGCCGCACCCTTCCAGGACGACAAGCGGTCGTGGAAGTCCTGCGGCGTGAGCACGAACGAGGTGGTGAGCGCCTCGCCGAGCCCGGGCAACATCGTGTCCTCGAGACGGCGCTGCACGGCCTGTCGATACGGCTCGGCGCGCTCGCGCCAGTCCGTGCCGCTGCCGAGATGCGGCACCGGCGCCAGCACATAGAACGCGTCGTGGCCGGGCGGCGCGAGCGTGGTGTCGCTCGCGGTCGGACGGTGCAGGTAGAGGCTGAAGTCCTTCGCCAGCACCTTGCGCTTGAAGATGTCGTCCAGCAGCCCACGGTAGCGCGGCCCGAGCACCATCGTGTGGTGGTAGACATCGTCGTAGCGCCGACGGGTGCCGAAATACCAGACGAAGAGGCTCATCGAATAGCGCGAGCGCTCGAGCTTGGCGTCGGTCCAGCGGCGGCGCGCATGCTTGCCGAGCAGCTTGCCGTAGGTCCACGCCGCATCCGCGTTCGAGACCACGATGTCCGACTCGATGACCTCGCCGGACGCGAGGCGCACGCCCCTCGCCTTACCGCCCTCGACCAGCACCTCGGCGACCTCGGCGCCGCAGCGCAGCGTGCCGCCGGTGCCGCGGACGAGGTCGACGATGCCGTTCATGAGCGCACCCACCCCGCCCACCGCGTAGTGCACGCCGTAGGTGCGCTCGAGGTGCGCGATGAGGCAGTAGTAGGCGGTGGTCGTGAACGGGTTGCCGCCGATCAGCAGCGGATGGAAGCTGAACAACAGCCGGAGCTTGTCGCTGCGGAAGAACCGCGAGACCTCCTGGTACACCGAACGGTAGCCGCCGAGCCGCACCAATCCCGGCGCCGCCGCGAACAGCGCGCCGAGCGCGTGGAAGGGCTGCTCGGCCTGCTGTGCGAACGCGACCTCGAAGATGCGGCGGCTCTTCTCCAGGAAACGGTCGAAGCCCTCGACGTCCCGCGGCTCGATGCGCGCGATCTGCTCGCGCACCACATCGAGGTCGGCGCTGTAGCGGAACACGTCGCCGTCGTCGAAACGGACCTGGTAGAAGGGGTCGATGGCCCGCAACGTGACGTGGTCGGCGAGCCGCTTGCCGCAGATCGTCCAGAGGTCCTCGAAGAGATACGGCGCGGTGATGATGGTCGGACCGGCATCGAAGGTGTAGCCGTCACGGCGATGGACATAGGCGCGACCGCCCGGCGCGTCCAGCTTCTCGAGGACCGTGACGCGGTAACCGCGCACGCCGAGCCGCACCGCGGCCGCGAGCCCGCCGAATCCGCTGCCGATGACGATCGCGTGCTTCATGCGCCCACGATACCGTGCGGCGCGTCAGGAAGGAACCGCGACGCCCTGCGCGCGTGCGTACCCGGCGATCTCGTCGGCGACGAGCTGCGGCGACTCCTCGTGCGCGAGATGTCCGAGCCCGGAGATCTGCAGCAGCTCGGAGCGGGGCGCGAGGCTCCGCACGCGCAGCGCCACGCCCGGCAGGATCATGCCGTCGCGGGCGCCGACCAGCAGCAGCATCGGCACCGCGAGCTGCGGCAGGCCGGCTTCGAGCGGTCGCGTGTCCCAGTGGCCCATCATGGCGAGCGCCGCGCCGGTATGGGAAGCGTTGCGCGACAGCCGCGCGTACAGCTCCCGCCCCCGCGCATCGATCGTCGAGCCGGTGCGCGCGAGCAGCCGCTCGACCTCGCTCGGGGACTCCATGCGCCGCGCGAAGAGCCGCGGCAACCAGTCGCCCGACACCACCGAACGGACCAGCGGCGTGAACGCGGGGTGGCGCAGGCCCGGCAGCGGCAGCAGGGCGCCGTTCAGGCTGACGAGCGCGCGCGGCGCCAGCGAGCCGTCGAGGCACATGCGGCAGAGGATCGCTGCCCCGGCCGAGTGCCCGACCGCGACCTGCGGCGCGACCGCGAGCGCGCGCAACAACGCGGCGATGCTGGCGGCCATGCCCGGCAGGGACAGTCCCGAGGGGTCCGTGGGCCGCGTCGTGAAGCCGTGCCCGGGGAGGTCGGGCGCGACCACCGTGAAGCGCCGCGCCAGCAGCGGCAGCAGGTCGCGGAACGAATGCGTGGACGCGCCGGTGCCGTGCAGCAGCAGCAGCGCCGGTCCGGACCCCGCGACCTGCACGTGCCAACGCAGCCCACCCGCCGCGACGAAACGGCTCGCTTCGCGGTTCGGCCAGTCGTGGCCATCGGTGGACCAATCGGGTGCGCGCAGCGCGGTCATGCGGAAATCCTACCCGCGCCCGACCACCGCGGGTAGGATGCGGCGCGATGTCGCGCCGCGTCCGTGTTCTGCTCCTCGCCATCGCCGCACTCGTCGCGCTGCCCGCGCTCGCCTACTTCGCCGGCCCGGTCTACCGCGTCGATGCGCGCATCACCGCGCCGTACTTGCCGACGGCGGGCGGCGATGCGGCCGTGCTCGAGCCCTGGCTCGCCGCCGCCGAATCGCGTTTCCCCGACATCGTGCCCGGCGCCGAGAAGACCATCGTCTGGGCGCATCCGGACCGCCGCCGGACGCCGCTCGCCGTCGTCTATCTGCACGGCTACACCGCGACGCGGCAGGAGGTCGCACCGCTCTGCGACCAGCTCGCGGCCGCGCTCGGCGCCAACCTCTTCTACACCCGGCTCGCCGGCCACGGCCGCGCACCCGCCGCGCTGGGCGAGGCCTCCGCCGAGGACTGGTTGCGCGACGCCGCGGAAGCGCTCGCCATCGGACGCGCGCTCGGCGAACGCGTCGTCGTCGTCGGCACCTCGACCGGCGGCACGCTCGCGCTGTGGCTCGCGCAGCGACCGGAGGCGGCGGACATCGCCGCCCAGATCCTCGTCTCGCCCAACCTCGGGCCGCGCGATGAACGGTCGACGCTGCTCGCCGGCCCGTGGGGCTACCAGCTGCAACGGTGGCTGATCGGCGAGGAGTACCGCTGGCAGCCCGCCAACGAACGGCAGGCGAAGTACTGGACCTGGAAGTACCCGGCGCGCGCGCTGGTGCCGATGATGGCGTTGGTCAAGTCGGTCCGCGACTCGCCGCTCGAGGGCATCCGCGTGCCGACGCTGGTCATCCACTCGCCGAAGGACTCGGTGGTGAGCCCGGCGCGCATCGAGGCGGCCTACGCGCGGCTCGGTGCGCCGGTGAAGCGGATCGTGAAGGTCGAGGACAGCGAGGACCGCGCGCACCACGTGCTCGCCGGCGACATCCTCGCGCCCTCGGGCACGGCGGCGCTGCTCGCGCCGATGCTCGATTTCGTGCGCGGCGCAGCGCCGCAGGCTCAACCGCCCGGCGGGAACGGCTTGAGCGCGGTGCGATAGAGCGTGCTGCGGGCCCGATAGACCTCGGCGCCGCGCAGGATGCGCAGCCGGTCCTCGTCTTTGAGTTCGCGCGCCACCTGCGCGGGCGATCCCATCACCACCACGCCGTCGGGGATCACGCGTCCGGGCGGTACCAGCGCGCCCGCCGCGACCACGCAACCGCGGCCGATGACCGCGCCGTCGAGCACGATCGCGCCGTTGCCGATGAGCGAGCCGTCGCCGATGGTGCAGGCGTGCAGCAGCACCTTGTGTCCGATGGTGACGCCCGCACCCACCACCAGCGGGATGCCGGGATCGGTGTGCAGCACGCTGCCGTCCTGCACGTTGCTGCCCTCGCCGATGTCGATCCAGTCGTTGTCGCCGCGCAGCACGGCGTTGAACCACACGCTGGCGCCGGCCGCGAGCCGCACGGTGCCGATCACATCGGCCGACGGCGCGACCCAGGCCTCGGGCGAGATGTCGGGCACGCGCTCGCCGATGATGTGGATCATCGCGCGCGCTCCCGTACCCACCCCGCCCAGTCCGACAGCGCATCGCCGCAGGCGACGAAGTCGGGGTTGAGCAGGGCCGGCTTGCGGTTGTACTCGAGCGGCGAGCCGTCGAGCTGCAGCACACGCCCGCCGGCGCCGAACAGCACCGCATGCCCCGCGGCGGTGTCCCATTCGCTGGTCGGTCCGAGCCGCGGATACACGTCGGCGCCGCCCTCGGCGAGCACACAGAACTTGAGCGAACTGCCCATGGGCACGAACTCGTGCGGGCCGACGCGGGCGAGCAGCGCGTCCAAGGAATCACCGCGATGCGAGCGGCTGCCGACCACGCGCAACGGCGCGTGACGGGCGTCGC
>Ga0315904_10007823_pt1 | contig 14278 bp, 15 predicted proteins | sample LakEriMetagenome_6_FD_203529 | JGI IMG/M metagenome (GOLD analysis project Ga0315904, IMG submission 203529) | Freshwater fungal communities from buoy surface, Lake Erie, Ohio, United States - Buoy 12 MA120 | ecosystem: Environmental > Aquatic > Freshwater > Lake | place: USA: Lake Erie, Ohio... | reverse complement strand
CGGTACCGGTGAAAGTTCTAGGGGCGAAAGTACAAAGATCTGCTTCTCCACCTTGCAGGTTTCCGCTCCAATTAATCTCGGTGTAATATTGCCCACGCATTGTGTTGCTATAGGCCCAATAATTTGCGCTACCCGAAATCTGCTGGCCCATATCACGCAACCAGAAAGCCAGCTGAGCAAATACTGTTCTTACTTCTGAATCGCCGCAGCAGTTCCCTTCGTCGCAAGGTTGGCAGCACAACTGACTCATTTGCCCTTTTCCGGCCAAAGACTCTTCAGGACATTGTTTATATATATAGATCATAGCGCTCTAGCTCCAGCGTATGCTGAACGTATTTATTGCGCTGGCTGCGTTGTATGCGCCTTTGCCTAGAATACGCATGGTTTTGGAGTAGCCTGGAATTTTTCTCAGGATTCTACGCATCTTGTATCCAATGGTTTTTTCTTTTTGTTCCATCTCGGTTTTCCATTTTTCTTGTCGAGCTAGTCTATCAGCTGTTGGTGTTTTTTCCGCATGTACCAACTCGATCTTGTCTAATTTCCCGTAGATGAAATAAGCCTTGAAATCTATCCACCAATCATATTTCTGGATATCTTGTAAATAGTGATAAAATAATATTCCTCCGTGATAGCTCACAGGGTCAGCTACTCTATTGTTTGAATTCTCTTCCCACCAAGCGTCATTAAAGCTCATCAATCTTCCGTCTTCGGTGATTGTGTAGGTACTCAAACAGTTCTCCAAATCTTTTGTTTGAAAATCCACAAGATCCCAATGGAGCTCCAGCTGATTAAGTTCTTCAGTGAGTGGTAGTTTTGCTTTAACGTAGATAGTGTCGAACATTCCCATAAAGATTAATATATCTGTGACATAGATAAATTCAACAATATAATTTGCTCGGAAGTATTCACTACCTGTAACGAAAATTGCTACGGATGGAAAACAATCTCCAGAAGCTAAAAAAAGGAGAAACAGCTTGTACTGCTCCTCCTTTTCTATACTAACTCACGGTTTGATCGTGGCGACGAAGCCAATGCCTCAGTTGGGTTATGGTTTTTACTCTGCTGGCACTGGTTGGATTTATCTTCAGGGTAGGAATTTTTCCACCTGTTTCGTCGATAAATTTTTCCCAAATCTTATGGGAAAACCTATTTAGTACCACGGCAGCATCCCAAGTACCTTTTCCAAAGCTCTTGGATTTATCGCCATCGAAGAACACCACAGTGTGTCTGCCAAAGCCTCGAGCTTTTTCTCTGGCTGTGGCACGATCAATTTCTCCTAACACCGCAATCTTCATTTTATCACAACGGAGAAGCGCTTACCCATCTCAGGTTCAGCGTGATTGAGTGTTGTGTTGCGCTCTATTGGACGAATATCGCCGCGAAGGAAAGCCTCAGCCGCTTCACGACTTTCACGACGACTCATACGAGGAACATCCTCTGACGCCTCCGGCTGTTTTGTTGTTTCTGCTGTTGACGTTTCTTCGCTAGTATTGCGTATATGTGCAGGTATTGCTAGTGGCTCTTTACGCTCCACCACTGTGAATATTCTTGAGTTTGGTAGATCGCGCCGAAAGTCCTCAATGAGAAATTCCGGCATGTGTGATACCATTGTCTCGAGATTTTCGCCACCAAATACTCCATAAGCTTCAAATAGGGCTTCACATCTCCAAGAAGTTAAAGCCTTTGCACGTACGCACGGGGACTCATAATCGCTCATCCAAGCATATGTTCCTATAATGGGATCAGCGGCGTAGTTTTCCAGAATTTTACCATACCTAAACCCAGCGTCAGGTTTTGGTTTCTTTATGCTTTTTAGCGCGCCTGATACTCTATGCGCAGCCTCGGCCAAAGAAAGCCCAGCAGAAGTCCTGAGTACTTTAAACCCATTTCTTAAATTTTCTAACTGGGTCTGACTCTTTCGCATGAAGGGCTTGAATTGCTCAGTTTTGTTAGTTTTGGGAGCCATGTATAGTCGGCGACCGTGCACCGTCTCAAACCACGTGGGCCCCGCCCATGCCCACAGGGCCAGCAGCCTGCTGAGGCTTGCAACACCCAACAATTTTTCATTGATGTGTCTAGCGTGTTCCGAGGTATTATCAGCGATGTATTTGGGGGAAACGAGCCAATTACGAAGCGCCGTCAACTCCTGCGGAGTAAGCTCCTTGTTTATCGCCTTTATTCTTCTTCTTGTTCTTTTTGGCTCTGCTCTTGTTGATTCTGTTCCTATTGTTTCTGCTCCTGTTGTTCCTGTCTCTTGGTTGGCTATCTTTTCCAAGCTTTCCGTAGCCCTTTGGAGCATAAGGAGAATCGGAGAAAGCTCCGCTTTTACGGTAGAACTCAAAGCGTGAAAAAACTCACGCGATGATTCACCTGTGGTTGTTTGAGTAGTGTTATCGTTCATTTATATGTGTTTTGTGTTTATGTTTATTATTGGGTTATAAAAAGGCAAAAAAGCCTTTTCATATTACTATACCTTAAAGTTGCAGTATTTTTCTTGGGGGGTACGCAGACGTGGAGCAACTCAAAATGTTAAAGTTTTGACATGTTTTACAACCCTGTAATTCGGAACAGCTAAAAAAAATAAGTAACTTGACACCTGTGCTGTGTGCGTTAAATTATTCTTGTGGACAGTAAAGAAGAAATAGAAGAACAGGTAAAACGCGCGTTAGATTATCTAATCGCTGAGGGTATGGTTGTCGAAGAAGACGGACTATACAGAATGAAAACGCCAGAAGAGCAAGAAGAAGAATTAGAGGCTCTCCTGAGAGATTAGTCGAGATGAACAAATTAGAACCGCTGTTCGAGCTGGGGTTGTATGAGGGAGACAATCCTTATTGCAAGGTTCTACCTGAACAGGCTGGTGTTTGTCCTGTGACTCTTGCCGCGCTCACAACTACGATGTTTGAAACTGTGATGTCTGGGGTTCCGGACAAAGACCAAATCGCGTTTGAAAAGCATTATAGAGATGCCATGGATATCTTGCTAGATGCTCGATTCAATTACGACGTTATAAAAAAATATCCTGGAGACGAGGGTTACGAAGACGAAGATTAATCGTCTTCCTCGACTGTCTCTATAAACGCCGGAGTTCCACCGCCTAGATAGGAACTAGCCACATTGAAGTTAAAGTAATCCTCGGCTTCCTCTATAGAATCCATTTCCTCCAGCAATATCCCGATACACTTGGTGCGGCTATAAACAGCAAAGGGAATGTTGAATTGTCTGGCAATTCCCACAAAAGCATCATCCATGCCATCTGGAAGATGTACTGTTTCGTCGTCGTTCAGATAGAGTTCGATAGCTGCTTCGATTTTGCTGTTCATAAACAAAAATTAAAACAAGCCAGAAAAATGTCAATAGCTGTTTATGAGTTGTGACGGAACAATCTTTTTTTGTGCGTGTATTTTGAATCCGCTGGGTTTATGAGTTATTCCCACATAATCGCGGTTCAAGTAACTATCCACTTTAAAGTCATTGGGCTGCTCATGTATGATTTTTTTTAAGAGTGCATTCTTTCCGATATAGTCTCGATCATCACTCATTTTTTTAGCTGCGATGAGATCTCTCAGGACCTGGCTTTTTGCCACCTTCACACTACTCTTCTTGATGAGGTTTATGAAAGCATTGTTCAGTGCGTCTTTCTGCTCGGCCAGATTTTGCAAATATTCATCTGTGCTGGTTTGATGCTTTTTCAGCATGCGATCAGCAAGGCTCGGATTCAACGTGGAAAGATAGTTTTGAACCAGAACGTTTTGTTTCTCTTTAGGAAGTCCGGAATGGCTCAGATATCTAGCTGCACGCCCAACTACTTGTTTGATCTTTTCGTTGTTGAAGTGTGGCTCTAAAACCTGCACCAGTCGTGTCCCCTTCAAATCCAATCCTTCTCCACCTGCGCTGGAAATGAGTAAAGCTTTTAACTTGTTTTCATTGTAGCGTTTAACTAAATCGTTGCGGAGCTTGTCATTAACGTTTCCTGTGAACTCGCCATAAGGTATGCCCGCCTCATCCAACATTTTCTTATAGGGGTTCACACCACTACCCAGATAATTGGAATAGATTAGCGCTTTGTATTCCGGATCTTCCTTTATTTTATCTTTTAAAAATTGTGCAGCCTGCTCGATCTTGGGTGAACGTGCTTTTTCACCTGGAGTAAAGCCTTCTGAAGAATTGCTTATCATTCTAGCGCCGGAAAGGAACGGGAGGAGCTTATCCAATTCTTTTCTATCTGGTGGAAGCCCTGCACGCACTTTCATGCGTAAGTGCCATGGTAGATCTTTCATGAGGGCTTTATAAACACGTTCTTGCTCGCGCTCCATAGGAACACGAACATTCTCCTGCGTCATTTCGGGAAATCCCTCAGCACTTCCACCATGGTAATCAATCATCTTGTTGAACACATGTTGGAGATACTCCTTGTTCTTAATTCCCAACTCTTGCCCAGGCTTCACGCCCAATAGTCGATGCATAGGTGTGGGAAACACCACTTTTTGTGCAATGTACTCCTTCTCAAACTCTGGGCGTGTTTCAGGCAATACGGTTTTGCCGGCGGCCACATTGATTAATTTAGCTATATCTGCCGGATGATTGTATATGGGTGTTCCAGTAAGCAATAACCGTTTCTTGGGTTGCACTTCTTTCAAGGCACGAAACAGTTTGGTATCCTCATTGCGCATTCTGTGCGCCTCATCCAAGACCATCAACTTTCCCTCAAAGTCCTCAGGATTTGCGCCTTTGCGAGCAATAAGTTGTTGAGATTGAATGTTTACATCTTTGGGAGCTTTGCCTAGCCATTTTTTTAGCTCTTTTACATAATTCTCACGCAGAGCTGCCGGAAGCACAACCTCAGCAGGCATACCTAATTGTTTATAGGCTTCGATTGAGCTTCTTGTTTTACCGCTACCCAAACCATGCATTAAAATCAACCCAGGTTGATCCGGTTGCTTTAATCGTTCAATAGCTCTGGCTTGATGTGGAAGCAGTGGGCTTTCCTCACCAGATTTAAACAGCTCATCAAATTCACGCAACTTGTCTTCTACTCCGCGATGATGCTTATAGAGAGGCATTCTAACCTTTTCAACAAAAGCCTCAGCTTCGGATTTATCACGCATTTTACGCTCAAAGCGTTCACGCAGATCGTTTATTTCTTTCTTTCCACGACTGTAGGCTGTGACGTTGTTCCATATATTGAACGGAGCTCCGATAGCTGTATAAATACCTGCAGGACCTAAATTCATTATATCCCCGAGCATTCCACCCATGGGATTTTTTGTGTGTACTCGAACATTAGTTTTTGCACCCCAAGCATCTTGCTCGGCTTGGCGAGCTTCTGCCCGTCTCTTTATGTCTTCTATATGTTGAGTCAGCGCATCTATATTAGGAATTTCTTCTCCGGTTTTGACTTTGCGCTTTGTGAGCTTTAAGTTTTGAGGTGTGCGCTTCTTGGCAGTCATTTCTCTCAGAATACCATCCATTGTGTTGATGGATCCTTCTTGGTGATGACGCATGTATTCCTCGGTAATTTTATTGTAGAGCAGCTGTTTCTCTATTCTTTGTTTAATTCCCAGTGCAGGCATCAGGGCATTAACTGCACCCAAACCTAACAGGGCATTGCTGGTTAGTTTGGATGTTGGACTTTTAAATGACTTATTCCTGGCAAGTAAGCCTGTCACTATAGGTAAAAAAGAACCAAGCATTCCAGAGGCCAAAGTATCAGAAACAGCCCGATAAACTGGACTTTGTATTTGCTGAGTAACAGCTCTAGGTTTGAAATCGTAGAGTGGATTGAAAAGGGACCACCCTACGCGTTTTCTAAACGTCACAGTTTTCTTTTCCTCGGGGGTTAGTTCCCTGGGTTCTCGTAACTCATTTTTAGCTAAAACATAAGTTTTTAACTGCTTAAGATCTTGCGAAGTCACAAGCCCGTCCAACTTATCGCTGCTTTCTTTTTGCAGCATCTCTCTCAAGCGTTTAAAAGCTTCAGCTGCTTCTTCAGGACTCATAGGAGGATCAACTGGAGCAGGCGCAGGTTTAGAAGGAGTTAGATTGAGTTCTAGTTGTGTTGGAGCGGGCTTGATTTTTTTAGCTGCCTTAGCCTTTGCTGAATTTATTCCGCCTCGACTAGCCAGGAGCTTAAAGAGCTTTGGGTTGTTGAGCCAGGCATCTTGCACATGCTTGGGTGCACGAAATAATCCAGATTCCTTACGCATAATCAACGAATCTGACCTCCGGCTACCAAGGGTTTAATCTGGGGAGCACCAGCCTTATTTTTATTTAGACTAGCTAAAAAATCATAGGCTTTACCACCGAAATTGTAAGCAGCGTTCTGCACTTTAGGAACTTGAGCTTTTAGAGCATCAAAAACTCCCGCCATCTCAGGAAGTCCACCAACTTGACGACTCCACTCCATGTCTTGTGCAGCTGTTTTAGATTTTGCCTCCTCTTGCTTCTTCTGATTCTTTTCTTTGATTCGTCGTTTGGCTCTGGCTGTTAGTGCTCCGAAAATAGCAGGCACTCCTGCAGCAGTGGTTCCGTATGACGCAAAAGCCGGCAACATAGCTAGGCTATTCATTAATTTATACTTTGCAGGTAGGTTGGAACGTAGCAGTGTGGCCACGCCCCGTCTGCTGGCGTCGAACTCGTTTAACAACATAGGAGCCCAGGCAGATGCTCCAGCAAGTGCGCCTTTTCCCGCCCCTACTAAATTTGAATCATTATCGTTCACAGCTTTCTGCGTCGCGATGAGTGAAGCAAGTGGACCGAAACCTATTGATGCTGCTCTTCCGTGGGTTTGAAGCCAGCGAGCTAAGCTACTTTTTCCGTGCTGTATTTGCGCATGCCCCAATTCGTGAGCCAGCAGTCCGGGAGTTAGTTTACCATTTCCCAGCGTGCTCACAGTATTATTTGTATGATCATACAAAGCGTTTGTTAGAAGAGATTTTAAGAATTTGTTATTGCCGTGAGCTAAATCGCCGAGGCTTGGAGTACCGCTCCAATGTATTTTTGGTTGACGCCCCTTGGGTATTCCGGAGTTTTGTAAAAGGTTCTCTAGGTGTTTTTTTGATAATTCTTCTCCACCTGTTCCAGGCATTTTCATTGTGGCTCCAGCCGCAAGCAAACCTGTAGGCAACAAGGCACTTTTTCCTACCGCGTTAGCTAGAAGGGCTCTCAATATCGGATGCTCTTTTTCTTTCTTGGAGGTTTCTGGCATATCAGCCGCACCACACTTGCAATTCCATTTACGTAGAGCCTTGTTGATGCGACTATCTGGATCGCGTTTAGCTTCACCTCCAGTATTCACACGCTTCATTCCACACATACGACTACAGAAACTGTTTTGACGTTTAGCTCTATCTCCTTTGGGATTGTTTTCGGTGACCGGAGCTTTCAAAGTTCCACCGGTTTCACGAGCATAACTTGCACGTCCTTTGGCATTTAATCCACCTTCAGGATTTTTACCTTCGCTCCTTTGCCAAGCAGGAGAACTCGCTCCCTGTTTACTCAGCTTATCCCATTGACCTTTATCTGGATAATCTTTATCGCCAGGTTTTGCAGGATTTTCACCGCGAGCACGTTTGGCACGAATATTAGCCCATAAGCCTGGGCGTTTTTCTCCGGAGAGTTTATTCAAATACCCCAACCAGTCCCCAGCAACCTTTTCATATTTCTTGGCGCGATACGCTTCCATAGCTTTTATTAATTCTACCCTTTTTTCCCTATTGTTCAATAATTTTACCGGATCGACTCCCCAGTTTCTCAGGGCGTATGCCCGTCTGGGAGTGGGATTTTCTTGAAAGGCTTTTCCACCATGGCGAGCCTTGAACGCTTTCCACCTAGCCATTTGACGTGTGTCATCTTCCATTCTTCTTCCATCACTATATCTCTTGTACCACTGCAACCAACCGTGAGGATCTGCAGGATGATACCAATGTTTGGGCCATTGCGGGAGACTGGCCAATCTAGGCGCAGCTTTTGGGCCATATACCTCACCATACACGCCCATATCTTTTAATTCTGTAGGGCTATAGTCTGGAGCAAAATCCACACCTAGCTTTTCTATATTCTCTCGCATAACAAGCCATGGGTTTCCCTTGCTCTCAGTGCGGATCATTGCGTAGTGTTCCGGATGCTCTTTATGGGTCAGGGTGAACTTTATTTTGTCCGGACCGGCTTCGGTTACAAAAGCTGTTCCTTTATCTTGGGTGGTTACTCTGCCGGCTCCATAACCTGTGGGGATTTCTCCTTGAAAATCTGCGTATTCACGGCTGTGTAAGGGTTGTTGGAAAAGCGCAGTTCGTTCACCGGTCCTAGGTAATCCCTTCCGTCCTGCCCAACTAAACAACTCACGATCCCCAAATCTAATATCGTGGTGGGTACCAGCGCGTCTGGCTTCATGTAATTGATCAACATATGTTAGAAGAGTGCGGAGTGGAATTTTAGATACGTCTCCGTAATTAGCACGGTCTGGAATTCCTCCGGTTTCTTCTGGCATTTCATTAATGAATAGATTGTTTGTTTGTTAACTCTACGCAGCACAGTAACTAATGTTACTTAGTGAATAGACTATGGTAGCTCAACCCGATATAACTCAGGGGGGCGACCAAAAAGTAAAAAAATACAAATATCGAGGTAATGTCCATGGCTAGTCTTTTTCTTTTTCGTTGTTTTGTTTCATTTGTTCGGCGCTTACCGAACGTCTTAGTTTAAGTATAGACTTAACCATTCCAGCAGCAGGAGCAAGATCTGCCATACTTACCTGAGCCTTGTAAATGGTGGGCTTCCCTGTAGGTAGTTTTCCTGGTTTAAATGTAGGCTGTGCCGTTCCACCGGTCCAGGTACCAGAAAGATCTTGATGCCCCCACGTAGCCTTGGTGTCGGCATAGAACCTACCCATTTGGTAGGCTAGGTCTGGATCGGTGGATACCTGCGTGTCTTTAGGTATGGTAACCAATTGACGATTCGGGCTGGCAAAATAAATAGTGGTGAGAGCGGCAGCTTGCTTTAGATTTTGTAACCCACCCAGCAATTCCTCAAGGGAAGCTATTGATCCTTGTTTTTCCTTTGCATAATTTCCACGCCGTGTGGTTTGCGTTTTGGGTCTACAGCTGTCCTCGCTGTAAGCTTTTTTTCCAGGAACAGGTTCAAAACCTTCCCAGCACCTAGCAGTTTTTGAGATTTTTTCTCCGGATATTTTTTCTATGAGTCGAGCAATTGCAAAGTCCATAACGTTCTAACATTAGTATAGACTTCGACTCCGTAAGTATCAATCAAAAATCCGCTGGATACTTTTTACCATAGAGAGTCTCAGCGCGACGAGCTTCCAACCACAAAACATCAGAAAGACGATTTATGGCTACCAATATTGCGGTGCTTCTTGCAGGATTTAATAAACCTTTGTTGTTTATACCGTTAAGTGCTATTTCTGCTGTTCTGCAGGTGGTTCTGGCAAAGTCCAGCAAAGCTCCCTGTTGATTTCCTCCGGGGGTAGCCCATCCCTCGTATGTAAAACCTTTCTCTTCCAGGTATGCCACACGAGCGTCCAGGGCTTCGATGAGTGTGGTATCAAAATGAGGCATGCGGCTTTTATCATAACGCTCCCAATCCTCAGGAACCACAGCAACTTCACCCATGAGATTTACCAGAGTGAGTTGGATAGTTTCTATAAACTTGTAAAATTCTTTATCCTCTTCAGGTAGGAAAGCTTTAACCATACCTAGGGCAGTGTTCAAACTGTCCACAGCCCCGTTTGCAACAATTATAGGATCTGTTTTAGATACTCTTCTCCCGTAGATTAATCCCGTTGTTCCGTCGTCTCCTGTTTTTGTGGCTATACTATGCATAATAGCCTAACCTAGCTCAGGATTCTTCTCAGAGCAACTTTATTCTAACGTGACTCCGCTCGCAGTAACCATATATACCTCTGCAGGCTCCAGATTATCTATAGCGTTTAGATCGATTACTAACTTCTGTACTTCGTAAAGCATTGAATCAAATATGCGATCCAATAGCTCTGGAGTATTAGCCACAAGTTCCACGCGACTCACTCGAAAATATGAAATTTTCCCCTCTGGGGAGTTAACCGGAAGATCTTCTAATTGGGCAGGACTACATATGGCTGCAAAACTATCTTCAAAAGTATCCTTGGCGAAGTTCCGGAGACGTTGTTTCACAAAGATTTCACTAGGCATGTTCACAGCATCAACAGCCTCCACCACAATTTTATGGGCTCCGTTATGTGGAATTCTCACAGCTGACTGCCTGGATAACTTTATGCTTCTAGCCATTACTTAGAGAAAAAGGTTTGAATGTTTTCTGGAGTCTCGGCAGGGTCTAGATTTTTATAATCTTCCCAGGATAGCTCGGCATAGGCGGCAGACTTATTCAGCCATTCTTGATCCGCTGGATTCACCCAGATATTACCCTCTAGCGTTGTTACTCCAGTGTTTCTTCTTGTCAGTCCTGTGTATTGCGCCATTTTCGGAATACTTCCAGTTCCTGCGCTGTCTCTCCATTTTTGCGCTAGCCGACCATAATCAGAATTTGCTCCATACTGTTGAGCATAAGCTAAATTTCTCAAAGTTTTAAAGTCTCCGTAACCTCCGGCTTCTTGACCGGCAGCACGAAGATGTCTGAGCATTTCTTGGTCGCGCCTAGAAGCTGAATTAAATTTACTGTTGTGCAATTTTTGGAGTAATTGCATTTCCTGCTCTGTGGGATCTCCGGAGAGTGCAGTAGCTGCTGGAGTAGGTGCCGGTGGAGTTGGCATAACTGGTTCTGGTGCGCCAGTGGGATTACCTACGGCTATACTTCCTTCAGGGCTAGGTAGAGTCACGGGAGCCTGGGGAGTAGGAGCTAAAGAAACTCCACCAGCCAGGGGGTTACCTATAGTAATTCCATTTTCAGGTCCACCCACCTGCAACGGAGCAGGACTTTTTTCCTGTGGTGTGGGAGTGGGTGCAGAAGCCACAGGTACTGGTGCTGGTTTTGCTGCAGGTACTGGCGCAGGTACTGGTGCAGAAGCCACAGGTGCTGGTGCTGGTTTTGCCGCAGGTACTGGTGCAGGTGCTGATTGAGGTGCTGGTTGAGGTGTTGCCGCAGGTGCCGCAGCCGCTACTCCTGGGTTTATTTTATTTAATACCTCTGCTCTACCTTTAGCTACTGCAGGAGGCAATGGGGATTCACCCACACGTTGAGAAGGAGTTAATGAAAAATTTTTAGGAATCAGCCCACGGTCTTTCAAGGTATTAATCATGCTAACCCCACCCATGCCGGCTACGCCAGGACCCGAGACTAGATTTGGTTTTGTTGTGGGTTTGCTCGGAACCTGTGCTGCAGGTTGAGGAGTGGGAGTAGCTGCGGGCTTACGCTGGGCAATTTGCTGCTGTAAGCCAGTTCTTATTCCGTCCAGTTTTTTAGTGGCTTTCTCGGCGGCAGCATATTCAGGAGAGGCCGCAATTTGTTTATTAACTTCAGAGCTAGGCGAATTTAAAACACCCATAATTCCTTTGTCTCTTGCCGGAGGAACCATACCACTAAATTGAGCCGGCGGAGCTTTTGGATCCAGTCCAGCTGCCGACAATGCTTGGGCTCTCTCATTCTTTACTCTATTGACTGTGTTAGCGGCAAGAGCGTCTATTTTTTTGGGAACCACAGCTACTTGAGGTGGGAGCTCTCCTTGTTTTGCCCCTAGTCCCATTGGGAGAGGATTGGTTGGTTTTGGTGCTTGTACTGGAGAAACGGGAGCAGGTTTCAATGGGCTCACGGCAGGCTGCGGAACGTTGACGTTATCCTCTATCATCATCTTGTCAGCCATATCAGCATTGGTCATACCTAGTGGTAGGGGTTGTGGGACAGGTGTGGCTCTTGGCTGAGGAATAGGCGCTGCAGGTGTTGGTGAGGGAACAACCACATTTGCATTGTCCTCTATCATCATCCTGTCAGCCATATCATCATTGGTTATACCTAACGGATTTGCCGTTTTAAATAGCTGTAAAATTTGTTGAGCTTCTTTTTTGGACAAACTTGTGATCATAGTGGTTAGTTTATCAAGTTTTTAACTAGAAAGTCTAGCATGTAATCTTGTATTGTTATTTATTTTAAATCCAATGAGGAAATTCAGCACGCGTAGGACGTATTTCACTACGATAATCTATAAATAATTCTTCGTCCATGAGGATGTCTCTGGCTGCGGTTATTTTTTTCTGCTTGATGTGCCACACACAATTCGGATCTCTGGCGTGGTTCATATAGCTGAACTTTGTGGTTATATCGGATGTAGTACATATGGCGTCGTTCAGCATTATGTACCAATTTTTTGCTATTTGCTCAGGCGTGAGATTGGCTATTTCTATCTCATACCAGCCGTTGTCCGATGTATAGGCCAGAATCAATTCGCCAGCTTTAAAACTTTTAGATGCAAACAAACCATAACCATCGACTGCAGAAGCTCTGACGTAGGTGTCTGGAGCATTATCTTCGTCGATAACTATCATTCGGATAGTTCTATGGAGTCAGTGCGGTGGGTTGCACTGGCGCTGGGTTAACAGGACCTGGAGCTTTTATAGGTGTTCCAGGAGGATTCTCAAATGTGTTTTTAAACTTATTCATTCGAGTGCGCAGCATACGAAGATAGTCTGCTTGTTGGTGCATTGGAGTTGCGCGATTAGCCATCATGGGATTAGGAGCCGCACCCAGTGCAGGTTTTGATACTCTAGGAGCCACTCCACCAGAAACCAGAGACTTCAACGTGTCTGCAGTATCAGTGATCTTATTCAAGGCTGGTTTTGTGTTGGCTAACGTGCCTTTTGTGAGATCCATAGCCATACCCGGAATTTTATTCTTTAACTTTGCCGCCTGTTGAAAAGCATTCATGATTAATTGACCTCTGCCTGCTTCCTTCAGTAAAGCTTCAGCTTCTTGATGACTAAATCCCCAATCTTGCGCGGCTTTTATAAAGCCTTTGATAAAATTTTGATTCATGAGTTATTTTTACATTTTTATTAAAATTACAGAACCGCTGGTTAATCTTATTTGTGTTCCGTATATTGGATATTTAACTCCGGCCGTTAAGGTGACACCAACAATTTGACTATCTCCCGAGTAAGTTTCAGTGAGAGGAAAAGCAATACTGGCAATAACAGTGTTGGTTAACGGAATAATTTCTCTAAAATTATATACAGTGTTAGTTGTATTGGATAATATTTTAAATCCTGAGTTGTCGTAGGTATGGTCAAACATGATTATTTGTTTCTTTGTTTTTTTGATTATACATGACTCCTCCGCCTAAAGCAAGAGCCCCTGCAGGAGCAACATATTGTTTAGTGATGTCTTGTAAATTTTTTCTTCCCTTTATTGCGGCACGTATAGCGTCTACAACTACCGGATTGGCATAATAACCTGAAGACCCTTCATCCGATATGGGATTCATCTCCACAACAAAAGGTTTACCCTCAGGCGTCATAGCTATATCTGCTCCGTAGTTTAATTTCCGTCTATCTGCTGGAAGTTTGTTTAAAGCTTGTTGCATGTATTTTTCCAGCATTTTTCGCCTACTGGTTTCCCAGCCAGGTATGAAGTTTTTAACAAATCCTAGGGGTGAACCTCTATCGATGGTAGCTCCCGGGATTACCCGACCATCAATACTGTGCACACGATATTCAGCATTACCAGAGCCTCCATGGTAATTAAATAGTTTTTTTGCCAAGTTGTTTGTTACTTGGTTAAAGGCTGGAGCGTCTATTTGTTTTTTTTCCTGCACCATCCAGGCACTCAAGATTGTTTTAGGAGATATTTTATGTAGTGGGTCTTTACCTCCAGAAAAAAACAATTCTGGGTGTTTTTTACCTATTGTTTGCAGAGTGCTACCTGCATCACGTTTTTTTACTACCCAACCTGAGGGGTAAGCCTTGTTTAAAATTTCTTCAGCCTTGCCTCCCCGCAGCTGATTCTTGTGGTTTATTAGATTAGCTAAATCTTGAGCTTTAGGTATAAAACCTGGTGAATTTTGCGCCTCCTCTAGCTTATCCCAACCTCCAACACTGCCCTCGCCTAGAACTTGTGTGTTGCGTTTCACTCCAATCTCTTTTGCTAAGTCTTTTTTAGTCTCTCCTGATAAGTTTACCAGTACTGGATTTTTCTTAATTTCTGTCTTGGCTTCACGGTCTAACCTTTTTCCATAAGATCTAGCCATGCCTTTTAACTGAGGAATATAATCTCCTAGATAGTCCAGTACGGCGGGAGTCTCAAAGGCTGGGCTAATTACACTCACACCATCTTTTGCTTG
>Ga0315904_10007815_pt1 | contig 14282 bp, 17 predicted proteins | sample LakEriMetagenome_6_FD_203529 | JGI IMG/M metagenome (GOLD analysis project Ga0315904, IMG submission 203529) | Freshwater fungal communities from buoy surface, Lake Erie, Ohio, United States - Buoy 12 MA120 | ecosystem: Environmental > Aquatic > Freshwater > Lake | place: USA: Lake Erie, Ohio... | reverse complement strand
CGACGTTCCACAGCAGCATATCAGCGGCCAATGGTCGACGGACACGCCACAGCCGACCTTGACGCGGTGGTACCGCCACGTCACCTTCCCGCCCCGTTCGATGCACGTTCCGAGGAGTTTCGCACGCATGCACCGCGACATCGCGCCCATCGCCTCCAGCCTTCACAGCCTCCGTTCGTCGCGGCAACCGCTGTCGTCGCGGCAGACGCTGAAAGCCGCCTGCACGATCGCCTCGTGCCTGGCGATCGTGCTGTCGGGCTGCTCCTCGACCTCCGCCGGTTCGTCCGGCACCGAACCGGCGAAAGCGGCCGTGGTCAAGTTTCTCGACGCCATGAAGCGTGGCGATGAGGCCGCAGCCAGCGGCATGCTCACCAGCGTGGCCCGGGCCAAGACCGAGGAGATGGGGATTTCGGTCGCACCGCCGGTGCCCGATACGGCCACCTACACCGTCCGCGAGTGCGAGATGGTGAGCGACACCAACGACCTGGCGCACGTGGCCACGACCTGGGCCGACGTGGACGAGACAGGCGCCCCGACGAGTGAAAACATCGTCTGGGCCGTCCGCCTCGACCCGGAGGGCTGGCGGGTGGTGGGCATGGCCATGAAGATGTTCGAAGACATGCCCCCGCTGCTCCTCAACTTCGAGGATCCGCAGGACATGCTCGCCAAGCAGGAAATGGTGGCCGAGGAACTGACCCGCCGGGCGGCTGCGGCGAGCGGCCAGACGCCTGCCCGCACTGCCCGGGGACCAGCTACGGCCCCTGCCACGAAGTAGCCTCAAACTCTCTAAAACCGGCAAATCTTCGCCAAAACCCCCACTTTCTTGACACGTGGGGCCAGGCTGATAGGTTTTCAGCCAAGTTTGCCTGACCGGAACGGCTTTCCCAGCCGTCACAGTCGAATCCTTCATTGAAGGCCCGGCCGTGCCAGTCCGCGATGGCTGCAGACAAGTCTGCTGCGGTCCGGTGGCCGTCCCGGATCGGTTGTCAGTTCGTGACGGCTTTTTTTGCTGGACGCAGTACGCGTTCCGTTCCTTAACTGGAGGTTCTGATGAAGCGGTATCTCGGTTTTGCTCTCGCGATGTTCTTCGCGATCGTGGCCATCGCCCTCGTCGGTGGCGACTCGGGCGCAATCGCTGGCCACGGCTGCCATGGCGGTCGGAAGTGCCACGGTGGCCTGCTCGCCAAGCACAAGGCGAAGAAGGCGGCTCGCCGCTGCCACGGGCAGCAGGAAGCTGCCGCCTGTGAGTCGGCTTGCGGTGGTGAGGCTGCCTCGTGCGGCGGTTGCGGCGAGGCCTCTGCGGCCGAAGGCTGCTCGAGCTGTGGCGGCGAGGCCGTCGCGGTCGAGGGCTGCTCGAGCTGTGGTGGCGAGGCCGTCAGCGGCGGCTGCGCCGGTGGCGACTGCGGTGGCGCTGGCGTGATCTCGGAAGGCGTTCCGACCGAGGCCGCTCCGGCTGCTCCGGTCGTCGCCGAGCCGGCCAAGACCTGAGCCCAGACCGTAGCCAAGACCTGAATCGCGCGGGCTTCAAACGCCCGAGCCGATCAGGGATCGAACGAGACCGGGCCTTCCTCACGGGAGGCCCGGTTTTTTCGTGCGCGGCCCACGCCGTTCAACTCGACGGGGAGGCGGCAGCGGCAGGGGGTGCCGCCGGCGCAGGCGCGGCTGGCGGCGCACCCGGCGACGGCTGGAGGGTGGGCGGAGCCCGACGCTGAAACAGCCGGCCGCGGCGTGGTGGCACCTGCTCAGGATTGGCGGCCTCGGTGGCTCGGCGCTCCGCCCGGCGCCGGGCAACCTCGTCGAGCACGCCACCAACCACGTCCGCGATTGCGTCGGCAGTATCGGGGTTCACGCCCGCCTTGGCAGCGGCGTCCGCCGCGATCTTCTCGGCCTTGTCGCGAGGCGTTTCGGTAGCCGGCGACGCCTCGGCGTCGGCGGCGGGTGGCGTCGTCGCGGTGTCTGCGGCGGCGTCCGTGGTCGCGGCATCCTTCGCCGCCGAGCCACTCCGCGGTGAAGGGGTCGCGCCGGGAGGCGTCCATCCGGGCTGGGGCGGGCCCGAACCCGCCGCCGGGCCTTGGCCATCCGCCGCATCGGCTGGCCGGGGCTGGTCCGACATCGCGCCGGCTGGGGGAGCAAGCGGCTGGGGCCGGGGGCCATTTCGCAGCCGGTCGATCAGGTCAACGACTACCTGGCCGGCTGCATCCTTGATGGAACCGTCAAAAATCACCTTCGGCTCGCCGAGCACTCCTCCGACGCCAAGCGAAACCTGCTTACCAGCCAGAGCCGCCACGAGGGGGCGGTCCTGGGGAAGGTCGGCGGGGATCGGGAGCGCGAGCTTCAGGTCGAGGGATCGGTCATCGAGGCCGACCGAGCCCTGTGATCGCACGTCGAGCCGCTGCCCCGACTTCTTGAGCGGAATGCCGAACTCGAGCCCCTCGTGCCACATCCGCCGGTCGGCAAGGTGGAAGGCCACGTCAGCCTCGTCGGTGATCCGAATCGTGGGAGGCGGAGGCAGGTTGAAGGGGAGCGAGCGAAACATGTTTTCGACGAGCGGGCCGGGGCCAAGCACCACTTCGTGCATCTCAAGCAAACCGGCAAGCGTTGCCTCTTCCGGCCGCCCAACGGGAAACGTCGCGCCGTCGAGCCGCAGCGAGAAGCGGCCGCTCGTCCGCGCCGCATCGGCGAACACCGGCACGATGTAGGCCAGCACCTCGTGGGCGACGGTCTGCTGAAGCTGCGCCTGCTTGAGCAGTTGGACGGGCTCGATCGTCCAGGCGGCGAATCCGTCGGCTGCGTTGGCAAGCGTGGCGCGCGCGTCGATCGGATCGCTCACCCACGGGTCGCTGGTCCACGGGCCGCTGATCCTCACCACCGCGTTATCGACGTCGAGCCGCAGCGCGATGGCGGCACGCCGCGGCCCCTTGCCCCGCGGCGCCTGGCCCGGTTCACGGGGCGGCAGGATGGAGTCGAGATTGGTGCGATGTTCCTTGTCGAAGACGATGTCGGCCTGGAGACCCTCGATCCGCACGCGGCCGAGGTCACCGGCGGAGAGCAGGATGCCGGCAAGCCCGTGCTCCACCTCCACCCTGCGGACCTCGATCGGCGTGCGGTCGCCATTCCGGGGAACGATCGCGAGGTCTTCGAGCACGATCGGCCCGAACCAGCCGATCCGCACGCGGGCGGGCTTCACGTCGGCGGCGAGTTCGGGGATCGCCGCCGCGACGAGCTTCGTCACCCGCTCGGGCGTACCGACGAGCCACGGCAGGCAGGCGACCACCGCCACGAGGGCGACAACCAGGCTGGAGACGATCCAGCGGACGAGCGACCACGCCGAACCACGACGACCGGTCGAGTGGCTGGCAGCAGGGACGTCGGCATTCGGCATCGTGGGCGGACCTCCTGAGGAAATGGCTGCTGCCGCGGTGACGGCGCATGGCATCCCGCCATGGGCCGCTGGGCGGCTTCGGCGATTCTACGCATCGACGCCGTGCATGGGTCGCCCGGTCTGCTACAATCCGGGCGTTTCGCGGGCGTAGCTCAGTTGGTAGAGCGCTAGCTTCCCAAGCTGGATGTCGAGGGTTCGAGTCCCTTCGCCCGCTTTTTCGTTTCTCGTGGAAATCGCCGGTAAAGCTTGGCGTTTCCTCGGGTTCGTCATCGCTTGTTCGTCGCCGTTCGTCTCGCCCCGCTGGTCAGAAGCGGACAGGTTTTGACGGATGCGGCCGGGGGTTAGTGCAACATTCAGTGCAACGGCGTCGTCGGTGCCCGTCGCCCGGGCCGCTTCAGGCGGCGCCGCTGCGGTCGGTAGGGCCGGCAGAGCAGCGAGTGCCCCCGCCACGTCGAGCAGCCGGGGGTCGGTGTAGTGCTGCATCGTGAGTTCGAGCGACGAGTGCCGCAGGGCCGCTTGGGCCACCCGCGGGGCCACGCCGGCCGCGACAAGGTGGGTAGCGAACGTGTGCCGCAGGGCATGCACGTCGACGGTGCGGCCCCGGTCGTCGCGTTTGGGGATGCCGGCGGCGGCAAGGTCACGGTCGAGAATCCGCACCAAGCCCGCCGGCACGTTGAAGAGCGGCGCGTCGGCCTGGGGCAGCGTCACGCCGGCGACGCCGACACGCTCCCGACACACCGCTTCGGCTTTGTCGGCCACCCACGTCAGCAGTTCCTCGGCTACGTCGGCCCGCAGCGGCAGTGTCGCCCGCTGCCCGTTCTTCGCGTCGGCCCCCGGCAGCACGATTACAGGCAGCACGCCGTCGAGTCGCACGTCGCCCACGGTGAGCGCCGCAAGTTCACCCTTCCGCAGCCCGGTCGTGACGAGCACGGCGTAGAGCAACGCCCGTTCCTTGCCGTCATGTTCAAGCCGGGCGACAACGTCGGGCCGCAGCCGCCCTCGGCCCCGGTCGGCGGCGGCGTTGATGGTGTCGAACGTCAGTTCGGCCCGCTTCCACGTCGCCCTGGAAGCCCGGGGCCGCCCGTCATCGACGACCCGGATCGTCTGCCGGCCAAACTCCGCTACGGGCCGCAGCCGGGCCACGATGAGCAGCCGCCTCAGTTCGTCAGCCGTCAGCGCCCGCCGCTGCCTCCGCACGTCGTCGGCTTCGTCGAGCTTTCGCAGACGGGCGAAGGGGCTGGCCACCAGCCGCCCCGACTCGACTAGCCAGTTACCCCATGCCGTGAGCGTCGCGAGTTTGGCGTTCACGGTCCGCGCAGCGGGCGGATGGTCCCCGCCGAGTTGCCGAGCCACCCACCGTTCGACGGCCTCACGGTCAAGATCGCGGAGCCGGGTCCACCCGCACGCCTCGATCGCCAGCCGCAGCGCGTGCCCCACGTTCGAGACGTGCCGGGGGGCCACGCTCCGCCGGGCACCCTTGCCACGCTTACGGGCCAGTGCAGCGATGTAAGCGTCAACGTGCTCGGCGATGGGCGTGTCGGCATGGTCGGCCACGTTCACTTCGGCTTGCGTGATGATGCCTGACCGAACTTTCTCGGCGCGGGCTTCGAGGTCGGCCAGCACGGCCCGAGCAGCGTCGAGCGACTTGCACCCCGTCGCCACCCGCCGCACCACGCCAGCCCCGTCGGTGAACTGTGCCGTGTAGGTGCCACCACGGACCCGAATCCGGGGCGTACCGCCAGCCTTCACCGGGGCTTGGCGGCGTTTTCCACTGGCGTCAGTCCACACGGCGACCGGCTTGCCGGCCCGGGTGACGACTTCCGCCCCCTCGGGCAGCGGCCGGGTGACGAACGGCTTGAACACGCTGCCCATATGTCAGCCTCCCTTACGCTTCGGCTTCGCCGGCATGGTGCACACGATGCCGAAGTATTCGGCCAGTGCGTCAGCCGACGCCAAGTGAATCGAAACCTGTTCGCCACGCATGAAAGACGCCAGCGTTTGCCGCCGCACGCCCGTCGCCTTTTGAATGGCGTTGAGACTCGGGGCGGCGAGCAGGGCGGCCCGCAATAGATCAGTCATCGTACCTGTTCGCTCGGTCATCCAACGTCGCCTTGCCCCTTGCTTTCACGAGCGGCGTTGACGGCGTTGACAAAAGCCGCACAAGCGGCGGCCATATCCCACCGTGCGGCGGCGTCGCCAAGCCCCTCCCGAGCGTTCAACGGCCCGACAACTTCATCGTCATCCATGAAGATGAACCTACGCAGGGCGTACATGCTGTTCATGACGCGCACGTTCTTCGCCCACACCAAGGGGTCGGCGTAAACCGAGATCATTTCTTCAGTTGTCAGATCGTTCACGGAACTTCCCTCCACGGTGTCGTTTACCTTACATACCTCGCCGGCTGGGTGCAAGCGACTACTTTCTCTCGTGCCGCCGCGTGCGACAAGCACGTGGCGGTTATTCCTTATGGGAAGGGTGACACCCATGCCACCGGGAAAAGCACCAAAATGTCACCGTGTAGCGTGCCATCCATGTCAAGCAACTTTCACCCGGTACACCGAGACGCCCCGCCCCAGGCCGCCCCGCCGCACCACGTCGAGCAGTCCCCGGTCGACGAGCAGCCGCAGCGCCCGCTTCACGGTTCGCGGGTCGCTGCCGATACGCCGGGCCAAGTCGGTGACGGCCGTTCGGGCCAGTCCGTCGGGCTTGGTGTCGCGCCACAAGCACACCCACGTCAGAGCAGCCGCCCGGGGCAGCGCGCCCATGACACCGTCGACGAAGCCGTTGAGCACGGCGAACCGGCCTGATTGCTTACGTGAACGCCGTGCGTGCGTTCTCCCGCCTTTGCGGCGGGCCGGGTGTGTAGGTGAGACCTCGCCGGCGTCGGGCGTCACGAGCGGCGTCAGCACGGTCCCCGGCGGCAACACCTTGGAAGTGGTCACTCATCACCCCCGTCGTCTGGGGCGGCGTCGGCCGGGGCGGCTGGCGTCGAGCGCCACAGTTCAGCGAGCCGCTCGGGAGCGAACTCGGGGTGCGCCGCCGCCTTCGGCTTGCGGCCGCGCTTGCCGCGGGCAGGCGTCGGTGCCGGCCGGGCGTCAATGGCTTCGTCAAGCAGCGTGAAGGCTTGGTGGGCACGGTCGAAGTGAAGATCGACCGTCCGCTGTGCCCCATGCCTGCACTTCAAGTGCGACAGCCGCACGATGCTGGGGTTGGCGTCGTCTACAGGAGCGAGCAGGAAGGCGTCGTCGGCCCCGTATTCGAGTTCGCCCGAGTCGCGAAACGACGCCAGCGACATGCTGCCGGCGGCGTAGGTCGAGCGGCCGGCGTTGTCGCGGCTGCGGCCCACGGCCGACAGGGCGAGCACGGCACACCCCTGCGCGGCGAACTGCCGCAGCATCCCCATGACGGCGTTCGCCCGCAGCCGCGGGTCGGCCACTTCGCCGGGGGGCATGATCCGCTGGAGATAGTCCAGCACGACCACGTCGGCCCCGTGGGCGTCAGCAGCATGGGCAACGTTCTCCAGGTCGAATGGCGGTTCGAGGAACGCCAGCCGATCGATGAACGACTCGATGGTCGCGATCCCGGAGTCGAGCCGGCAGGTGTGTTCATCAGTGAAGCGTCGGTGCCGAATCACTTCGGCTTCGATCCCGGACAGCCTGGCGAGCTGCCGGTCGATCAGGGCTGCCGGTGACATCTCAACGTTGCAGACGAGCGCCTTGAGCGCGTCGGTGTGTCGCAGGGCTTCGACGACGCACTGCATGACGAGTGCCGTTTTCCCGGCCCCCGGTGCCCCACCGAGCAGCGTGACGTGCCCCGGGCTGATCTGCGGAACCGGCAGCCCGTGGGGGAACACGACCGGCCCCTTGCCGGTGAGCACGTCGTCGCGCCACCAGGAGAACACGGCGTCGCCCGTGATGAACTTGGCGTTTGCGGTCAAGCGGCGCGTCATGTCGCCTCCGCGTCGCTAGGCCTCTCAACATCGGTGACAGTCCCGCTGAACAACTCGGCCGCATGGGCCACCAGCGGGTGACCCGCCGCGTGCCCGCACTCGATTTGCCGAGCCACGTCCTTCGGCGGAAGCCCCAGGTCGAGCGCCGGTTCGGTGAGCAACGCCCGCACCGCCGACAGTGGGCATCCCAGTTCGGCCAAGTTCGCCGCAGCCGAGTAGAGCAGCCGGTGTCGGTCGCCCACGTCCACGTCACCCGCGAGAAAATCCCGGGTGAGCTTGTTGACGCCGGCGGCGCGGCCCCCGTTGGCGATCTCGACGCGCCGCTTCTCGGCGGCGGCTGCTTTCTCGGCGACCGCCCGGGCGGCAGTCTCCCACACGGCGACGAGCATGGCGGCGATCTCAATGCCGTCGGTGCTCGGCACATCGAACGGCTCGGGCTTTGCCGCCATCGACAGCACTCCGTTGACGGTGACGGCGTCGAGCACGTCCACGGGCACGTACCGCTTGTGCAGTCCGGTTCTTGGGTGGCGGCTATTGGGTGCCCGGAACGCCCGCACCCGGTCGAACACGCCCGTGTCGATGGCCACTCCAGCCGCGGCGGCGACCGTCTCGGCGAACTGCCTTGCAGTGGCGTGGAAGTCTGCCGATGCCAACGGTTCCCACAGCGCGGTGGGGATGCCCAGGTGGAACCCCTTGCCCCCCGAGACGAACGGCACGAGCACACCCCGCGAAACGCCGAAGCGATCATCGAGCACGTTGACGAGCCGCCGCGTGTCATCGAGGGCACGGGCGATCCCGCCGGCCGACTCGTCGCGGTCCACGTCGCACCACACGAACGGCGCCCACGTTGAACCCGTGAAGCCGGCCGCGGAGCCGGTGCGGCCAAGGTGCTCGGCGAAGTCGTCATCGAACTGGAAGGCCGACAGATAGGCTTCCTGCTCGACACCGGCCCGGGCGTCGCAAGCGCAGTACGCTTGAAACGCCCGGGCGGCATCGACGCGCCGCCGGTCGCCCGTACACGGCCCCACGATCCGGAACCCGTGGGGGTGCGACCCAGTGCTCACTCGTCGCCCTCCCCGTTGCCGTTCGGTCGCTCCTCGGCGATGCCCCAGTCCGCCGGGTCGGGCCGCACGTCGCCCTCGATGGAACATCGCATGCACTCTCTTGCGTACTCGACCTGAGCATCAAACTCATCCTCGGCGGCCCGCACGGCTCGGTGCTCCTCTTCGAGCTCGGCTTCTTCGCGAATCTCGCGGCGGCCGTCATCCTCGGCCTGCTGCATCCTGTCCAGTTCGGCCAGCACGGCGGGGTCGACTTCGGGCACGTCGCTGTTGTCGAGCCCGCTCTGCTCCCGCATGGCAAGCAGCAGCCGGGCGTCTCGAATCGCACACTGGAGTCGCGCCCGCAGCAGCGCGAGCATGTTGGCGTAAGCCTCCTTCCCGACAGCATCAAGCCGCCGGGGGTCGCGGTCGCACTCCGGGTATCGCTCCCAGAACGCCTCTACGTGAAGTTGGCCCCACGGCCGATAGCCCATCACGACTTCATGAAGCAGGGCGTTGGTTCGCAGGGCGGCGCGGTGAGAATACAACTTGTTGGTCTGGTACATGGCGGATTCCTTTCAGTTCTTGGGAAGAGGGGAAGAAAAATCGTCGTCGGCCGTCGGGTCGGTGAGCACCTCAACCACTTCGAAGGACACGACCCGATTACGCTCGGTGCCGTCGTCGTCGGCCCGCACCGCCACCTTGACGTCACACATGAAGCCCACCGGCAGCGGGCGGTCCAGCATGTCGAGCGACGTGATGCCGAGCTTGGCAAGGTCGCGCTTCGTCATGGACATGGCGGCCGGGGTGAGCCAAGCCGTGTGCCAGAGTTTGCGACCTTTGTGTTCACCGTCGTCGATGGTGAACGTCAGTGAGTAGCCGGGCGTGCCGCCCTTCGACGTGACGAGTTCGCCGTTGGTGACGCGACCTCGGTACGTCCCCCGGGGCAGCGGCAGCATGTCGCCGGCCGCTTCGGCCTCGGCGAACTGGCGGGCGAGTTCGTCTCGCGTCGTGCTTGGCAGCACGTCGACGAGTCGCTTGCGGGTGTGACCGCTCATCGGGCACCTCCCTCACGCACCGTGCGAATCTTGGGGCAGCCGGCCTGCACCCACGCCTCGATCACCAACTTGGGCCAACGAGGAAGCCGACGCGAGAGCCGAACCGGCGGTGGCGCTTTCCCGGCATCAACGAGTCGACGGATACTTCGAGTGCTGACGCCGAGAACGTCAGCAAAGCCTTGCACGTCGAGCATGGCGGGCGCGGACTTCGCACGACCGCCGCTGGCGTCGTCGCTCGGGACGGGAAACTTCTTCTTGGACATGGGAGGCGCTCCAGAGATTTGCAGCGCGAACGAACGTCGTCCGTGCCTGCTCCTTCAGCCTCTCGCGGCCACCCCCGTCCCTTGGAGAGCGATCTAGCCAAGTCCTTTACTGTCCGCGCAACTCATGACAGTCACGGGACTTGCGTGTACGAAGCGACGCTTCTGGTCGGTCGGCTCGCGCGGCGTGACGCCCGCGGTGATACGTGCAAACCGCCCCGCATAGACCGTGCGGCCGGGTTGGCTTGGCGGACCGAATCAGTTCGCCCGCCTGTCGCCCGCCTGCCTATCAATCGTCTGCCTGCATCGGCCGCCGACCTTTGCCGCTGAACGCCGCTGTGATGCGCGTATGTCGGCCACGATGGAACGTAATCATCGCCTGACTGATTACCCCAAACCGCCTTGGGAGCAGCGGGCCACCGAGGGGGGGTCGCGAGGGCGTACCGGCAGGGCCGTACTCCGCGACCAATAACGGCGGCTGCAAGCGGACCGCGCAACGCGGGACAACCGTGGTCCCTTGGGCCTAGACAGTCGGGCAGGCAAGCCGTCTGATAGTGTCCCATAACCCCCCGTTCGAGCCCCATTCATGCCGGGAGCATCGTGACGAGGAATCTTTGGGCAGCAGCATTAGCCGTTGCCGAATCGGCGCGAGTAGAGAATCCGATGACAGCTCGCCACGTAGTCGCCGCTGCCGGTGCGTTGATCGCCCTCCTTGGCGTCGTGTTTACGCTGATTGACTCAAACACTTTCGCAACTTCCGTGCTGCTTCTCGGCCTGGGCTTGGTGGTTGGCGGCCTGTGGCAAGAGATTCGTCCCGTCGCGGTGGCGAGCGCGCTCCAGGCTGCGGCACTGGCACGGGCCGCGTTCTCGACTCTTGTATGCGCCGTCTCATCGTGGCGCGCATCGCGGCGACAGTTCGCAACCGTCCCCGCGTGGCCCGACGTCGGCGACTTCGCAGTTGAGGTGGTCGGCGAGTCGATGTATCAGCCCGCCCTCGCGGCCGCCGCTGGCGGGCAAGCAGGCGGTGCGCTTGGCATCCCGTGCACTGCGATGCTGGTGCCGGAGCCGACGAATCCTGCCGACGCGAACGCTATATCAGTCCAGATCGGAGGTCGCACGGTGGGCTATCTGTCGAGACCCAATGCGAGGAGTTTCCGAGCGCGGCTCGAATCGGCGACCGGCATGGTGCAACCGACGTCCTGCGGCGCGATTATCCGCGGCGGCGGGCAGCGAGAGAGCGGCGAGACGATCTTCTACGGCGTCTGGCTTGACCTTGATCCGCTGTAGGCAGTGCTGCCTGTCAAATCTCGTGACCGGTACTCGGCTGACGCGAATCAGCCGGTGCCGCGATGCCGCCGCACGCATTCCAGTACCGAGCGCGGCCGGCCCGCGACGGCTTCGGCCGAGTCGTCGGCCTGCGGTGGTCTGTTACGCCTCGCGGCATATCGGCCACCTCATCGAAAGCATCCTCGTTAAGGCCGCCAGCCGCCTCCAGGCGGGTTTCCGCCCCAGCCCCCTGAGTCTGCAATCAACCACGACGATGCCCGCGAGACCTTTGCATCGGGTGGTTCGGCGTCTGCGGCTCACCCGAGGGCATGAGAGAACGACACGATACCGCCCCCGAACCACAACATCAGTCCCGCCGCCCAGACGGCGAGCCGCGCCATCCGCACCCACGAGACTTCGGGCAGACGCACAACTTGGGCGACCGTGGCGACGGCCAAGGCCGCAAGACAATACGGCATAAGGGACAGCGAGAACGCCAGGCAGCAGGGCTGTAAACCGCGGCTGATGGCACCGCTCATCGGGCCGAGCGCGCTGCCCGCCACGGTTGCCGCGACGGTCAACGGTCGTTGGGCGGCGTGGTCGAGACCGCGCAGCACAATGAACAGCGTCAGTACCGCGAACGCCATCCAGAGCACAAAGGCGACGCGGACGTGCCAGCGGGTGAAGTGGTTCTCAAACACGCTCCCACCTTCACCGCCGAACGCCCGAGCTGATCAGCGGCGGACCACGGCCTCTGCTTCACCGCTGGATTCTATCCGCCGTCTGATCCAGCGTGTGGTTCGGCTGGCTCGGGTCAGCGTAACCGCGTCCTCGTTACAGCCGAAAGGCTCTGCAGATCACCAGCCCTCAACACCTATCGACACCGCTATTCCCCGAGGGGGTTGCTCCTTCCCTTCAGCGAAGAGCGTCGCTTGATGACGAAACGTATCCCGATCGAAGTTGATCAACCGGTCGTCGCGAAACTGAAGCAGGAGATTCGGCCAGACTCCCCACCCGCGGCCTAGGCGAGTTCTCGGGACGTAGAAGAGATCCGTGTCACGATAGCCCGATGGCTTCTCTCGCAAAAGTTCCACGAAAACTTCGCTGTGAACCTTAAACGGCACCCAATCGTATCCTGGGCACGTCGCAACAATTTCGGTGATGGTCATGCCGTTGTCGAGTGGCCATCCAAGCGACTGCCGGGCTTGTCGCACCTCGTGCAATCGCCGCACGGCTGGATGCGGATATATCCACACGGCACGCGTGCCCGCCCATCCGTTAAGCATTACGACGAAGACCAGAAACGCGGCGCCGACCGCTGTGGACGCAGATAAGAGAACACCGGCAACCCGACGGGAAGCCAGCGACTGCGTACGAGTAAGCTCCCGGTACGTCGTTCGGCACGTCAAACCGAGCAGCGAAAGGGACGCCCCTATGGCCAGCGCAAAGGTCGCATGATGCAGGCAGAGGTCGATCGCGTCACGACGGCGCTTGTACGGCTTCCACCAGACGGAGGCCGATTGCTTAGACTCCAGCCCGTTGATGAACCATGGGTATGCGTCGTGGTCGTCCCATGAGAAGTTGGTGGCGGCGGTGTGTGCATACCAAACTGCTCCGCATAGCAGAGCCATCGCCGTCAGCCCTGCGGAACACCACTTTAGTTTCATTGCAACGCTCCATGCCTCGGCTGCAGGGACTAAGTCAACGATTCGCCTGACGCCGAACGATTGCAATCAGCGGCTCGCGACCGCAGGACTTTCAATCAGGACCACGTTTATCGCGAGTCCGCTGCATTGCGTGGTTCGGCCGCGCTACGACACCTAACTCGCAGCCGGTATGCAAGTAGCCAGGCAGGAAGAAAGAAGGCGGAGAAGCTAACCCAAAAAAACCAGCCGGGCGACAAAGAGAAGGTTTCGAGTAGCCATGTAGGCGTGTACCTAGGCACTGAGAGACCCAAGCTAAACCCGAGCGTTTCCATAGCAACAGCTGCGAAGCACTGCTGCTCTTTCGGCTCTTTCGGAGGAATCAATCGTGACGCAACGAAACGCAGCAACAGTGTGAAGCCGAAACAAGCGACCGTCCCCATGATCGCACTCATCATCGTGTAGCCGGACGGACGCAGCAGGAAACCGCATACCTTCCCATCCTTGAGAGACAACCGGGCCACGGTGGCGTTGGGGTTGTCGTTGTAGGTCACCTTCCACAGATAGTCCCTGTACCCCCCCCGATTTAGTTCCCACAGGTACGTTGCCTCGTATCCCTTTTTCATTAGAGGCGCAAGTTGGGCGTTCACGGATTCCAGCATCTGCGGCTTAATGTGCGCTCTAAAATTAGCGGTTCCGTCAACGACGAAACTGTCGTAGTCGTTGTCCCGCACCGCCTTCAGTAGCTTGTCAACGGCCGGTCGAGCCAAATGCTCGGTACCTGCCGCGAAGCACACGACCGCCGACAAGGTCACTGCCGCACATACTGCCGCTACCGCGAATCGTTTAGCGCTCATTGTTTGCGTACCTTGCTTGCCGAACGGCAAAGATCAAAGGCTCGCGGCCCTCGGGTCAGCAATCACCCACGACGATGCCCGCGAGTCCTTTGCATCGTGTGGTTCGGCCTACAGCCGACCCTGGCCTTCTACTTCACAGGCAGACTGACTATTGGCTGATCGACGCCCCAGTGGCCGATCACATTACCCTCAGCGGACCGAATTACGCCCTGGCTATCGATATCCGACGCAAGCGAGGCGTGCATCACATCTAGTTTGTCGCGATCAGCTAAACGCGCTTCGATGGCGTCGAGTCGCGCAGCAACGTCGGCCAGTTGCTCGGAGGGGCTACGCGCAGCCAAGTAGAGGGCCATCACGCTCATCACGCCAATGACGCACAGCATCGCGCTCTGTAGTCGCCTCATCGGGTAACTCATCCTTTCTTGATTGGGGAGGCCGAACGCCGACGTTGACTGGGGTGACGAAGAAAACCGCCGACGACCGGTGCGACACTGGTGGCTATCCTTCACTGCTTTGCCGTGCTGGCCGCTTCAGGCGTCACGACGGGTATATCAATCGTCGTCGCGGCGACTACTCTTTCACGCCAAGCGTCAAATGCAAACGTAGCCTTGGCGGTACCGACCGAGACGCCATCAGGGACCGAAACCGGGCCTTTGAAAATCGCCCCACAGCAATATTCATCGAGTGGGTATGTGTGCACGATGGAGCCACCAGGTTGCTTAGTGGGGAACTCAATAGTGACCGTGGGACGTCCACCTTCATTGAACCTATCGTTGTCACTCTCAACGACCGTCCAGCAACCACGATCCTTGTCCAGGGTCCCGACG
>Ga0315904_10007814_pt1 | contig 14283 bp, 11 predicted proteins | sample LakEriMetagenome_6_FD_203529 | JGI IMG/M metagenome (GOLD analysis project Ga0315904, IMG submission 203529) | Freshwater fungal communities from buoy surface, Lake Erie, Ohio, United States - Buoy 12 MA120 | ecosystem: Environmental > Aquatic > Freshwater > Lake | place: USA: Lake Erie, Ohio... | reverse complement strand
AGGTGGCTACGGCCTGGGAACGCGAATCGTCTGCAGCTAAATCCAAACCGTCGGATCCGTGGAACCGATCTAAGGGGTTGCTTTGCTCGGCAGCAAGATATTTTTTGCTTTTTTTAGCATCCTTTTGAGACTTCTATAGATAACTAGCCATGACTGGCGCATCCTTATTGTTGCCATGACTGCCCCTACAGAATTTTCCGAAACGGTACGCACGCAGGTCGAGAGGATCTTCCAGCATGGACTTCCTGCCGTCGCGGGCCTTTACGATCTGACGAGTGTACGTCTGGTGCGGTTTGCCGCGACGGTTACTCGCAGTCAGCATGACGCGGAGGACGCGGTAGCTAGCGCCTTGCTCAAGGTCGTCTCGGAGATCGATTTGCTTTACCGTGCGAGGAACCCTTGGGCATTTCTCTTGCAGATGGTCCGCAACGAATCCTTGCTGATTCTCAGGCGCAAAAAGCGTTGGCAAGTAGCAGCCAGCAGACTTGGAGAATGCTTGGCCGATTTGCTAATTGCGCCGGCCAAGCCCGATGCGATCGAGAGTCAGGAATCGATGCAGGAGGTATGGCGTGCCCTGAGGCGATTGCCGACCGAGCAAGCCGAGGTTGTGGTTCTGAAAATTTGGGAGGAATTTACCTTCCACCAGATCGCTCAGACACTCGACATTCCGCCGGCTACGGCGGCAAGTCGCTACCGCTACGGTTTGGCCAAACTATCTGAATTCCTGGGCTCTGAAATCCCTCAAGAGGTCGGAGATACTCCGAATCGGCTATGAACTCCGAGCAAATCCACCGCCTTGAAGAGCGGATTAAGCGGTCCGAAAATCACATGCTGGCGACCGATACGCTTCGAGGTCGTATTGTGGGAGAGGTTTTACAACGCGATCAAGCCGCGAGCCTCGCCAACCGGCTGTCCCGGTTTTCGGTTCTGCTGCTTATCTGCAATGCATGTATCCTCATGTCGGTACGGTCCCTGGACCGATGGTGGCATGACCACTATCAGCCTTTATTCTCGGTTGAGCTTGTTCGACGAGCCGATGAGATCCAACAGGGTAGTCGATTGGAACCCACTGAATCGCTCGCGATGGCTTATGGACAGTGGAAATCGAAGCTCGCTAGTCACTGGGAGAAGGATTTTCATCAAGGCACGGTGGAAGGCCCCATAGAAGGCACCGGGGACCGTTCCGAATAGTTGTGGTAGCAACTATGCCCCCATAGGGGTCCGGTTTTGGCTATCATAAAGACGGTCCGGGTTCCGACGTCTTTTGTCCGAAAGGTCATTCCATGTATCGCGTTGCTCGACGATCTTTTCTTGCGGCTGCTTCGACGGCCTTGGCGTTTGCACCCGAGGCGCTGCGAGCTGGCCCTCGATCCGACAAACCGAGAACGAAGCTCAAGGTAGCCTTGATCGGCTGCGGTGGACGGGCGAACAACCATCGCGACGAATTCCAAAAGATCGCCGAAATCGCTTGGGTCTGTGATCCTGACAAGAAAAGGCTTGCGGACTTCGAGAAAGCGACTGGAGCCAAAGGTACAACTGACCTGCGCAGGGTTCTTGAGGACAAGGATGTGCAGGCCGTCGTCATATCGACCCCTGACCATTGGCACGCACCCGCCGCGATCTTAGCCTGCAACGCGGGCAAGCATGTCTATGTTGAAAAACCCTGTAGTCATAATTTTATCGAGGGAGCATTGCTGGTCGAGGCGGCCCGAAAGAACCAGGTCGTTGTCCAGCATGGAACGCAAAGCCGGAGCAATCGGCTGATCGTCAATGCGATAAAAATGCTACAAGAGGGGGCAATTGGTGATGTGATGATGGCCAAGGCCTGGAACATCCAGCGTCGCAGCGACATCGGAAAATCCGCGCCGTCGGCAGCGCCCGAGCATATCGACTACGATGCGTGGATCGGACCGGCCGAATTCATGCCTTACCAAAGCAACCGATTCCACTATGCGTGGCACTGGTGGCATAACTTTGGAACTGGGGACATCGGAAACGATGGTGCCCATGAGATCGATATCGCTCGTTGGGGATTGGGAGTCGAGGGACTTCCGAGCACTGCAAGCGCGATTGGTGGCAAGTACTATTTCGACGACGATCAACAGTTCCCGGACCATGCAACCTGCATTTTTGAGTGGCCTGGCGATGGTCGGGTCGGACACCGTCGACAATTGACATTCGAGATGCGTATTTGGTCGACCAACTATCCGTACAATTGCGATAACGGCGTTGAGTTTTACGGGACCAAGGGAATGCTCATGGTCAGCAAGCGTGGAAAGTTGATGGTTTGGTCCGAGAGCAATAAACTTGTCGACTCACCGGCACCTGAGCAGGTCGTCGAATTGGCTTCGAGTCACCAAGCCGACTTTTTGGCTGCGATCGAGCAGGGTACAAAGCCGTCGGCTGACATTCAAATCGGTCATGATTCGACAGCCTTGATCCATTTGGCCAATATCTCAGTCAAAACGGGAAATCAATTGAAAATCGACGCGAGCACCCAAGCGATCACCAACGACCCACAAGCCCATGCGATGCTTGGTAGGTCGTATCGCAGTGAGGGCCATTGGTCGGTTCCGGTCGGAAAACTCTTTGGCCGATAGTTGCACTCTAGCGCCGCAGAGCCGCAGGTTTTTCCTGAGCGAGTTTCTCTGCGGGTACATAGCCCAAGTAGACCATCAGGTCTCGAATTTCCGAGGGGCTCAGGGTATCCAAGAGTCCAGCGGGCATGACCGATGTTCTGCTGTTTTGTATTTCTTGGATCTGATCTTCGGCAATGACGAATTCTTTATTCTCATTGACGCGTACTGCTAATCCTTTGGGGGTTTTGACCACGATTCCTGTGAAGACTTCGCCGTCGTTGGTTAAGACTTTTTTCGTCGCGTATTGATCGCTGATCACGTGCGAAGGAAACAGAATCGATTCAAGGGTCTCGATGCGAGTGAATCGTTTGTTGACGCTGGTGAGGTCTGGACCGTATCCACCTCCGACGCCGTTCATTTTATGGCAGGCATTGCAACGCGCCTTGGCGTAGATCTGTTGTCCTCGCTCGGAGGATCCTTGGCGGCCTTGTTCGCCGTTTAGGAACTGTTCGATGAAATCGAGCGACCAGCGAGGATCTGCCGTTTCGTTTGCTAAGACGGCGCTTGGGGCATCTGGATATTTGCTTGCGTACCAGTTTTGCCAAGCGGCGATCGGTGAGAGTTTGGCTTCCGCAGTGAGAGTCGTCTGGGGGTTCGAGTTGAGTTCCGCGATATCGGTTTTTGTCGGATCAGACTCTGTGCCATCCGACAGTGGATCATCCGATTTTGGGGGATTCGACTCGAGCAAACTTGTCGTGCTCGTAGCCGTCCAGTATTCAAGGAGTTTCAGGACTGGGCTTGGATCTTGGCCCGCCTCGACCAGTTTACAGCCCTGCAGGATCACTTGTCGAACCGCTTCGGGGTCTTCTGTTGCGGCTTCGATTTTCAGCAGGCAACCGCATACATCTCCGACGGCAAAAAGGTCTAGGACACCCATCGAGCGGACCAAGTAATCCCAGTTTGCTTCATCGGGTCGTTGGGACATGGCCAGGGCGATCGTAGCCCTTCTATCGGGACTTTTTCGCCATCGTTCCCGAAGGTGCTCCATGGCCGATTCATCGGCTTGCATCGATAGCACTGCGGTGATTCCTGTCTTGAGTCGTTTGTAGACATCCGATTCCAAGCCACCTTGATCGATCGCGCTGTCGAGTCGTTTGAGTTTGTCGATTTGATCGGGGTTGAGTTGCTCGGGTAGTTTGTACAGTGCGGCCATGGCTGCGTTGGGGTACTTCTCTCCGAGATCGAGTATCTGCAAGGCTTCTCGCTCTGTGAGAAACTTCGAGAGCGATTCGGACGTCTTCATCACATACAGTGCGAATGAGCCACCGGTTTGGTCCTCGAGGCATCCTTCGAGGAATTGCAAGGTGGCCATGCGTTCTTGGGAGGTCCATTCGTGAGGTAGCATTGGCAGGTGCATTGCGATGAGCATTCGATCGGACATCGTCGCATCGGTTTTTAGATAAGCCACCGCATCGGCCACGAGGTCGACTTGGGCGAACGTTGCCAATCGAATCAACTCCCCGTTGATGGTCGAATTCCCCGTGGGAAATTCTTGGGAAACAAATGATCCGATCTCTGGATAATCGTTAGTTTTGGCTCCGCTGACATGCAGGGCGACTTGCATGGTGCGTAGAAGATCCAAAAAGTCTGCATCGCTGACAAAGCCTTTTGAAACACGCATCAAATGGTCCATCACCTGAGCGCAGGTTGTCGGATCGCGGTCGCGGTGGACCAGGGCTAAAGCCGATTGAATCACGACTTTGCTGTTGCTTTCGGTCAGGAAGTTACGCCATTGATTCGACGGAATATTCATGAGCAAGCGACGGCCCAGGAAGCGTTCCTCGCGAGAATCGCTCAGAAGCAAAGGTCGAATCTCTGAGGGCTCGCAAGCCTGTCCGGTACGAACCAAGGCTTCGCAACTCGCTAGGCGAACTTCTGGAGATTCGTCTGCCAGTAGTTCCCGCAGGCGAGCCAGGGCGATCGGTTCGTTCGCATGGAGTGCCATAAGCCTAGCGGCTTTGGAGCGGACCTGATCATTAGGCGTTTTGGACAGCTCGACGAGGATCTCAGGTGTTGGAATCGGGCCGAGCAATTGCATGAGGTCAAGGGCCTGTGTTCGGTAGCGAGCCGGGTTCTCTTCACTGAAAGCGACGCCCAAGACTTGTTCGTCCCAAGCCTCACCGATCTCTCGCTTGATGATCGCCACGGCTTGACGCGAGTAAGCCGAGTAGAGTTGCGGCTGACGAATCGCCTTGGCGATGCCTTCTCCGAGGTTGCGAACCGCCTCGGGTATCTTGCCTTGCCATCGGACCCGATAGATCCCACCTTCGGTTCCTCGGCCACCACAACAAAAGTAGATCGCTCCATCGGGACCCACCTCGACGTCGGTGACGTTCATGGGTGTACCGACAACGAAGTCCTCTGCCCGAACCTTGCTCCGATCGAGCGTGTCGACTTGCACGGCGATAATGCGACCTTCCGACCAGTCGGCCGTAAAAATCGCACGATGGTATCGGGCTGGAAACGCATAGTGATTGTAAATGGTAATGCCCGTAGGCGAACCTCGGCCTGTACTGGCCAGAGATCCCAATCGGTCCGGATAGTACTCCGGCCAATTGGCCCATCCGCTTCTCCATCCAAACTCACCTCCTTCGATGACTTTGAACAACCCTGTCGCGCGGTGCCAAGCCGATCCGATGTCTGCCTCCATGTCGCTGTCGTGCAGGAACATCGAGCCGTTGGGATGGAAAGCAACGTCGTAAGCATTCCGCAAACCGCCAGCGACGACGCTCATCGTACGTTGGGTCAAGTCATAGCGAACAACCGTCCCGCCAGGAGCCTTAACCCCCATCGCATGCCCACCTGGATCTTCAAAGCGAGGGCGCACCAAATCGCCTTCATAAGGTGCCATCAAAGGCTGGTAGCCAGCAGGAGAATCCACCAAGCCGGCATGATTTCCGATCGAAAGGTACAAGCATCCATCGGGGCCAAAGGCGATCTGGTGCGCTCCGTGCTCGCCGGGGGTTCCCTTGAACTTAGCGAGCGTTTCGCTCTTTTCCAACTCGCCGTTGCGGTCCTCGTCCATCAAACGATAGAAACCCGATCCCTCGGGTCCCTCGCCCGTCACGTAGACGTCGCCATTGAGCGCTAACAAACCTTGAACGTTTTTAACCAGATCGCAATAAGGCTTGGTCGTGTCCGGGACACCATCCTTGTTCGTGTCGTACATCAATACCAATCCGCCACCTTCGACCGAAGCGACGATATGCCCAAACTCGTTGAATGTCATTGCCACGAGCGAACCGATTTGGGAGTCGGCGACTTCTTCAATTGCAAACCCAGGGACGATCGTGAAACGCTCGGCAAGTGGATCCTTGCGTTCTGAGACGGCCTGTGCGGCAAGCCGCATGGGCTCTGGACCTGGAGCGATCGATTCGGGCTTGGGCAGAGCCGCATTGTTCTGGCTCAGGTTGCTCTGGCCCCCGTTGCTCTGGCCCCCGTTGCTCTGGTTGGGGGCTCTTAAATCGACAGCTTCGGACCAAGACCCGTCGTTGAATCCGAGCGTCTGCCAGTTCCGAGGGGCCCCCTTGGAGGCTTTCCACTCCCCATCGGATACCACGAGGCGCCAATTCCCTTGCTTGGGTTTGAAATAAAACTCGACTCGGACTCCCGGTGCGCTTTTTCCTGACGATTGGACTCCGATGGCAAGAACATTCTGGCCGGGTTTTACTGCAGCTTGCAGGTCGATCCGCTGCTTGCCTTCGGGAGGTTTACCATCGGTGGGCTTTGCAGGACGAACCCGTTGGCCGTTGAAGTACACCTCGGTGCGAGCATCGCTTTCAACGTCGACAAAACATCGCTCGATTTCTGGAAGATCCATGGTTCGGCGGAAGAAGCAGTCCCCGGGTTGTTGGGTATTGGGTGCAAGAGGATCGGCCCAGAGGAGCCAAGGATCTGGGCGATTTGGGTCTTGCGCGGGGATTGGACTGGCGATGATCTTTTCATCGGGCTTCGTCGCCGGGGTTGTTTTAGGGATTGCCCGTTCGGCGGCCCGTCCCATCGGGAAAGGCATCCAGGACGGCTTGCGTGGTTCCTGGCAGATCCCCGGTGCGCTCAGTTGCGTCCAGGTGATCGCAAGGGCAAGTAGCCTAATAGCATTCAACGTCGCTGTGCGATTCGATTCGTCCATGGAATCTTTTCCTTCGATGGCGCTAGTGCTCATTTAAAAAAGAGCTTGCGGGATAGTTTGGGGGGCAGACTAGGAACAATTGCCCAGCCGGATCAAGCCCGATTGTTTTTCGCAATGAAGCTTGTCAAAATTGGCGTTTTGCCTATACTCCCAGCGAGAGCCAACGGGTTGGCTCATGCGAGCGACTTGCGTAAGGTGTTTGCTATCATGGACTTAGCTCCTTCCAACAACCAGATCCCCACCCGGCCTGTCGATCAGTTGGTCTTGGACTTGCTGCGTCGTCACGAGGGGCTTACGGTTGTGGATCTGACGGAAAAATTGGAGGTGACCGCTACGGCGGTCCGCCAGCGGCTCGATCGTTTGGAAAGCGCGGGTTATGTCGAGAAACGCAAGAATTCGGCTGGACGCGGTCGCCCGACGTTCTCGTACTTCCTGACCGATCTTGGTTGGCGGCAAGTCGGTGTGACCTACACGGATCTTGCTGTAGCACTTTGGGGGGAAATCCTCCTTTTAGAGGAAGCTCACACGAGGACCAAGTTGATCGACCGCGTTTCGAAGCGGATGGGTCGATCTTTCAAGGATCTTCTTCCTGAGGGTTCTCTTGAGGATCGGATGAAGTCGCTTGCTGGTCTGATGGCTACGAGGCGGATTCCCGCTTCGTTCGTCAGCATCGAGGGGCTTCCGATCCTTTCGGTCCATGCGTGCCCTTACCCGGACTTAACTGGCCGCGACTCGGACCGCAGTCTGTGCGATCTTGAACAGCAGGTGCTCAGCGAGGCCATTGGCCAACCGCTAGAGTTGAGTTGTTGCAGGCTCGACGGGCATGGGACATGTCAATTCAAACCGATCCAAAAACAAACCACCCAAACCTCAAACCCATAAGAATTTGAAAAGCGAACTGGAATGAGTCATATACTGCAGATTGAAAACTTGCATGTTTCGGTCAATGACAAGCCGATCTTGCGCGGCGTGAACTTGGTCATTAAATTCGGCGAGACCCACGCATTGATGGGTCCGAACGGATCGGGCAAGAGCACCCTTGGGTTGGCCATTGCTGGTCATCCGAACTACCAGATCACTCAGGGTTCGATCAAGCTCGATGATGCGAATCTTACGGAGATGGAGGCCGACGAGCGTTCGCGCGCAGGGGTCTTCATGGCCTTCCAGCGACCTGTCGCGATTCCTGGCGTCAAGACGGCGGATTTTCTTCGTCATGCGGCGACCAATGTCCGGCGTCCGGACCGCAAGGAAGGTCAGGATCTCATACCGATGCGAGAGTTCCGCAAGGAGCTCAAGTCCAAGATGGAGCAGTTGAAGATCGATCCGGATTTTGCTCGCCGTTACGTCAACGATGGGTTCTCCGGTGGAGAGATGAAGCGGGCAGAGATTTTGACCATGGCGATGCTTTCCCCCAAGTTTGCGATTCTCGATGAGACCGACAGTGGTCTAGATGCCGACGCAGTGCGACTTGCAAGCGCCTCAATTGCAGAGATCGGTCGCGACAAGATGGGTCTATTGATCATCACGCACCACGACAAGTTATTGGAGCACAACCCCCCGCAGTTTACTCACGTGATGCTTGGTGGACGAATCGTCGAGACCGGCGGAGCCGAGCTTGCTCGCGAGCTCCACGATCAAGGCTATGATCGGATTCGCAGAAGCTATCCGGATGCGGAAGCGGCCAACCAGCAGATGCTTGCCAAAGAAGAGCCTTTGGCAGTTTAAACACAAAAATTCTCAAAAGAAAATCAATACTTATGTCCTCCGATACCAGCACCAATGAAGCCATCGGCGAAATCAACAAATACGATTTTCGCACCGAGACGACTGCCGTTTTTAAGGCCCGCAAGGGACTCGACAAACAGATCGTCGAGCAGATTTCCGAAATGAAGAATGAACCGCAATGGATGCGGGATTTTCGTCTGAAATCGCTTGATATTTTTAATTCCAAGCCGATGCCTCATTGGGGCGGTAGTATCGATATCAACTTTCAGGATATCTTCTACTATCTCAAGCCCACCGACAAACAGGGCCGGACCTGGGATGAGGTCCCTCAAGAGATCAAGGACACGTTCGAAAAACTCGGCATCCCCGAGGCCGAACGAAAGTTCCTTGCGGGCGTGAAGGCTCAGTTCGAGAGCGAAGTGGTCTATGGGTCGCTCAAAGAGGATTTGGTCAAGCAAGGAGTGATCTTTACCGACACCGATACGGCAGTCCGAGACTACCCGGATTTGGTTCGAGAATATTTCGCGACGATCATTCCACCCAACGACAACAAATTCGCCGCGCTAAACTCTGCCGTATGGTCTGGGGGTTCGTTTATCTACGTACCCAAGGGGGTCAAGATCGACTTCCCGCTCCAGGCCTATTTCCGGATCAATGCCGAGAACATGGGTCAGTTCGAACGGACTTTGATCATCGTCGATGAGGGAGCCAGCATCCATTACGTTGAAGGCTGCACGGCGCCGATGTATTCGTCCGAGTCGCTTCACTCGGCGGTTGTAGAAATCATCTGCAAGCGCGGGAGTCGATGCCGTTATACGACGATCCAAAACTGGGCGAACAACATTTACAACCTCGTGACCAAGCGCGCGGTGGCTTACGCCGATGCGACCATGGAGTGGGTCGACGGGAACTTGGGCAGTAAGCTGACGATGAAATATCCGGCAGTCTACATGCTCGAACCGGGTGCTCGCGGTGAAATCCTATCGATCGCCTTCGCATCGGCTGGACAGCATCAGGATGCGGGGGCCAAACTCGTGCATGCTGCACCCCATACCACCGGACAGATCATCAGCAAGTCGATTTCCAAGAACGGTGGTAGGGCTAGTTATCGAGGCTTGGTTCGCGTCGAAAAAGATGCACGCAAATCGAAGTCGAATGTCGTATGCGACGCGCTGATTTTGGATTCCAAGAGCCAAAGCGACACGTATCCCTACATTGAAATCCTTGATCAAGACGTCAGCATCGGCCACGAAGCGAGCGTATCGCGAATCGGAGAAGAGCAACTGTTCTATCTCATGAGCCGAGGGCTCTCAGAGGCTGAAGCCAGCACCATGATCGTCAACGGATTCATCGAGCCTTTGGTCAAAGAGCTCCCCATGGAATACGCGGTCGAAATGAACCGGTTGATCCAGCTTCAAATGGAAGGATCGGTAGGCTAATCGCTATGACTACTTCCGCCATGACCGATAAGCTCGATTCGACGGAAACCTTTGGACAGCCCGCTTTTGATCGACTCCTGGAGAAACGGATCGATCCGACTTGGCTCACTGCCAAGCGGAAACAAGCATGGCAAGTCTTCCAGTCGATCGATTGGCCCAATCCTCGCGACGAGAACTGGATGCGTTCGGAACTCCGGGGTTTGAGATTGAGCAAATTCGCACCGAACATTGATGAATCGGTCGAGATCCCTGAGGGAGCTCCTGTCCGATTGCTCGAAGGAGTCGACGTTTCGGCAAGTCTTCGGAGCGTCAACGGCGTCGTCGTCTCGGAGTCGCTCGACGAAGGTCTTGCCGCCCAGGGCGTTGTCGTCGGGTCCTTGTCACGCTGCGCCCGAGACCACTCGGCATTAGTCGAACGGTATCTGCACAGTTTGATCTGTCCTAAGAGCGATCGTTTTGCTGCCCTGCAAGCGGCTATGTGGAGCGATGGGTATTTCGTCTACGTTCCCCGAAACGTCCGAGTCGAAAAACCGATCCACCTGCATGCAGCGATGGGGGATGGCCAAGTCGATTTGTCCCACACCTTGATCGTCCTAGAGTCGGGAGCCGAGGCGACGGTTCTCTTTGAATCATCGAGTCCCGACGTCACCGCAAAAGGTTTGCATTGCGGCGGTGTGGAACTGATCCAGCATGGCAATAGCCACCTGCGGTACGTCAACCTTCAGGATTGGGGGAAAGGTACCTGGCATTTTGCACATCAGAGAGCCTCGGTGGGACGCGACTCTCAGTTGCAATGGACCGTCGCGGCGATGGGGGCAAAATTTGCGCAGGTCGACCAACGCGTCGAGCTCGTCGAACCGGGAGCCAGAAGCCAAGTCAATGGAGTCATGTTCACTCAGGATCGTCAGCACCTGGTTTATAACACCTTGCAGCATCACAAAGCGCCCCATTGCACCAGCGACTTTTTGTACAAAAGCGTTCTTCAAGATCGATCGCGTACGGTTTGGAGAGGCATGATCAAGGTCAGCGAAGGCGCCCAAAAAACAGATGGCTACCAGCGCAATGACAACCTCATGCTCAGCGATGCGGCACGAGCTGATTCCATCCCTGGACTCGAGATCAACGCCGACGACGTTCGATGCACCCACGGGAGCACCAGCGGACGGGTCGACGAAGAATTGATCTTCTACGCTCAGTCACGTGGATTCACCAGATCCGAAGCGATTCGAATGATCGTTACAGGGTTCTTCCAACAGATCTTCGATCGCATCACCATCCAAACGGTGCGCGAAGCCCTCGGCGCAGCGATCGCACGTCAAGTTCGACAATACGAATGAAAGAGCCAAAGACTATGCCTCCTTTTCATTATGTTTGTCCAAGGGACCAGATTCGACCCAACGAGCCCCAGACCTTCGAAATCGACGATCGGTTTGTGGTTTTGGTCGAGATCGATCAGGTCGTCCACTGCATCGAAGATATGTGCACCCACGACGGCGGGACCCTCGGAGATGGCCAACTCGACGGCGATTGTTTGGTTTGCCCAAGGCACGGTGCGAAGTTCGATGTTCGGACCGGTAAGGCGCTTTGCATGCCGGCCACCGAGGACACTCCGAGCCATACCGTCAAGATCGATGCGGGGAAGATCTACGTGGCGTTGAACAACTGATCCAGGTCGATCAGCTAAGGTGGCCATGTACATGAATCAAGCCAAGCAATCAAGGTAGTCGATTAATCCAGAGCGAGTTGAAAATGTCTGAATCCAAACAACCGTCCGAACTCCAAGCGACCGAGCCTAAAGCCGCCGAGACCAAAGCTGCCGAACTTTCTACGGTGGCGCTCGAATCGGCCTGTTGTCAAACGCCGACTTGTGAAACCCTTCCTAAGTCCAGCGATGCACCTGTCGGGCTCTGCGAGGACAAGGTTCGAGAAGAGCTCAAACGAGTCATCGACCCGGAGCTCTTTGTGAACATTGTCGATCTGGGGTTGATCTACCTCGTCGATATTCAGCCCGGGGAAGGGGGCAAGCAGAACGTCAACGTCGAAATGACGATGACCAGTCCGATGTGTCCCGCTGGCCCGCAACTTGTGGCCAACAGCCGTCAAGTCGTCGAAGAGATCCCAGGCGTTGGGGTAGTCGATATCAAGGTAGTGATGGATCCACCTTGGACTCCCGATAAGATGACCGAAGATGCAAGAGACCAACTCGGAATTTTCTAACTATGAGCCAAAGCAACCATGAGCCAAAGCAGCCTGCGGGTTTCGATCGATGATCTTCGCGAAGAGATCGCCGATCTTGACTCGCCCGAGGATCGGATCGCTTATCTGATTGAGCTAGGGCAGACCCTGCCTGAGTTGCCCAAAGAGTACCAGACCGAAGAGTACCGAGTGCTCGGTTGTCAGAGCATGGTCTGGCTGGTCCCAAAACTCCAAGGGGACAAGAAAGAGGGGGGTGACATCGAGTTTCGCGGCTCGAGCGATGCTCCTATGGTTCGGGGATTGGTCGCGATACTCCTGGCGGCTTATTCAGGTCGTAAGGCCCGAGATATTCTGGCTTTTCCGGTCGAGGACTTCTTTGGTGAAATCCAACTCAAATCGTTTCTGACCCCGATGCGCAGCAATGGTCTGCACTCGATGGTCCAGCGCATCCAGGCCATCGCCAAAGGTGCATTGTTGTTGGATGTGTCCCCGAGCAGTCAACCGCAGGAGATCAAGCCAGCTCGCGCCAGCGGATATCGCGTCACCTTGCCCGCGATTGCGATCGAGAATTGCAGAGACGACTTTCCGATCCTTTCGGAAAAACTCCCATGTGGAAAGCCGTGGGTGTATCTGGACAACGCGGCCTCATCGCAGCGTCCGACTTCGGTCCTCGATGCCATGAATCGAGTCTATCGAACGCATTATGCCAACGTGCATCGCAGCGGTCACCAATTGGCTGCCCAGACCACCCAAGCCATGGAGCAATCGCGCGAAGCGCTTGCCAGTTGGATTCAAGCCGACTCGTCTGAGCAAGTGATTTTCACTCCGGGCACGACCGCTTCGATCAACTTGGTTGCTCGCAGTTGGGGCGATGCGAATTTGAGGCCTGGCGACGAGATCCTGCTTACGGAGATGGAGCATCACTCGAATATCGTACCATGGCAACAACTTGCCGAGCGAACCGGGGCGATCATTCGCTGGCTCGGCGTACGAGACGACTTTCATTTGGACATCGAGTCGCTGGACCGACTGCTCAGTGATCGTACGAAACTCGTTGCACTCACGGCTGTATCGAATGTGCTCGGAACGATCAATCCAGTCCGAGAGATCGTCGATGCGGCGCATCGAGTGGGAGCCAAAGTTTTGGTTGATGCGGCGCAAAGCGCGCCGCATGGCAAGGCGACGGCGAGCGATTGGGATGCCGATTGGTTGGTTTTCAGTGGTCACAAGATGCTCGGTCCGACCGGTATCGGAGTGCTTTATGGCAAGCGGGAGTTGCTCGAATCGATGCCTCCTTTTTTGGGGGGTGGGAACATGATCAAGTCGGTTAGCAAGCAGGGGTTTGTGGCCGCGGATTCACCCCACCGATTCGAGGCAGGGACGGCTCCGATCGTCGAAGCGATCGCTATGAAGCCGGCCTTGGAGTATCTTATGCGGGTCGGCAGCGAAGCGATTTTGGCCCACGAAAGGCGATTGGCACAGCGGGCGATCGACGGATTGTCGAGTCTCTCGGGATTGCGTATTTTGGGCCCATCGATCCAGAGCAAGACGGGGATCGTATCGTTTGTGATTCCAGGGGTGCACTCGGATCAGATCGGACAATATCTTAATGCTGCGGGGGTGGCGATCCGAGTTGGGCATCATTGCGCCATGCCTTTGCACGAGCGGTTTTCGGTAGGTGTCAGTGCCCGGGCATCGTTCTACTTTTACAATACCGAGGCCGAAGTCGACGCGTTCGTAACTGCGACCTTACGATCTAGCGAATTGTAGATTTCCGTGGATTCGCAAACGAAGACAATCATCTGGTAAGAAACGGCAGCGACTGTTTCTGGATGAGGTTCCAGGTGGTGACAAAGGACTCAATGAGCTTAGCCGTTTTGGTCGGCACGCTGTGGGAGAGTGAAAGCTGCCCAGGGCTGAGTCTTAATTTGCCGCTCGCTCCAGCGATCTGGATGTCGCAGTAGGTAGCATCCCGGTCGTAATCAAGGGAAACATCGGCGATCCTGGCTGCTTCTACCGCATCGATAAAGTCTTCGATCTGTATTTTGGTAGGAAGTGATAACTCAAGCGTGTCGAACACGCCGTCGAAGACTTCGGAGAAGGCTGCGGTTGATATCTGTTCTGGTGCTACGATGGCATCGACTGTTCTGATCCA